>OLOK01001819.1_pt1 | contig 16762 bp, 14 predicted proteins | sample 1672591 | NCBI WGS metagenome assembly OLOK01 (sample SAMEA3136703, study PRJEB25190) | human gut metagenome | biome: human gut; feature: human-associated habitat; material: faeces | place: Austria | collected 2013 | reverse complement strand
TATATCTTGCAGGACACCCCCAAGACCATTGAGGTCAAGGCCGGTCAGTCCTATGAGCTGACCTTTACCAACAAAAAGGCGTATGGTTTGCAGATTCGCAAGGTGGTTAAGGGTACCGGCGAAGCACTCGCAGGCGCGAAATTCAAGGTTGAGAAGGTGTCCGGTGAGCGCATCGGTGAGTATACCTCCAATTCTGCCGGTCTGGTCAACATTTCCGGTCTGGAGGACGGCATCTATGTCGTAACCGAGATCAAGGCTCCCGATGGCTACCGTATCGACACAAATCCGAAGAATGTTATTGTAAAGGCTGGTGAACTGGCCACAGTGGAATTTGAAAATGCCAAGATGTCCAGCGTCCGCATCAAGAAGATTGACAGCGTGACGAAAGACCCTATTCCGGGCGTGCGTTTCCTGATCAAAGACAAGAATAAGAACATTGTTGGCGAGTATACCACCGACAGCGATGGCTATATCGAGCTGGAAAACGATCTGGAAGAGGGAAAATATTACGCAGAAGAAATTCAGGCCGCACCGGGATATATCCGCGACACACAGGAGCGCACCTTCCGCGTAAAGCGTGGCGAAACCACCGAAATCGTCTGGGAGAATACAGCGCAGTATGGTCAGATCCAAGTCATCAAAAAGTCCAAGGACTACAACAGTATCAATGGCCTGCCCGCAGGTACGCTCCTGCAGGGCGCAACCTTTGAGATCTACGACAAGGCACAGAATGTTGTAGACACTGTGGTTTCCAACGAGCGCGGCCTTGCAATCTCCAAGCTGCTGCCGCTGGGTCGTTACACCATCAAGGAAACCAAGGCACCGAACTATTACGGTGTATCCGGCGAAACCTTTGAAGCGGAAATCGAGTTTGCAAGCCAGATCGTTCGTCTGGAGGTTCTGGACGAGAGCGTTTACACCAATGTTGTAATCGGCAAGTCCGGTCCGAAGCAGGTAACGCCGGGTATGCAGATGAAGTGGACGATCAGCCGCGTGGCCAATAATTCCTCCATTCGTCTGACGAGCTTCTACTGGCGCGACAATCTGCCGTATCAGGCGGTACAGCTGGATAAGATCGTAACCGGCACCTATAACACCCGTATCCCCTATAAGGTGGTTTATAAGACCAACTTCAATCAGACACCGCGCACACTGGCAGATAACCTCGACCCGTCTGTCAACCGCGTCCTGCAAGCAACGCCGACCGCGCTCGGTCTGAAATCCGGTGAAGCGGTAACGCAGATTATGTTTATTTTCGGTACGGTACCGTCCGGCTTCCGTATGGTGGATAACGCCTATATTTACGGTACGGTTCGCAAGTCGGCTTCCGGCAGTTCGTTTGTTAATAGGGCAGATGTTGGCGGTCTGAATGACAGCCAGCAGTGGATCATGTCGAATGACGCATGGACTACCACCATCTACCGCGCACCGACTTATAAAAAGCCGACCCTGCCGACTACCGGCTGGTAAGGAAAAGAGAGGAGAAAGAATATGAAAATCAGACGATTGATCTGTGCGGCGCTTGCCGCATCGCTCGCCCTGTGTCCTGCCGCTTTTGCGGCGGACACGCCGAAAACGGATCGTATCGTCACCACACAGAACGGCACCGGTTACTCGGTGTCCTCTGTGGGGCGGCATATCATCCCGGTGTCTGACAGCAGCCAGAGTTTCGACTTTTCGCCGCTGGACGGCTACGATCTGTCTACGCTTATCATCTCGGACGGCAAGTATACCGACCGCGCCAATGTCGTACATCTTGACGGCGATCTGAAGCTCAACGGTGTTACTTATCCTGTCCATTATCAGTCCAAGACGGATGCGGGCGGCGAAAGCGTAATCCGCGCGACCGTCGATATTCCGGCAGCATCGGACGATATTACGCTGTCTGCCGAAGCGGTAAGCACCGCATTTGCAGTCACAGCTACCTCGCAGACCGGCGCGACCGTATCCGCAGCCACGACTACGCTCAATAAGGGCGATGCATACAGCATGACGGCAACGCCTGACCGCCTGTATGCCATCACGAGCGCCGATTTGACGATTGGAGGCAGCAAGTCCACTGTCCAGCTCTCCAAAGGCTGCGATGTGACCTCGAACGGTTTCCGTTTTCGTGTGGATGCAGCCGGTGTGCTGACGGTTTACTCCGGCGGCGTTACCTCTGCGACCACGATTGAACTGAAAACCGCAGAACGTCAGCCGGACAGCGACGAGGTTCTTGTTACCGTTCGCACCGGGCGCGGCATCAGCAGCGAAATTTCGCGCGATATTGTCAAGAAAGGCAGCAATTATACCGTTTCTTTCTCGGCAAAGCGCGGCTATACGATTGACGCGCTGACGCTCGAAGCAGACGGCAAGACAGCGTACAGCACGCCGAACACCAATACGGTATTTGTAGGGTCTAACGCTTATCGCGTGTCCGGTAACAGCGACGGCTGCACTGTTTATCTGACCGATCTCCAGAGCAATATCACCGTCAGCGCCGAGAGCAGCTACGACACCGACCACCTCACCGTTGACACTTCGGCAGGCTCCGGCGTCCGTATCCGCAAAGACTGCGGCAGTACCGTAGACAACGGCACAGACATTGCGTTCGAAATCTATGTCACCGATGATGACCGCTACGAGCTGGACGAGGTAACGCTCCGGCTGGATGATAGCAGCCGCACCGTAGATGCAGATGCGACCTCTATCCGCGTTGCGGGCAAGACCTGCAAGATGGAAACTGACAGCGACGGCGTGCTGCATCTGTATGTGAACGATGTAGACAAGCCGGTGTCTGTATCGGCTACGGCAAAGCGCATCGACACCAGCCACAGCATTACCATCAAGTCGGCGTCGCACCTCACGATCAGCAAGGATATTTCCGGCTCGTCGGTGCGCGACGGCAAGGATGTTGCTTTTACGGTTAAGCCGTCCTCCGGTTATGCGGTCGATGATATTACACTCAAGATCGGCACGAAGTCCAACACCGTATCGGCAGGCGCGTCTTATATCCGCGTAAACGGCGTTGATTATGACATGACGCGCAATTCAAACGGCAATGTGACAGTTTATGTGGACAACATCAAGAACAATGTCACGATTTCCGCGACCGCTGTGAAATCGAGTTCTACGGTCAAGCCGACCACCGGTAATGGTGCAAACGGCAAGATTTACATTGACCGTTCGGTTAAAACGCCGTTCTTTGTTGGTTATAACTCGCAGTTCAATCCGAAGCAGAACCTCACGCGCGCCGAAGCGGTACAGCTCCTTGCACGCATGACCAACGCAAGCGGCAGCAAGTATACCAACAGCAGCGGCTTCTCCGATGTGCAGGTAAACAGCTACTACTCTAATGCACTGTCTGCGTTCGTATACGGTGGCATTGTAGACAGCAGCACTTATTTTAATCCCAATGCGGCGATCACGCGCGCGGATTTCGTTGAAATGATCTACCGTCTGGATACCACTTCGGACTATAACGGCTCCAATCGCTTTACCGATGTGTATTCCACCGCGCCGAACGCAGCTGCTATTGCGTACTGCTCGGATCGCGGCTGGGTGCGCGGTGATCCGTCTGGCACATTCCGTCCGTATGACTACATTACCCGCGCAGAGGCGGCGGCAGTAGTCAACCGCACGATGGGACGCACGCTCTCGTCCACCGATGTAAGCGGTATCCGCTACACCGATGTTCCGATGAACTTCTGGGCGTATAACGATATTCTGATTGCGTCCGGTAACCAGAGGTAACACCTATGCGACCGGACAAAAGAGGTTCGGCAGCGAGCACCACCACTCTGGTGGTGTTCGCTCTGCCGGTTATCTGGCTCGGATTGATCGGCGGCAGCTGCGCTGCGCCGGGACGAACGCTGATTGACTGGATAAACGCTTTCGGCACAGCAATAGAACAGCCCTGGCATTTTTCCTTTAACCAGTACAGCTTGAAAGCCATACTGATCGCACTTGCTGCTTATGCGCTGTGCATCATGCTCTATCGGGACAGCCAGCGCAAGCGCCGCCCGGGCGAAGAATACGGCTCTGCCGAATGGGGCAACGCCAAGCAGATAGACAGCAAGTACCGGTATCACGATAAATTTACGGTTGAAGTGAAACAAATGCTTCACCGCATAGCGAGTTTCTTCGCTTTATGTGCAGAATTTATCACCGGAAAGCTAACAGAAGAAGAACGTCAGCGCCGCAAAGAACAGAAAGCACTTGCGGTTCATGTAGACCAGAACATACCGCTGACCATGCACACACGCATTGGCCTTGATGTATTCCGGCACCAGCGCAACCTCAATATGATGGTTATCGGCGGTTCCGGTACAGGTAAGAGCCGTTCGGTGTCGAAACCGGAGATTTTGCAGGCAAACTGCTCGTATATTATCTGTGACCCGAAGGGTGAGCTGCTGCGCGACTGTGCAGAGTTCCTGCTCCACGAGGGTTACGACATCAAGGTGTTTAATCTCAAAGAAGGCGAACGCCGCTGCGGTAATATGTACAATCCGTTCCGCTATCTGCGTTCCGAGGTAGACTGTGTGCAGCTTGTAACGCTGCTGTTTCGTGCGACCACGCCGAAAGGCTCGCGCAGCAGTGACCCGTTCTGGGAACGCGCCGAAGAAACGCTCGTAACGGCTCTGGTGCTGTTTATCTATCTGGAGTGTGATCCGGAAGACCAGAATTTCGCAACAGTGATGTTCCTGCTCCGCAACGCGCAGGCCAGTGAGGAGGACGAGGGTAAACAAAATCCAGTAGATACTCTATTTGCTGAAATTGCCCAAGATCATCCAGAACACATTGCCAATCAGTATTGGGAAGCCTACAAACTCGCCGCAGGCAAAACCGCAAAATCCATTTTGATTATGGCAAGCTCGCGTCTGAAGCACTTCATGCTGGACGAGATTGCGGATATGACCATGGAAGATGAAATGGATTTAGCATCGCTCGGTGAGAAGAAACGCGCTATTTTCGTCTGCACGCCGGTCAACGACACCAGTTTCAATTACCTTGTTTCCATGATGTATATGCAGGCTTTTCAGCAGCTTTACGACCGCGCAGAACGGGAATACGGCGGCAGACTGCCGCGTCATGTGCGCTTTATCATGGACGAGTTTTACAATACACCGCCACCGGATCGTTTCGATAATGTGTTGTCTACCTGCCGCTCCTACAATCTTTCCTGTGCAGTTATCCTGCAGGACATCGGACAGATCAAAACTATGTTTGAAAAAGAGTGGGAATCGCTGATAGCACAGTGCGATCAGTTCCTCTACCTCGGCGGCAATGATACCGCGACCCACAAATATGTGTCCGAACGGCTGGGTAAGGAAACGATCTTCTCCAAAACGACCTCGCAGACCAGAGGTACGCATGGTTCGTCCAGCCAGAATGACCAGAAGGTTGGTACAGAGCTTATGACACCTGATGCCATAAGCCGCATGGAAAATCAGTATTCGATTTTGTTCATGCGCGGCGAACGCCCGGTGTTCGACGAGAAATATGTGCTGCAAAAGCACCCGAATGTACAATGGCTTGCCGGTGACGGCAAGGCAAAAGCGTATTCACCACCGGAACATATTCCGTTCCACAAATACCATGTTGAGATTCCCGCCGATGAAATCGACGAGAAATACAAGCCAGAGGAAATCGGAGGTGTTCTCTTTGAATACTTCGTTATTCCTCCACAATCCCCCCAAAAAGGAGAATAAATTATGAAAAACAAGTTTACTCAGAAAGCTGCTGCACTGCTGTGCAGCAAAAAAGCACTCAATCGCGCCCGCACTGCGCACCGACTGCTGTCCATGACGGCAATCATCGCCTGCCTTGCTGTTGTACCGGCATTTGCAGATAATGAAGCGCTGAATGCGGTAAACAAGCTCAGTGACACGATCTTTGCACTGATTAAGGCTGTTGGTCTGATCTGCGCGGGTTGGGGTGTGCTTCAGCTCGGTATGTCGGTGCAGTCGCACGATGCTTCGCAGCGCACGCAGGGCGTTCTCTGCATTCTCGGTGGTCTGCTGATTTACTTTGTAAAGGCAATCCTGACCAGCATTGGTGCAGCCTGATCCCCGAAGGAGTTGATTTCCTATGTGGGTAGTAGATATTATTGAAAACTGTATCACCTTATGGAACTCCACACTGTCCTCTATTTGGAGTATGCTCACGCAGTCCCCGGAAACCTTTCACAACGGCGCGGTCTGGGATGCAATCACCAAAATCTTTACCGCATTACAGGGAGCAGGCTACGGCCTGCTCGTCCTGTTCTTTGCCATGAGTTTCTTTAAGCATACGGTTTCGTTTCGTGAATTTCGTCACCCGGAGCAGATCATTGGTTATCTGATTCGTTTTGTCGCTGCAAAGGTGCTGATTTCACAGGGTATGGAAGTGATAAAGCTGATATTTAAGATCAGCGGCAGCTTTATCGGAGATATTGCAGCGCAGATGGGCGGTCTGACCGAGATTGCCGCCACTTTGCCGGAAAATATACGAAATGCGATAGAAGATGCTTCAATTATCCCACAGATATTCATTTATCTGGTGTCGCTGATTTTGTCAGCAGTCGTTATTGTGCTGTCTATCAGTCTGCTGATGACGGTTTACGGACGCTTTTTCCGTATTTATATGTATGTTGCGCTGGCACCGCTGCCCATGTCCACTTTCGCCGGTGAACTTACCAGCCGACATGGCCGGACTTATATGCAAGGCTTAATCGGCGCGTGCATGGAAGCAATCGTAATCGTTATTGCCTGCATCATATTTAATGCCTTTACATCGGTGGATGGTTCGGATTTTCCAATCAATTTTGGTGACAGCGGCGTTGGACTGGTGCTGACTTATATGCTCAAGGTTATTATTCAGATGGTGATTCTGGGCAGTATGGTCAAGGCAGCAGATAAAACCGTTAAAGAAATGTTTGCGCTGTAACAAGGAGTGTGAAGCGTTATGGAGTCAAATGTAAATCGAGAGATACGCAATTATCACGAGGGCGTAGTCATGGGTCTGAGCGTGCGGCAGACGGTTTGCGGTCTGCTTGCCGCAGGTCTGGCCGCAGCCGCGAACTTCGGCTTACAGCCGTTTCTTGGAACAGAACTTGCGAGTGTCGTATGTATTCTGGCGGCGGCAATTCCGGCAGCAATCGGCTTTGTGTCCTTTCATGGTCTGCCCTTTGAAAAATTCGCTCTTTCATGGCTGCGCACGATGTTTATGCACAACGGCTGGTATGTATACCGTTCTGCTAACTTCTATGCACAGTTTACGCCGGAAGAGCAATCTAAAAAAGGCAGGAGTCGCAAAAAAACAAAACAGAAAATCAGTGAACACAGTAGCGAGGTAGAACAGAATGAGCAAAACCAAACCGATTAAAGAGAAAAAAGAAAAGCAGGAGAAAACCACAAAGCCGGTACGCCTGCCGCGCAGCGTGCAGCAGCTTATCCCTGTTAAGCGCGTATTTCCGGATTCAATCTGGCAGGTCGGAAACAACGAGTTCAGTCAGACATGGTCGTTTTCCGATATTAACTATGCCGTAGCCAGTCTGGACGATCAGCGCACCATTCTGGACAGCTGGGGGCGTGTGCTGAACGGTCTTGCGGCAGACAGCCGCATGAAAGTCACTCTGGTAAACAGTATATTCGACAAGGAAGCCAACGCAGGAACGCTGTTTCTGCGCAAGCAGCATGACGGTATGGACAAATACCGCGCAGAACTGAATCAGGTGATTATGTCCAAGGCGCAGGGCAGTAACGGCATCGTTCAGCAGAAATTTATGACCCTCACTGCCAAGCGCAAGAACATTGCCGATGCCCGGCAGTTTTTCGGTCGTGCCGGAAAAAGCCTGAGCATCGGTATGCAGCGTCTTGCGTCCTCTATCCGCTTACAGGACAACAGCAGTCGTTTCCGTATTCTGCACGACTTCTTCCGTCCCGATCACCGCATGACGAAAGCTGATCTGGACGAAATGATGATGCGCGGTCAGAACATCGCAGATGTTTTCTGTCCGTTAGCGCTGCGGTATTATAAGGACTACATTCAGACCGACCAAGGCTTTATGCGCGTGCTTTTTGTCGAAGAGTTCGCATCGCGCCTGTCCGATGAGCTGATCCACGACCTCATGGGACTGCCGCGCCAGATGATGCTGTCTATGGACATCGAGCCGATAAACACGCAGGAAGCACACAAGCTGCTCAACGGTCTTGCGCTGCGCGTCGAATCCGACATTGGCCGCTGGCAGCAGCGACAGAACAACAACAATAATTTCGCGGCGGAAATCCCGTATGAGTTCCAGCAGATGCGCAAGGTTGTTGCTGACTACATGGACGATATTACCGAGCATGACCAGCGTTTAATGCTGACCACCATCACCATCGTTCACTCCGCAAAAACGCTGGAGCAGCTTAACGCGGATACAGAAAGCCTGCAAGAAATTGCAAGCGGTTTCGGCTGCAATCTCACGAAATTGTCCTACCAGCAGGACATTGGTCTGGATACCGTTCTCCCGTATGGACTGCGCAGTGTGCAGCAGCAGCGCACGCTCATTACGGACAATGTTTCTATCCTCACGCCGTTTTCGGCACAGGAAATCCAGCAGATGGGCGGTATCTGCTATGGCAATAACGCCGTTTCGGGCAATCTCATTGTTGCCAACCGCGCGAACCTGCTGAACGGTAACTGTATCCGGCTGGGCGTATCCGGTGCAGGCAAGTCTTTCTCTGTTAAGCAGGAAATCGCTTATGTGCTGCTCTCTACGCACGATGATGTACTCGTGCTCGACCCGGAGGGAGAGTTTACGCCGATGGTCGGCGCGTTCGGCGGCAGTATGATCGACATTTCCGGTTCGTCTGCGGTACGCATCAACGCGCTGGACATGGAGAAAGGCTATGCTGATGACGGCAAAGACCCTCTGCCGGACAAGTCCGAGTTCGTCCTGTCGCTGTTTGAGCAGATCATGCAGGACGATCTCAAAGCGCAGCATCGTTCCATCATTGACCGCTGCGTACAGGCTGTTTACCGTCCGTATATCGCCAGCGGTTACAAGGGCAATGCACCGACACTGACCGACTTGCAGGCTGAGATCAAGAAACAGCCGGAGCCGGAAGCGCAGGAGCTTGCGCTGGCAGCGGAGCTGTTTATCTCCGGTTCGCTGTCCATCTTCGCACAGAAAACCAATGTAGACCAGAATAACCGTCTGACCTCTTACAATATTCTCGACCTCGGTGAGCAGCTTCTCCCGATGGGTATGCTCGTTATTCTGGAGAGCATTTACAACCGCGTTATCCAAAACTGGCGTTCTGGCAGACGCACATGGGTCTTTGTGGACGAGTTCTCTATCTTCTTCCGGTATCCGTTTGCAACGAATTTCTTCCTCAGAATGTGGAAGCAGGTTCGTAAGCGCGCCGGTTATATGACCGGCATTACGCAAAATGTCGGTGAGATGCTGACGAGCAAGGACGCCTGCTGGATGCTTTGGTGTTGGGCATTGCCCTGCGCCTGCTGGATGCTGGCAAACTCCGAGTTTCTTATTATGCTTTCGCAGTCTGCATCTGACCGCGCGGCACTGGCAGAGCTGCTGAACATTTCGGACACACAGCTTTCCTATGTCGAAAACGCCGACCCCGGCTGCGGCCTGATGAAGTTCGGCGGCGCGTTTATCCCGTTTGTGAACAGCTTCCCGGAAGATACGGAATTGTACAAGCTCATGACCACAAAACCGGCAGACCGGGAGCAGGTAAAGCCAAATGGTGTATAAATACAAGGACAAAAGTGATGCTGCAAAGGTACATTCTGCGCCCGCGCCCGGGCGCAGGGTATCTTACAGCCGCGCTGACAACAAGACCTATCGCAATACGGGAGGAGCAAGCACTCGTGCGGGCGCGGAGCTGCGTGCTAAGCAGACTTTCGGAGTACCGGGTACAGACGGTGCCGAAAAGAAAAAGTCCCGCAAGAAGCGTGTAATCAAGCGATTTGCGATTGCAACAGCCGTCCGCACGATAAACGATAAAAAAGAAGAACAGGCCAGCAGCAATGCAGCGGCAGAAGCAACCGAGCAGATACAGCGCCGTATGCACGATGCCGCCTATGTCGGCGTAGAGCTTGCTGCAAAGCCGGTTCGCAAGGCCGCACGCTCCCTGTACCGGAGCGCGGATAGCGTGGTGAAAGATTATCGTGCGCGCAAGTCCGTCGTTCGTACCGCACAGCGGTATCGCAGTGCAGACGGCAAAGCGCGTATACGACTTACCTACAAGTCCACACGCGAAAATAAGAATATCCGCCGCGTTAAGGTAAAGCAGTATCAGAAATACCGTATCCGCACAGCGCATGGTGCCACTACGCCGCGCGGTGCAGTGCGTGAACAGTTCATGCGCCGTCAGCGCACGACCGCTGCTGTGCGAGCCAAAGCCGCAGCTAAAAAGAAAGCAGCCGCACAGATTAAGCAGCGGCAGAGTGCGCAGTACCGCACGCCGCAGAGTACGGCATCTAAGGTGTACAGTTCAGCGCGGAATAAAGCGGGAAGCAGCGTATACGGCCCGTCCCATTCTTCACAGACAAAGGTACGCACTGTACAGCAGCGTAAAGCCGCAGCCACTGCTTATAATGCGCGTGTGCAGAAAGCTGCTGCGGAGCGTAGCGAAAAGAGTATGCGCTACCGTATCAAGGCGCGCAAAGCCGGTGTGAAGAAAATGAAACGTCAGCAGGCCGCGAAACTCGCCGGAAAGACCTTGCCGACTAACGCAAACGGTGTAGTGAAAAAGGGATTTTCGGCAGCAATGAAGTCCGCTTTTCAGTTTACTGTGCGGTTTGCGAAATCTAAAGCGCTGATTCCGATTCTCGCAGGTGTGCTGGTTATGTGCATGATCGCGGCTCCGGCTGCGATGGTCGCATCGGTGCTTGGCCTTTTCTTTGCCGACGCGCAGGCGGCAGAAAACGACAAGCTCTCGACCGTCCAGACGGCCTATGTCAACGCGCAGTTTGCGTGGAGCGAAGAAGTGCTGTCCGGCGAAAGTTACGATCAGGTTGTCTACGAGGGCAACTATGCCAACGATATTGAAGTGTTAGCTGTGTTTGCAGTTAAAACAACCGAAAAAGACGGCCTTGATGTTATCGAAATCGACGATAAGAAAAAGGAGATTTTAGCGCAGGTATACAAGGACATGAACCCCTATACGAAGTGGATTGTTGTTGTAGATAAGACCCGTATTCTTCATGTGCAAATCAATGCGCTTACCGCTGATGAAGCCGCAGATAAGTACGGATTTACGAAAATGCAGCGCACAACGCTGAAGGAGCTGCTGGATAAGTACCGCAACGATCTGCAAGGACTGCTGAATTCGATATTCGGTTCGGCTGCGGCAAACCTGTCCCCGGAAGTTCTCGCTTTACAGGCACTTGTAGAGAAATACGCCAAGCAGTACGGCATATCTGATCATGTGGGTACGCTGCTGGCGATTATTCAAGTCGAGAGCGGCGGCGTGTTGGCTGATGTTATGCAGTCCTCGGAGAGTGCCGGACTGCCGCCCGGTGCAATCAAGGACAAAGAAGCATCTATCAATCAGGGCTGCAAATACTATGCCGAACTGGTTAAAAGAGCAAAGCAGCTCGGTGTAGATGGTGACAGCATTGTACAGGCGTACAACTACGGCAGCGGTTTTCTTGATTATGTAGCGAAAAACGGTAAGAAATACTCCTTTGAGCTTGCGGAGAGTTTTGCTAAACAGCACTCCGGCGGCGTGCGTGTTACTTACAAGAACGCTATTTCCACTGCGAAGAATGGCGGCTGGCGATACAATTACGGCAATATGTTCTATGTTATGCTGGTTCAGCAGTATACCGGCGGCGCGGCTTATGGCAGTGAAACCTTCCAGAAGCTCATGACCGAGGCAAAGAAATACATCGGTATGCCTTATGTGTTCGGCGGCTCTACTCCGCAGACCTCGTTCGACTGCTCCGGCTTTATCTGCTGGGTCTACACGCAGTCCGGCGTATGCAATCTCCCGCGAATGACGGCGTATGGCATCTACTTGCGCTGCACACCAATCTCGGCTTCGCAGGCGCAGCCGGGTGATCTTGTGTTCTTTGCGAACACCTACGATTGCCCCGAACCAATCTCGCACATCGGTATCTATGTGGGTAACGGTAAAATGTTGCATTGCGGAAATCCAATCGGTTACGCAGACCTGTCCAATTCGTACTGGAAATCACATATGTATGGGTTTGCACGCCCTAAATAAGCAACAGGAGGTATCTATGAACTGGAAAGAAAAACTGCGTAAAGAGTGTGAACATCTTAACGAAGTGAGCGATTGTTATTCGTTCTCTGTTATGCAGATACAGCAGGATAAGGAATACTTCGGACGATTTGGTGGTCAGGAACTGGCCACCAAACATCAAGAAACATACAAGAGATATAAGTATTTCAAAAGGGATTTATTAGTGTATCTTTTCCTTTTTATCGGCGGGTGTATGATGACCTATCTTATGATTGAAGATGCTCATTCAGCTTATCCCGTATTGGTTGCGGAAAGTTTTTGGGAAATCATTAAGATGTGGGTACTGAACATCACGATTATCTGCGAAGTTATTTTCGGTGCAATCTTAACTATTGTGTCGGTATCGCGCGTTCGTTTCTTCCGCAGACGGCTGCGCGTGATTGAGGAGCTTATGCAGTCCAATGAGTGTGCAGGAGGTAAAACATTATGAATTGGCTTGAACTTTTGGCTGTTGCCGGTGTCAGCATCGGCACAGCGGCAATCACTTCGCTGATTTTGCAAAAACTCAGTGAGAACAACATTTGGTGTCATGTGGATACGCGGCTGACAAATGTTCAACGCGATGTGCTAAAAAACGAACTTATTGTTGACCACTTAAAAGAAGAAGTGGCAGAACACATCATGGATAACAGCCGTGATTGCGAGGAAATTATAGAGGTACTCGCGGATTGTGACTCCAAGATTGATCGTTTGCGTAACAATTTGGATAAATCGAGCGTTGCGAAAATTGAATAAAGAGAAATATTTCGTAGACAATCAAGCAAATTATCATAAATGCAAAAAGGAAGCGGCACCGAATTAGGTGCCGCTTCCTTTTCTGTATTTACGCCCAATTAGGGTGTTTTTTGAGAGAAATTTGACGATGAAATGAGAATATATCGCTGGGTGCTTATAACCGCGCTGTGCGGCGGTATCAACCTGTACCGGCTCTGTCACAGCCTGCCGTATCTGCCGCACTGGTGGAGCGGTGTGTGCTCGGTTATGCTCTTGTTGGGGATGGTGTGCAGCTTTTTCGCGCAGAACAAAAGAAGCTGAGATTAGTTCTCAGCTTCTTTATGACAGTTCATAAGGTGGCTAATGGTTCTTTATTGCATTGCGGCAATTAATTTTTTTGCTGTTTCATAATTTGAAGATTTCACATAAATTTTATAGACGAAACGCACCGAAGTATCCATGCCGAAAGTTCCTTGTGTGCGACGATTTTCAAAAAGTCCGCCCGTAAAATTATCCAAAGTTTTTGTGTAAACTTTTATCCCTTGTTGTTCTAACACGGTGATTATTTTATTTCTGTCAGATAATGCAATTACTGTGGCCACTTCTTTTCTGAAGAACATCGTATCACCTTGACCTTTACTTCAGATGTTGTTCGTGATAGTACAACCCCAAGTGTGACTGCTTGTGCCCCGTTTCAGATTGATTGTATAAGTTGCACCGATTATCGCAGTGCCACTTTCCACTTCAACTGCCGCCCACGAAGTAGGTGGTGTGCAAGTATACGATTTAGACGAAGTAGCAATGCTGATTGGTTTCTGTTGTGTTACATATTTGCCGGTAGTGAATCCGGTCTGTCCGATCATTAGGCTTTGAGAAGCAACAGAAACACCTGAACCAAGTGTGGAACCTTGCGACTTATATCCACAAGATACACTCGTTAAGGCTGCATATTGAGCGCCACCGACATTAGATGTTTTCCAGTTAATAACACAGTAAGCAGTCAAACAACCCGCAGCATCAGTATCTTCCAAGCGAGTAGAATTGTTGGCTCTCATTACTGCAACAGCGTCAGTAATGTCACTTGCTGTTGCGTCATCGTTAGGAATGAGAGTCAAAACTTCTTTTGCGAGTGTACCGTTAGCAGAACGAGTGGCAGTAGATGCGATTCTCGTAAAAGAATATGAACCATCATCGTTTGCTTGATATTCGCCGACACGAATCAGATAATCGCGATAAATTGCGTTATTGAGAATTGCTTCCGCTTGGCTTGTAGATGTACTGTGCAGATTATTGTTTAAGAGTGAATCATTGCTCTGAGCGTTAACTGCACCAACATGCATCATAAGCGCAGATACGATCATACAGCCAGTTACCATCGCGCTAATAAGTTTTTTAATCTTAGTCATAAAAACACCTCCATATTTCAAGGTTTACTCTCTGCGGGTGCTGCTTTAATCGGCATACTGCCCGCGCCTTTTATTGAATGCTTGCGCCGACCTGCAAAATCGGCTATACTATGTATATCCACATGAATCCGGTACACCGCTCTGCGGTGAGGTGTCCAGCCTTTCGGTTTTATGTGGATTTTTTTAATAAACCATCGGAATCACCGCCTTTGTGTAATATCTTGGTTTAGTGCGGAACATCAATCCAGTATGGGTCTACCCAATAACCGCGGGTTTCGTTCCAGCGGCGGTACTTGTACTTGCCGTTTTCAACGCGATACTTGTACACGATCACATCGGCGCATGGCATAATCGTGCTTTCGCTGCTGTTCTGCGGCGTGAGTGCTTGCGGAATATCTGCCGCAAATGCGGTCGGAACGGCGGTTGCCATGATAGCAGCCGCGCCTAATGCACAGAGAAGTCGTTTCTTCATGGTGGTTCACTCCTTTATGATTGCTAATCCGGTTTGATGAAAAAAAGCTGCTTCGGATTCGGTCAGCCTCATTGGCTGTTCGTTCTGGATGCAAAGCCAATGCTGACCGGTTCGATCTTGCTTAATATAAGCTGTGCTGTTGTCAAAGTTGGTAACGCCTGCTTTTTCGCTGCTCGGTGCTTCAAATTTCGGCTGCGGCAGCACCGCGTAGGACGCGATCAGCAGCAGGGCGAACGCGCCGGTAAGCATGGCGCTGGCGGTGTGGCGGTGCCGCTGTGCCGAGTAGGTCATAACCATGACGAACCGCTCTTTGATCTCGGCTTGTGCGTCCGCTTGAAACAGCGCGGTTGCCATAAACGGCAAGCGGTGCTTGCGCCCGGTTTGCTTCATCAAGGAAAGTATCGTCCGCAGGTAGGCGGCGCGTTCCTGTTCGTCCAGCGTCCGCGCAACGGACAAATCGCACTTGATCTCTAAGGTCTGCTCCAAGTCCTTTTGCAGCAGGTACACTATGGGATTCCACCAGAATATCATGCAGAACAGCGTAACCAGCAGCTTCACAACGGTATCATGGTTGAGGAAATGCGTGTATTCGTGCAACAGCACATAGCGCAGTTCGGTTTCGGTGTAGTCCCTGTCCGGCAGGATGATTCGCTTGTGCAGCACGCCCATGCCGAACGCGGATTCGATATTCAAAGCCGTGTAGCCTTGTACTGTGATCTTGCGTCCGGTCTGCTGCTGGACTTGCTCTAACAGGGCATTGGTTCGCTCGTCCCACTGCCCGGCATAATGCTCCACGCTGTATATCGCTTTGCGGTACTGCCGGATATAGCGAAAAAGCAACTCGCAGAATCCCAGCAGCCACGCGGCGCACAGGATAAGCACGAGCGGCTTGTTTGCCAGCATATCCCGCTCCCGCGTCAGCAGATTGTAGATGTACGGATAAATAACACCGTCCGCTGCAATCAGCGTATGCGGAAATTCCAGCGGCAGAAACAGCCGCACCGCACAGAACAGGTACAACAGCACCATGGACAGAACGCCGAAATGCTGCTTGAACCGCGTGTGCCGCAGCAGGTAGAGCGCGACGATCAGCAGGCTGCTCCACAACAGCGCGGACAGAAATGAGAAAATGGTGATTTGCATTATTTCTCTTTGCTCTTTTCCTCAATTTGGGCTTCGTATTCGTCTACCATCTTTTCCAGTTCGGCAATCAGCTTTTCGTCCTGTTCCGGCGTGCGCTGTTTGCGGTCTTTTTTGAACAACGCAACGGCGATTCGTGCGAATAGTGCGTTGTTTACGCCCTGTTCTTCCAGCATATTTGCAAGAAATTCGTCCTTGGTCAAACACGGAACAAATTGCTGCGACCGATAAAATCTGTCCTGCTGGATACCGTCAGCCTTTACCATGCCTTTTTTGACAAGTTGCTTCACAAGTTTATCAACATAATTCGGTTTCCAGTCGGCTTCTGTGATTTTCTCTGAAAGCTGGGAAACGGTTAATGGAGCGTTCTCTTTCCAGAGCATATTCATCAGAATTTCTTCTGAATTGGAGAGGTTATATTTCTTCATCAATTTCACCACCTTCATCATCACCCGTCGGGTGATTTCCTTGTAAACAAGAATAACCACCGAACAGGTGATTGTCAATAGTTTTGATTTAATTTCGGCGTAATAGCCAAAATAAAGTAATACATATTGTGCATAATATTGTATAAAGTTGTTGTATTTCGATGCCAATATAGAGAAAAAGACGGTTTGCCTATGAAAACAAACGATTCATACTATCCGCGGGGAATGATTGGACTACAACGAGTTACAACATGATTTTGAATATTATAATACATTGCTTTTCTTAAATTCTTTGCAAAACCTGTTGATGCTTTAGCAGCATATTTACCTGCTAACCCTCCAGCGCTCAAAGAAATAAAT
>OLOK01001809.1_pt1 | contig 16871 bp, 8 predicted proteins | sample 1672591 | NCBI WGS metagenome assembly OLOK01 (sample SAMEA3136703, study PRJEB25190) | human gut metagenome | biome: human gut; feature: human-associated habitat; material: faeces | place: Austria | collected 2013 | reverse complement strand
GCACGACCCGCAGCACACCGGAGGTATGCTTATATTCCAGCCCGTCCTCCGTGGTGGTCTGCTCCCAGCTGCCGTCCAGCGTTGTGTCCAGCTGGGTCAAAAACGCCTGCACCTGCTCCTCCGGTGTACTCTCTGCCGCGGGCAGTCGGTTGTCAAGGACGCCGACCTGCAAAAACGCACCGTTGCCGGGCAGATACATCAGCTCTATGCTCGTCTCATCGTCGATACTGTACATCTCGCCGCTTTCCGTCACCTTGTAGGTGAAGGTATGCGAACGGACAACGCCAGCCCTTGTGACAGGCTCATCGCTTTGAGCAGATGCCTGGTCGGCATCTTCGGCGCCAGCAACCTTATTTGCAGCCGTCGAAACGGAAGCTGCGCCTGTGCCTTCGCCCGTCACTACTGCAGCGCCCTGGCCCTGCTCGGTGGCATCAGAAGCTGCCGCATTGCCCTGCTCTTCGCTATCGGCACCTGCAGCACTTCCCTGATCGGACGCACTCTGACCAGCAGCATCGGTGGCAGCCTCCTCGCTGGAAGCTCCCTTCGTTTCATCGTCGGCATCAGCTGCACGCGTGCCGTTCGTACCCAACGCCTTGTTCAGGTCATCGAGCGTAAATTCGATATTGCCAAAATCAACGTTGCCGTTGGCATCGTTGGTTGCTGTAGTGCTCTGAGGCATAGGAGCCGCTGGGTCGTCGGACGTTACCGTGAAGGTGAACTTGCCCTCAATGCTTGCGGGGGTCAAGCCCTCGCCGGCCTTCAGGTTCTTGATGCCGGAAAGGCCCATCTCAATCGGACCGCCTGTGGAGTACACGTTCTCGAACACCAGCCCGTCGCCCGTATTAGCCGTTGCGGCAAGTGTTCCGTCACCGTTATCCACAACCATCACCGTGAACACAATCGGCTGCGTCTGAGCGGAAACGCCACCAGGCAAGACATCGGTTTTTTCGTAAGCTACGTAATCAATCTTCCACGCAGGCTTACCGTCCTTCACCGTCTTTACGGCATGGCCATCCGCTACCAGCTTGGCAAGGCCTTCGGTGGTGTATTTGATGCTGCCAAAATCAACGTTGCCACTGGCGTCGTTGGTTGCCGCAGCCACATCTTCAATGCCGCTAAAGTATTTCAGCGCAAAATCGAACTCGCCGTCAGTCAGGCTACGGCCAGTCAGGCTCTTGGTAGCAGTAATGCCTACTTCGCCCGAAGCTGCATAGCTGTTGTTGAACGGTACAACTGCCGTTTCCTGGGGGGTGGCGGCGTTGCTGCTGTACACATACGTCTTGCTGTGCTCAGGGTCACCAGGTACAGACACAACCGTGGTTGCCTTCAGCGTGCCATTCGCAGGATCGCCCTCAACGGTAATCGTTACCGTGCGTTCTGCCGTGTCGTAGGTGTAGCCACTAGGCGCCGTGCCTTGCTCAACCACCTTATAGCTGTAGGTTTTACCCGCGTCTCGCTGCGCTAGCACTACATCGCCAGTCAACGCAGACTTCGTAACCTGCACTCCATCGTTAGCCGCAGGCATCGAAACCTCACGGCCTTCCCCTGGCAAACCGAACAGGCCTGCCGACGCCTCGTCATTAGGCGTGATCTTAATGGTGAACTGACCATCAGTCATATCGCGACCAGTCAGCGTCTTTGCAAGGTTCAAGCCACCCGCTGCCGTGTAATTCAGCTCAGCGGAATAGCGGTTTACAAACGTGCCATTCTGCGTGGTGGCAGACGCAACCAGCTTGCCCTGGCCATTGTCGCTTACCGTTACCTCAACAACGGCCTTGTTGTCGCTGTACTGAATACCAGGCAGATTACCGGCGTTTTCAGTTACCTCGTAGGTAAAGGTGCGCTTATGACCAGGAGCATCCTTCACCATATCGGACGTAAACTCAATCTGACCAAAGTCGAACGATACCGAATCGCCATCCTTCGAATTGGGCGACTTCACCGTTGCGGAAGACACTTCGCTGCCATCGCGCTTAGGCATCGGCGCGCCATCAAGCGCGGTGATGGTGAAGTCGAAGGAATCGCTGTCAAGCCAGTCGCGGCCCTGCAGGATCTTGTTCAGCTGAGCATTTGCTGTATCGAACGAAACATTCTGAGCGCGGTACTTGTTGGCGAAGGAAACTACGTTGGTTTCCTGGCCGTCGACCTTGGTGGTTGTCGTCAGCTGGCCGTTGCCGTCGTCGGCAACATCGATGGTCACAACATGGTTTGCCCCGTCGTAGTACAGGCCTTTACCCTCAACGTACCAAAGCCCTGTTGCCTGGTCCTGAACTGCTCCTTCGGGAATTTCTTCCTTAACCGTGAACTCGAAGTGCTTGCCGCTATCGGCCTGGGTAAAGGTGTGTCCCGCGATCTTCGTCATCACATCGGCAATGCCCTCGGCGCGATCATTCGGGTTGGTGAACTGCTTATCGCTGTCGGCAAGAAGTGCCTCAGAGGCATCGTTGCCTTCAATAACGAAGCCGAATTCTCCAGCCTTCATGTCGCGGCCGGTCAAAGTCTTTTCAACCTGAATGCCGTTATACGTGCTGTTCGTTGCGTACTTGTTGGTGAACGCTACCGCACCATTCGGATAGGTCACCTCGGCCTTGAGCGAGCCGGTATGGTCGTCGGTCACCGTTACCTTCACCGTCTTGGTGCTGCGATCGAACTGCATGCCGTTTCCGTCGGCAGCAGGAACCGCTTCGCCATTCCACTTCGTCTCGTTCACGTTAAAGGTGTATTCGCCCGGCTTTTTAAAGGTGATCTCGCCAAACTGGAAGCCCTTCACTTCATCGGCCTTGGCACCCGATACAGTAGCCGCACCGGGCAGCGTCACAGTGCCCGCCGTTACCGCATTCTGCGTAGTTTCGTCTGCAGCGGAAAGCTCAAATCCGAAGGTTTCGCCGTCCGCCATGTCGCGGCCCGTCAAAGTCTTGGTGCCGTCAATTGTTGCCGTTGCAGGCTTGGGGTCATAGCTGTTTGCGAATTGGAAGGAAGCTCCCTGAACGGGAACGCCATTTTTCAGGTACTGAGCACTCAGCACCAACACCTTATTGTCGTTCTTGAGGGTTACGTTGACGGTCCAAATCGTCGGGTCGTACTTCACTCCTGCCGAAACATAATCCGAGTCTTTAAGGGCGTCCTCCACGGAGCGCCAATTGCTGCCATCCCAGACCACTTCCATGATCTTGTAGGTGAACGTCTTTTCAGTCTGCCCCTGGCCCAGGTTGCTGTAAGTATATGTTGCTTGCGGGAATGCAATGGCACCGTTCGCGTCCACGGAAACTACCGCGCCGCGGTAGGTTACACCGTTATGTACGCCCGAAATCTCCTGATCGTTATCAAGCTTGGGCAAGGGCGCAGTTGGATCATTCGTGCAAGCAATTACATGGAACATACCCTGCTCAAGGGGACGCGCATCAGTCGAATCGGTATACTTCTTCTCTCCAACGGGCGCCCACTTAACCTCCTGGGTGTCGTATTCGTTCACGAAAGATGCAACCGTCGCTGGCGATTCCACCGTGTTGCCATCGTCAGAAAGCAGCTTCTTCATTTCAGAATTTACCGTCAAATTGCCGGTATGGCCTTCGTCAGTAACCGTTACCGTAACCTCATACAATGCCTCCGATGCGCTTACGCCAGGGTTCAATACGCTGAGTTCTTTCGATTCACGAATCTCGTAGGTGTATACACCGGGCTTGGTATACGTAATGTCGCCAAAGTTAAACGAAACCGGTGTATCAGCCGAAGCTCCATCCTGGGTCACCTCAACGGTTGCTTTGCCATTGTTGGCCCCTTCAGGCATAGGAACGCCAACAAAGCCTTCGGGTGCTTCCAGAAGGAACGTGAATTTATCGGTGCTGTTCCAGTCTCGGCCCGTAAGCACCTTTTCGCCCTTAAGGGAATCCTCGCCCTTAAGCGTGCCCGATGCGCTGTAGGTATTCACTACTTTCGCATTTGCCGTTCCACCAGCTGTAATAGTGCCCGTAAGGCCTGTTCCAGCTTGGGTGAATCCATCACGATCGGATTCGGTAACCGTGTAGTTCCAACCGCCAGCAAGGCCATACACGTACAGCGTTTCGCCTGCCTTCAGGTCGTGCTTTGCCTTGCCCTCTCCGTCGAACGTCAGGGTAAACGCGTCGCCAACCTTATCGCCGTTGGCATTCTTCACCACAGCGCTAAAGCTCTTGTTTGCGGCCTCTGGCACGGCAACGGTAAACTCGAACGAATCGTTTGCGAAGTCGTTAGCACTGTACCCGTCGGGCACCTTAAGCTCTTTCGTTACCGCCAAAGCACCGGGAAGGTCAACGGAAAGCTTGCCGTTGTTACCCAAGTAGGCCCCAACCTGGCCTGCACCAACCCATTTCGGGTTCAGCACGTCAATGGCAGTCCCGGTATCATTAGAGGTTTTTGCCTTATAAAGCTCGTTAAGATACGTCAGTCGAGCAGTACCTGCCTTGAAGTAGGCACCCTGGCTGTCCACCCCGATGGAGCCCTCGATAGCCTCGGCATCAGCGCCGTCAAAGCTTACGACCTTTTCCTTTTCCTCCGCGGCGCCGCTACCCGCATTCGTCATTTCGTAGTACGAGTACTTGTACCAATAGGTATTACCCGCAACCACCTGATGGGCGCGCTGAGTACATGCCTCATCGGTGTAGATGGGCGTGTCGCTGGTGAAGTAATAGTAGATGTTGTCGTTTGAGGGCTCGAAGTTCGCAATGGTGTTGCCCAGGTAGCCCTGTTTCCAGTCGTTGCTGTAGAACGAAGCCTTGCCTTCCTGGGAGTTCGCCTGCAGGTACTCCGACATGGCGTCATCGGGGTTTGCCAACAGGCTTTCCACCCCAGGCTTCAGGCTCGACGTGTACACAACATTAATCGGCTTGGTGTCCGAAACTGTCATGGTCATAGACTTTTGGTCCACGTTGTAGCTACGCAGGGGGATCAGCGCTGCCGGCACCTTCACCTGAACCTTGTCGCCGACGGCAAGGTCAGTAGACTTGGTTACCGTGATCACCACGTTGCCCAAGCTTACGCTCTTGTCGCCCATGGCTACCGTGCCGTCGAAGGTGTACGTATCCACATTACCTGCAGTGGTTTTCGTGGGATTTTCGAAAGTCTGCCCGTTCAGCGCAATGGCCTTGAAGCTATCAACCTGCATATAGGCGCCCAACGCGTCATCGAAGGTAATGTAGCCGCTCGTATGCTCAGCGCCCTCAGTGGCGTTCGTCGGGTAGCCCGACCCCTTAACTATCTCGGAAGAAATGTCATCGAATACCTTTTTCAGCTCATCAGCGTTCGTGGCAGACTTGTAGAAGTCGGAACCATCGGGACGCGTACCCAGGTTCCAATCCCAGCCTCCCCAGAATCCGCTGTTCTGGGTATAGGCGGCTTCAGGGTAGTTGCTGGAAACCGCATGCATGAATTTGTTTTCGTTGCTTGCTCCCGAAGGATCAGCAGAGGGATCTGCACCGCTGAAGATGCCAACGGTATACACGGTGGCTTTTTTATCCTTCATGGCTTTCGCTGCGGATACCGCGCTGCTGGCAACCTCCGACTCGAATCCGCTAGAAGAAGTAGGCGAACCGTCGGTGAAGAAGATAACGATCTTCTTGGCATCTTCGCGGTTAGAAGTTTGGCTATCGGCAAGCTGCAAGCCGTAGTCGGCACGCGTGGAACCAGCGGGGTTGATGGAGTTAATGGTGTTCCTGAATGCGGCCGCATCCGTGCAAGGGGACATGGCCTTCATAACCTGGCTGTAGTTATATTTGTATCCGCCTCTATAGTACGTGTCGTTGCCTACAGCAGCAGATTTATCGCCCGAAAACTTCACGATGGAAACCTGATGCTGCTTTGATGAATCGGAGATGCCCTGGTTCTGCTCGGCAATATGGTTCACGAAGTTATTTGCCGCGCTCTTCAACGCGTCGATGCGCTTCGTACCGTCATCCATGGAGTCGTCCATCGAGCCCGAAGCATCAAGCACCAGCACAATGTCGAGCGGCGTGGTTGAAGAGGATTTCACATTTGAAGTGGACGAGAGCGCCGAAAGAGCCGTTATGAACGCTGAATCCCCGCGATTAATGACGCTTCCGCTGCTCGTAGTAATTGTGTCGGTTGATACGGTTTTGTCCGTCCATATTCGACCGATGTTCGCGGTGTTAGGCGTTTCGCCGCCAAGAATCACCGCCCAATCGTCCATGGAAGACGGATCTGCCACGGAAGCCGCCCCCCCCGCATGGAACGGTTGCCGCCCTCGTCGTCTGCAAAGGCAAAGCTGCCGCCCAAGCATATAAGAGCAAGCGCAAAGGCCATTGCCAGTAATGGTCGTATTCGCTTCATCTTCGATCCCCAATCTTGCTTTCGTTTGCTAGCATATGCTTCTCCCGATGCTGCCGAGTTTTTCAACACCAGGGGATATCTGCGTACCGTCCAACCCACTTTTGCCGTGCGAAGAAAGGCGCTTCAACTGAATCGTCGCAGATAATAGGTATGTTCGTAACGTTCGTATATACGAACCCCTCTCTCTTTATAATAGGGAAAATGGTGCATTCGCCAAAGGAATTGGGCTACGTGCCATATTTTTTGAATTAAAGACCGATTCACGCTATAAATGGAAAATAAAGAAAGGTGCCGGATCCCACTAAAAAGGGCCGCCGGAAGCCCGACAGCCCTAAAGCATTCATTATTAGAAGTGGCCTGAAGCCGAAAATGGGAATCTGGTACCTGGCCCTATTTCCCCACTCGCTTGTCCAAGAAGCTTTGCGTAAGGTAGCCTGCAACGAAGATGGAACATACGGTTGGCACCACGAAGAACAGATACGGGATATAGCAAACAGCGGTAAGGACAAGCGTTCCTATCACGCCCGCGCCCAAAGGTGCCATGCCCTCGAACAGGCGGCGTCCCAGCACGTAGCCGGCAAACGGGATGGAAAACATCCACAGCACCGCAATGAAGATGAATATCAGCGCAGAAATGGGGGCCGTAACAAGCGGGAATAGCAGGAAGAGACCCAGCAGGGGCAGCACGAAGAACTCCGCGAAACCCAACACGAACATGCGCGAAAGCTTTGTTTCGGTAAGCTTGACGGCACCTTCCATCGCACCCTTAATCAAGAAGAAGAACAGCAGCACCAGCAAAGCATGTGCCATGCACGAAAACAGCAGCGGCCCAATCACGGAAAACGAGTTCGGTTCCGATCCTTCAGAAACGGCAGAAACCAGGGCATCGTCAACATAGCTTACGTTAGGAACGTTGGCGCCCTCTTCGATGGTAACCTGTGCATTGTTCGGCACCCGCAGCGTGCCGCCCACCGTGGTACCGCGCGAAACATTAACCGTGCCCGCTGCGAAAGCTGCACCCTGGTAGGTTCCCGATACACTCACATTCGAACCAGCAGCATACACACCGCACGCAGAAACGTCGGATGCGATAGACACATTCTGACCCGCAACGGTGATGTTGTTCCCCACCGTCGTCGAAGAAACGTTGACAGTCTGGCCTGCCGCACGCAAACTACCGTGAATAGTAGAAGAAGCCACATTGAGCGTACCGCCAGCCAGCAAAGCGCTGCCACCGGTTCCGCCACCTACTTCAAGGCCCCGAGCGTTAAGCGTGTCTCCCACCCAATATAGGTCGCGCCCAACGGTAAGGTTCAGCGCATCGCGCTCCATAAGGAAAGCATTGCCCGTATAGGAGTCAACGTAGCTCGTGCTTTCCGCCGTTCCCTTGTCGAACGCCGAATTGGCTGCAAACGCCATGGCGGGCATGCAAAGCGCTAAGGCAAACACGGCAACAACAACCAGCAGCTTTTTTCGCATGGCAAAAAACACTATCCTTCGGTGGTAACCGTTACTTCGTCGATTGCAATGGACTTCAGGTACTCCTTGTCCAGGACGCAGCCGAGGCCGACGGGGTTCTTGGGCGCATTCAGCACCAATTCGCCGTGCTCAAGCTCCAACGGGGGAAGGGCGGTATCGTGGGCAAAATATGCCGAATAATCCGAAACATCGGGCGGCAAATCCATGCCTGGCAAGGTTGCGAAAGCCGCGTGCATGCGCTTCGAAACGCCTGTGTCGAACATGCCACCCATCCAAACCGTTTTGCCAAGGCTGCGCATCCAGTGGTAGAAGTCGAGCGTGGGCTGAATGCCTCCGAACTTCGCAACCTTCAAGGCATAGCAACGAAGGTTGTCCAACCCCATGGCTGCTTCCATATCGCTTGCGGTTACCACCGATTCGTCTAGGCATACCATGGTTTTCAGTTCATCCTGCAGCAGCGAAAGGCGCACAAATAGATTGCGCTCGCCACTGTTGGGAACGTAGTTCGGATTGTAAGGTTCCTCGATGCATGCAGGGTTCAATGCGTCGAGCTTATACAGCACGTTCAGATACGATTCGTCGAACGACTGGTTGGCATCAAGCATCAGCGTCAAGTCGGGATGGTCGGCGCGCACAGCAGCCACGCATTCGAGTGCGGTTTCCGGCTCGATCTTCATCTTCACACGGGTGTACCCCTGGTCTACCAGGCTGTCTACCGCCGCACGCACTTCTTCAACAGGGGCAATGCCCACCACGGCACCGCCCAAAATCTTCTCGGCATTCGAGCCGCCAATCATCTTCGAAAGCGGCTGGCCGATGATCTTGCCGTACAAGTCCCAGATGGCAGGCTCCACCGCAGCTTTCGCCATGGGATACTTCGCCAAACCGGGGAACGTGGCAAGCGAAGCGGACCCTTCGCTGGGATGCAGATAGCGCTCACCTAACACCACAGGGGCAATGGAGTCGCGCACTACGGCGTAATCTTCCCCGATGGTTTCGGGCAGATACCAATTGGTGGCAAACGAAACGCACTCGGAAATACCCGTGCGCCCAGCCCAGTCTTCCACTTCCACGAAGAACGATTCGCGGAAATCGACGTTGCCCTTGGCTGTCTTCACGGGATGGGAAAAGGGCTGCTTCACGCGATACAGGGTAAGCGACTTGATGTCGATGCGCTTGTCGTAGCGCTGCTTCAGCGCACGTCGGTCCACCTTGCCGGCGATGGTGCGCGGGAATTCGTCCATCACCAAAATATGCTTGGGGTGATGAAGCTTCGACATACAACCGTTCAGGTAATCGTGCACCATATGGGCGTATTCCTGCGGGCACGTTGCCGGACGAATGCAGCTCTGAGCAGGGTCGATACCAAACTCTTCTTGGTCGCGGGCGATGGCTTCGGCAGAATAGTCGGCCTCGATGAACGCCACAGGGCGATACCCCCAGGTTTCATCGGCGGTGCCGAACACATAGGCATCCTTCACGCCGGGAATGCCCATCAGAACATCCTGAACTTCGGCCGGATAGATGTTTTCGCCGCCTGAAATAATGAGGTCTTCGGTGCGCGCGTACACACGCAAAAGACCGTTACGGTCGATAGATGCTCTGTCACCGGTAACGAAATAGCCATCGGCGCTCATGGCCTTGCGAGCATTCAGGTAGCCCTCGAAGATACCGGGGCCCGCAACGTGCAGCTGGCCAATGCCATCGGCATCGGGGCTTACGATGCGAGCATCGTAGCCGGGCAGAAGCTCCAGCCCGCCATCGAAACCGCGGATTACCGGAGCCGTGGCAATGAAGCTGGAAGTTTCCGTCATGCCGTAGCTGGAGTACAAGTTTGCTTTTGCGCGCAAAGCCATGCGCAGCGTCTTTTCGTTCAGCGCCGCACCGCCCAAAAGAATGCATGCGTACTGCCCGATAACCTTGTCGCGATCGTTTTCCAGCAAATCGGCCAGAATCTTATCCACTACAGAAATATGCGTAACGCGGAAACTCAGCACGTCATTCAGCACGCGCACGGGGTTGTAGCGCTCGTACACGATGAACGAGCCACCGCTCAGAAGAGAGCGCACCATGATTTGGAAGCCGCCAATGTGGCACATGGGCAGCACCATCTGCCACACACCGCGACTTTCCAGCGCCAAAGCGCGGTTTGCCGCGGTGGCGGCACCGGTGATGCAATTCCACGGCAAAAGCGTGGCCTTCGGGGTTCCCGAAGAACCCGATGTGAACATGACAATGCCCGCCTCTTGGCCATCCCACGCCTGTTCGCATTCGCGGGCGAACGCTTCAAACTGCGTGGCGTGAGGCACAGAGCCTTCCGGCAAAGCGGCAAAATCGGCAAGGCCGTAGCCCGTCGCATCGATCATCAGGCGCTCAACCGCAGACTGCTCCAATACGTCGATGCCGGCTTCGCCCGTGGCGTTTTCCAGCTCCACGATGCGCAGCTTGCGCTCTTCGTAGGAAAGACGCGGATTCAGCAGCGCCAACGTGAAGCCGCCGTACGCCGCCGCCAAGGAAAGAATCACAATTTCGGCACCATTGTACAGATTGCACGCAAGCGTGGTGCCACGACCGTAACCGCGCTTGGCAAGCTGCTGAGCCAGAGCCGCAGCAGCAAAGCGGGCGCGGCGATAGCTAAACGTTACCGAGCGCGCATCCTTCTGCACGCAGAAAAACATCTGACCGGCCTTGCGGTAGGCCATTTCCGCCAATTGGGCAATCATTGCCGTCACATCCTTTATCAGGGAATTTCAGATCAGGGGAATTTCGGGAACTTGTCGAAGTCGGGCTTGCGCTTTTCCTTGAAGGCGTCACGGCCTTCTTTCGCTTCGTCAGACGTGTAGTACAGAAGCGTGGCATCGCCTGCAAGCTGCTGCAAACCGGCATAGCCGTCGGTAGCAGCATTGAACGATGCCTTCAGGAAACGCAGGGCCGTAGGCGAAAGCTGAAGCATTTCCCTAGCCCAGGAAACGCACTCGGCTTCCAGCTCGTCGAAAGGAACAACCTTGTTCACCAAGCCCATATCCAGAGCCTCCGCTGCCGTGTACAGGCGGCAAAGGTACCAAATCTCGCGAGCCTTCTTCTGGCCGACGATAGCAGCCAAATACGAGGCACCGTAGCCACCGTCGAAACTGCCAACGCGCGGGCCGGTCTGACCGAACTTAGCGGTTTCCGCCGCAATGGAAAGGTCGCACAGGATATGAAGAACATGGCCTCCGCCCACAGCGTAGCCGTTCACCATAGCGATAACAGGCTTGGGCACTACGCGGATAAGACGCTGCAGGTCAAGCACGTTCAGGCGCGGAATGTTGTCCTCTCCTACATAGCCACCGTTGCCGCGCACCTTCTGGTCGCCGCCGGAGCAGAATGCCTGGTCTTCGTCCTTGCCGTCGTGGTTAGCGCCGGTAAGGATGATAACGCCCACTTCCTGGTCGTCACGCGCAAGGGAAAACGCGTCAAACAACTCGACGTTCGTCTTCGGAGTGAAAGCGTTGCGACGCTCGGGGCGATTGATGGTGATTTTGGCGATGCCATCGTACTTTTCGTAGATGATCTCGTCGTAATCTTTAACTTTTTCCCAAGGAAAATCGCTCATGGATGTCCTTCCTTATTGTTGATGCCCGAAACCTTCTGGGGCTGCACCCCTGGGTTCTATGCCGGACAAAAATTCCTGCACTACTGTACCGTAAAGAACGGGCGCCTCTAAGTGTACGTTGTGTCCCGTTCCAAACGAGGTCACATCAATGCCGTCGTGTTCCAACTGATGCGCTACCGCTTCGCTGCCGCAGTCATCGTAGCCCCACAGGTACTTGACGGGTACCCAGGTGCTTGCCACCACGGCGAACGCCTGAGAAGCATCGGGCATGGCGTGCTTTCCCGCGCCTTCCAGACACAACGCCATCGATTCAGCGTCGTTGGCCAAACGCTCGGGGCGAAGCTCTTCATCGAGTCCCATTTCACGCTGCGATTCGAAAAGCGGCAGCGTCTCCCAGTACTCTACGAATTCTTCGATGCCGTTATTGCGCAACCGTTGCGCCCAGCCAACGTTGCGCTCTTCTGCGGCAGCGCGCTGCTCATTGCCCTCAGGCCCAAAATTGCAGCTTTCCAGAATCAGCGAATACAGCAGGTCTTTTTCAGAAGAGGCCAACCCCAGGGCAATGCGTCCACCCATGGAATAGCCCATAACGTGGGCGCGGCGCTTGGCGCCTTCATGCCCCACACACGCAACCTGCTCCAAGAACGATTCCACCATACGCACCATGGCGTCGTAGCGATAAAGCTCAACGTTGCTTGGCTTACTGCTTCTGCCATGCCCCAGGAAATCAAGCGCGTATGCGCAGTGATTGCCTGAAAGGGCGGCGGCGATGATGCTCCAACTTAAGCCCGTCTGCATAAAGCCGTGGAGCAAAACAACAGGGATGTTATCGGCCTTGCCCCACTGATATACGTGGATCTTCTGGCCTTCCCAGTCAAAGTCGAATTCGCGCGTAGGCGGCACCGTTTGTTCCTTGGAAGTTTTGCCCAGCATGCTCCATGCTGACGCCAGAGGCTCAACCTCAGGCGAGACGTGATGAGCGCCACACGCGCATACTTCGCCGTGATCATGTTCGTGGGAGCCGCAGCCAGCATCCCCTTCGTGGTGACCGCAGCCACAAGTGTGATTGTGCATCGGTTGCTCCCCTCAAGCACGTGCGCACATGCGCATTACCAATACTGATCGTAGCGCTCCCGCACTCCCGTCAGGGGTAAGGGAACTTCTATTAAGGATATACCCTGTTCACCCAAGAATCCGCTAAATGCCTGCTTGAATTCTGCCACCGTATGCACCGTAGCTGTGGGTACCCCAAAGGCACCCGCTGCGGCGGCAAAATCAACCTTCTGAGGCGTTAGGAACAACCTCTCGAAGTACGATTCGTCAGATTTTTGCGGCAGCATGTCAAAGATGGCACCGCCATTATTGTTCAAGAGCACGATAACGATGCTGGGCCTTGGCGAGCCTTGGCGTTCACGCAAAAGCATTTCCCCTTGCAGCGCCAGCGAATTCAGGTCGTGCAGCAAGGTCAAATCGCCCGTGACCATAACGGTTTGCTTGAAGCTTTGCGCTGCGCCCAAAGCCGTGGAAACGGTTCCGTCGATGCCGTTAAGGCCGCGGTTCGCCAGCACGGTAAGATGCTTCGCTTGGCTTACGTAGAAGGCATCGAGCGCGCGGACCGACATACTGTTTGCCGTGAACAGCAGGCTTTCTGCGGGAATTTCTTCCAGCATCGCACGCAGGTAAGAACCTTCAAATTGGCTATCGGCAGCGAAATCGGTTGCCAATATGCGTTCGGTTCGGGCGCGGTCAATAAGCCCCCACTCGTGAACATTCTGCGGCAGGGGTGCGTAAGCCATAGATTCTTCTGGGTTGGGAACGGTCCCCGCTTCAAGCAAAGCCACTACGAAATCGAGCGGGTTCGCCGCCACAAACGTGGTGGTCTGCGAATTGAAGTCGCGTGTGGTCAGCGGATCCACCACGATCTGTGCGGCCTGGCAGGCTTCGATTGCCTGCGTTGCGCGCTTCGACACCGGATAGCGCCCAAAGCGAACCACCGCATCGAAGGCAGGCATTTCATCCGACCCCATAATGCGATCGTATCCGCAGATAACGGCAGGGTGGCCGTACGTGCGCAAGTGGGAAAGCGGGTCGGCAAGCAAAGGGGCATCGAAGCGCTCGGCAAAAGCAAGGAGCGCCTGCGCTTCCCTGTCCCTGCGCGTGCTGTCTGCAACCGCTTCAGCAGAAAATGTTCCTTCGCCGGCAAGAACCACCACGGTATGGGAATCAAGGAAATCCACCAGGGAAGCCGCATCGCGGGAAGAAAGCTCGTGTTCGGTGCGCACCAGGGCGGAAAGATCGTCGGCGGCGGCAACGCGACACGCATCGAACAGATCGGGCATAGCGGTGTCGGGCACCAATGGCTCGTCGAACGGGAAATTCACGTGCACGGGGGCCGAGGCGTGAGTCCCCGGAGCTGCGGCAATAACCGTTTCACGTGCAACCTGGCGCACATGGGCAACGTACTTAGGGCTATCGCTCGGCTCGGGCATGGCGAAAAAGCGGCGCACATGGTCGGAGAACGCCTTGTTCTGATCGCACGTTTGCGGAGCGCCAAGCCCCTGCAATCGCGCCGGCCTATCCCCCGAAAGCACAATAAGGGGCACGCGGGAAATCTCCGCCTCCATCACGGCAGGATAGTAGTTTGCCAGCGCCGTACCCGATGTGCAGATAACGCACACGGCACGCCCCGTTGCCTTAGCAATGCCCAAAGCAAAAAAGGCGGCACCGCGCTCGTCGATATCCAGATACAAGTTGAACGCCGAGCCAAATCGAGCATGAGCCTCGTGGGCAACCATCGAAAGCGGGGTGGAACGCGAGCCAGGGCTTACCACCACATCACGCACGCCAGCGCGCATCAGCTCATCGAAGAACGCACCCACATAAGTGCCCAACGCACGCTTCTTTTGCGCAATGGCAAGCTCGGGCGCATCGGTTGCCTGGTCCTCTTCGTCAACCAACAAATCCGCTTCCTTTTCCGCCATGGCCTATTCGTCCCCTTCGTCCTCGGGTGCTTCAAACGCACTCAAGATGGTTTTCAGCTTCAGATCGATCTCGTTGAATTCCGCAGCAGCATCGCTGCCCTCCACAATGCCGCACCCAGCATAGAGCCAGCCGCGCTCACCGTCGAACACACCCGATCGGATAGCCACGGAAAATTCCCCATCGCCATCGGCGTTCACGTAGCCCACCGCGCCACCGAAGAAGCCACGATTGTAGCCCTCGGCTTCACGCAGCGTCATCAGCGCTTCGCCCACCGGGGTACCAGAAAGCGCCGGGGTGGGATGCAGCTGGCTGGCAAGGCCCATAAGCGTGGTGCCCTCCATAACCTGCGCCGCTGCGGGCGTATGCAGATGCTGCACATGTTTCAGCACCTTGATCTGCGGCGTTGTGGGGATATCAACGTTATAGCAGTTGCGGGCGAACACTTCGCGCATGAATTTCACTACGTATTCGTGCTCGCGACGGTTCTTTTCGCTGCCAAGCAGTTCGTCCGCCAAGGCCTTCTGCTCTTCCGGCGTTTCGCCGTGCGGGCACGTGCCAGCAAGGCACATGCTTTCCACGTGTGTCCCCTTCTTGCGCAACAGCAGCTCGGGCGTGCAGCCGCAGAAGAATACATCGCCGTAACGATACAGGAACACCGTGCCGCGGGCGCTGCCGTCGATCAGGTTCACCAGTACATCCTTCGACGAAAACGGCTGTTCGGCCGTAAGCTCGATGCGACGTGAAGGCACGAGTTTCTCAATCTTTCTCGACCTAATGCGGCCAAGTCCCATGTCCATGATGCGTTGCCACTCGTCAAACGAGTCGCGCTGCAACGAATATGCCATGGTGCGATGGGTGCGGGGTTTTGCTTCCTCGGCATGGCGCACGAAGCGATCGACCCTGCCCTGATACACGGGCCCCAAGCTGTTCACCTGCAAGAACGACCCCTGCTCGTTTTGGATAAGCACCAATTCGGGCAGCATCAAGCGCAAACGCGGGAAGGCCGTCATCATGTCGTCGGCAGGCTTGGGGTTTTCGGCATCAAAGCGGTTGAACGAAAAGAACACCGGCGCAAATCCTGCATCCTGGCTTACCACATCGGCTTCGCCCAGCGTTGCCAAGGCGATGCAACGACCCAGGCCCAAATAGCGTATGGGGCGTTCTTTGTCGTAGTACACAAACTGATCGGTAAAGCCCTTCTGCAGCACGCAGAAGGCGTCAACGATATCGGTGTTCAGCGCCACCGTGCGCGAATAGAGCTTAGTCATGGGACGCTTCACCTACGTGCAACATCTTGGCCTGATCCCACAGTTGCTGCATTTCATCCATATCCAGTTCTTCGATGCGCTTGCCCTGACCCCATGCAGCGCCTTCCATAAAGGCCCAACGCTCACGGAACTTGCGGCACGTGGCACGCAGGGCCGTTTCGGCATCGATGCCTTCTTTGCGCGCAACGTTCACCAGGGAAAACAACACATCGCCAAACTCCAGCTCCTTCGCCTGAGCATCATCGGAGCGGCATGCCTGCTTGAATTCGGTAATCTCTTCTTCCACCTTGGCCCACACGTCTTCGACGGTGTCCCACTCGAACCCGGCTGCAACCGCCTTACGGGAAATCTTGTAGGCTTGGAGCAGCGCTGGGAAGCTAGCAGGCACACTGTCCAGCAACCCCTCGGGCTCTTCGGCCTGGGCATCGGCGACGCTCTTTTCGGCGAGCTTCACGTTGTCCCAAATGGAAAGCACGTCTTCGGCAGAGCCCGCAGCTGCTTCACCGAACACATGCGGATGGCGGCGAATCATCTTCGCATTCACATCACGGCACACATCCGCCACGGTAAATTCGCCCGCATCGGCGGCGATCTGGCTTTGCAGAACCACCTGCAAAAGAACATCGCCCAGCTCTTCACGAAGATGCGTCGCGTCGTGCTGTTCGATAGCATCGACAGCCTCGTACGCCTCTTCGATCATGTTGCGGGCGATGGATTCATGGGTTTGCTCGCGGTCCCACGGGCAGCCGTTCGGAGCGCGCAGAGCAGCTATGGTATCAACGAAAGCAGCGAACGTTTCACCTGCCAATGGCGCACACGAGGTGCCTTGCTGCGTTTCCCCTGCGCTCGTCTGACAGTTTTCGCTCACTGAGCTTCGCCTCCTGTTTAGATTTTGTACATGAACTGGAATACGTCTTCGCGCTGAACAATTACCTGAACGCCCAGCTCTTCACCTTCCTTGGCGAGTGCTTCCTGAACCTCGTTGAAGCCAGCGGTGTCGGTATCAAGACGAACCAGCATGGTCATGCTGAAGATGTTATCCAGAATGGTCTGGTTGATGTCGTCGATGCTCGCGCCCTTTTCTGCCAGGACACCGGAAATGCCAGCTACGATACCGGCGCGGTCTTTACCCAAAACCGAGATAACACAACGCATGAAAGATTCCTTTCGCTTTGCTTCCGCTCCTTGCGAAAGCTTCGGCCTACCTGCGGGAACTTAGCGTCCCA
>OLOK01001793.1_pt1 | contig 17013 bp, 13 predicted proteins | sample 1672591 | NCBI WGS metagenome assembly OLOK01 (sample SAMEA3136703, study PRJEB25190) | human gut metagenome | biome: human gut; feature: human-associated habitat; material: faeces | place: Austria | collected 2013 | reverse complement strand
AAAAGCATACTCGTTGAAGTAGGAATGAAACATAAAGGTTTATGACTTTTTATAAGTTTTCAGTAACGGAGCTAAAAAGTGAATGATTTAGACAGAATGAGAGAACTCATTCATACACTAAATGAAGCAGGGAAAGCTTATTACCAGCAGAATAAAGAAGTTATGAGCAACCTCGAATACGATAAGATGTATGATGAACTTTTAGAACTAGAGAAAAAGACGAACACTGTTTTATCAAACAGTCCAACGATCCATGTAGGGTATGAATTGATGACAGCATTGGAAAAGGAAGCACATCCATCTCCGATGTTATCATTAGACAAGACAAAGGAGCCAGATCAGCTGGCAACATGGCTGAACGGCCAGGAAGGAATCCTGTCATGGAAACTCGATGGTTTAACGATCGTTCTGACCTATGAACATGGAGAACTCATCAAAGCCGTGACCCGTGGAAATGGGGAAGTCGGAGAAGTTGTAACAAACAACGCAAGGGTTTTTGAAAATGTTCCAAGACACATTGCATATCAGGGAACATTGGTCATTCGTGGAGAAGCGATCATTCCATATTCAGATTTCTATAAGATGAACGAAGAAATCGAAGATGTTGACAGTCAGTATAAGAACCCAAGAAACTTATGCAGTGGTTCCGTCAGACAGTTAAACAATGAGATCACAGCCAAACGCCACGTTCATTTCTATGCGTTCAGTGTCAGTGATATTGAAGGTATGGATTTTGATAATTCCTTCGAGAAGAAATTAGACTGGGTAGCAAGCCTTGGATTTGATGTGGTAGAACATATCAGAGTCACAGAAGATACGATCCGAGGTGAGATTGAGGAATTCTCAAAGAAGATCGAACAATTTGATCTGCCATCAGATGGACTGGTATTAGTCTATGATGACCTCGCATATGGGAAAAGTCTTGGAAGAACAGCCAAATTCCCAAGAGATTCCATCGCATTTAAATGGGCAGATGAGACAGCGGAGACAACATTAACTGAGATTGAATGGAGCCCATCAAGAACTGGACTGATCAATCCAGTGGCAATTTTTGAACCAGTAGAATTAGAAGGAACGACTGTCAGCAGAGCCAGTCTCCACAACATTAGTGTGATGGAAGAACTGCAGTTAGGAATCGGCGATGAGATCGTTGTATACAAAGCTAATATGATCATTCCACAGCTTGCAGAGAATAAAACAAAGAGCGGCAATATAGAGATTCCGCATACTTGTCCTGCATGCGGTGGTGAGACAAAGATCGAAGATGAAAATGGAATCAGAACCCTAGTCTGCACCAACGAATTTTGCAGTGCAAAGAAGATCAAATCATTCTCGCATTTTGTATCGAGAGATGCAATGAATGTTGATGGACTATCCGAAGCAACATTACAGAAGATGATCGATGTTGGACTATTAAATGAAATTTATGACCTCTTCACTTTAAAAGATCACAAAGAAGAGATTCTGGAATTAGAAGGATTTGGAGAAAAATCCTACCAAAATCTGATCAATGCGATCAATGATTCCAAACAGCCTGCATTGGCAAACTTTATTTATAGTCTGGGAATTCCGAATGTAGGACTTTCCAATGCAAAATTGATCTGCAAACATTTTAAAGAAGATTTCAATGCGATCAGAGAAGCCGATGCAGAGGATTTTATTGCGATCGATCAGATTGGACCGATGATCGCAGAAGCTATGGTATCATATTTTCATACACCACATAATCAGAAGATCTTAGAACAACTGTTACAATATGTGCAGTTTGAGAAGAAAGAAGAAAGTAAGACAGAACAGATCTTAGAAGGAAAAACATTTGTTGTGACAGGATCACTTGAGCATTTCGATAACAGAAAACAACTAAAGGAAGAAATCGAACAGATGGGAGGCAAGGTCACAGGATCAGTGTCAAAGAAAACAGACTATCTGATCAACAATGACAAAATGTCGCAGTCATCAAAGAATAAGAAAGCGATGGAATTAAACATTCCAATACTTAGCGAAGAAGATTTCCTTAATCTGATCGGACGATGATAAATATAGATTGCATAAAAAATGCAAGAGTTTTATAATAAATATCTGACAGGAAAAATGCTGTCAGCTTAAAAAGCAATCGAAAAAAGAGAGAAGGAGATTTGATAAAATGCCAATTCGAATAGATAACGATCTGCCGGCGAAGGCAGTCTTAGAAGAAGAGAATGTATTTGTGATGGATAAAGAAAGGGCATGTACACAGGATATCAGGCCTTTAAAGATTGCAATTTTAAATCTGATGCCAAACAAATTAGACACAGAACTTCATTTGCTGAGAAGTTTATCAAATACACCATTACAGTTAGATATTACATTTTTACAGACAGAATCTTATGTTCCGACTCATGTATCAGAGTCACACATGGAGAAATTTTATAATTATTTCTCAGAGATCAAAGACAAACGTTTTGACGGACTGATCATTACAGGAGCACCAGTAGAATTAAAAGAATTTGAAGAGGTTGATTACTGGGATGAAGTTGTTGAGATCATGGAATGGTCCAAAACACATGTTACATCAACTTTGCATATCTGCTGGGCAGCACAAGCAGGACTTTATTATCACTATGGGATCAAGAAACATATCTTAAATAAGAAGATTTCAGGTGTTTACGAACACCACCCATTACATAATAAACTTCCTATTATTCGAGGATTTGATGATAAGTTCTACGTGCCACACTCTAGAAATACAGGGGTTGACGGAGAAGCGATCCGCAAGAACAAAGAATTAACGATCGTAGCAGAATCAGATGAGACAGGACCATACATTATTTTAAACTCCACAGGAAGTCAGGTATTTGTCACAGGACATCCAGAATATGATGTGATGTCACTGCATTATGAATATGTAAGGGATGTGAAACGAGGACTGAATCCAGATATACCAAAGAATTATTACAAAGATGATGATCCAACGAAGAAACCAGTGAAGTCATGGAGATGTCATGCAAATGCTATGTATTATAACTGGCTAAATTATTATGTATATCAGGTGACACCATACGATCTGGAAAAAGACAAATAAAACAAAGGTTGCTGTACAAAGTATGGCAGCCTTTTTGAAATAATGATACAGCATGTAGATGGAGAAAAGAAAGGAAAACAAATGATCAAACTAATCGCAACAGACATTGATGGAACATTAGTGGCAGATGGGACACTGGATCTGAATCCGGAATATTATGACGTGATCAAAGAACTGAAACGAAGAGGAACGATCGTGTTAGCGGCAAGCGGCCGTCAGAGAGCAAGTATCGAGAAAGTATTCACGCCAGTACTTGATGATATCAGTTTTATTTCAGAAAATGGAACTTGTATTCATTCCAAAGATTATCAATATGTAGATGTGATCGACCCAGAAATCGTAAGAACTTATATTGAAGAAGCAAGACAGTTCCCAGGATGTGAGATTGCAATCAATAAAGATAACATGACATATATGGAGAATATCGGGATTTACCAGCATCTGGTCGGAGACTATGGCTACAGAGGTGATCTTGTAGATGATGTTTTAGGGGATCCAGAAGGTGTATGTAAGATGAGTATTTTTCATCACAATTGCGCCGAAGATGTAGTTGGGGATGAGTTCATCAAACGATGGGGCAAGAAGATGAATGTTGTAGTATCCGGAAAATGCTGGGTTGATTGCGCCAACAAAGGTGCGAACAAAGGAAGTGCCTTAAGACATTTTCAGGAAGAATACGGAATCACACCAGATGAAACACTGGCATTTGGAGATAATTTAAATGATATCGAGATGTTAAAACGTGCAAGTCACAGTTTTGCAGTGGAGAATGCCAGAGATGAAGTAAAAGAAGCAGCGAATTTTGTAGCACCATCTTACAAAGAAGATGGAGTACTTCAGGTATTGAAAGCAGTACTGAGTGGTGAATTATGCTAACAGAAGAAATGACCATGACTTATGAAGAGTCTGTAAAATATTTATACAAAATCGCAGGATTCGCCACAAAATCTTCTCTCGAAGATATAAAATACTTTTTAGAACGATTGGGAAATCCTCAAAAAGAGCTGCATATGATCCATGTAGCAGGGACGAATGGAAAAGGATCCGTCTGTGCATTTTTAGAAGCACTCCTTACCCAGCATGGAAAGAAGACAGCTTCCTTTACCTCGCCACATGTTGTGAAGATCAATGAACGAATCAAGCTGTGTGCGAAAGAGATCAGTGATGAACGATTTGCATCAGCTGCGGTGAAGGTAAGACATGCCATTGAAACTGGAATAACAGAAGGAAAGAACAGCCCATCATTTTTTGAGGCAGTATTTCTGATGGCGATGGTGATCTTTCAGGAAGAACAACCAGATATCTGTATGATCGAGACAGGAATGGGTGGAAGATATGATGCTACCAATGTTATCTGTCCGAAGGTCAGTGTGATTACTTCGATCAGCGAAGATCATATGGAATTTCTGGGACAAACATTGGAAGAGATCGCAACACACAAAGCAGGGATCATTAAGCCAGGAATTCCAGTTGTGACAATAGAACAGGAACCCAAGGTAAAAGAAATCCTTTCTGAAGAAGCAAGGCAGAAAAAATCACGAATTTATGACATTTCTGAAGATAATCTTAATTTTAAAGAAAAAGCAGGAAAATATATTGATTTTTTAAATGCCAATGCGTATGATAAGGAAAGAGATGTGCGGACCAACATTGCAGGAGAATTTCAGAAGTCCAATCTTGCAGCAGCATTGCAGACAGCAGAACTTATCTGTGGACGACTTGATGAAGACAAGATCTATGAAGCACTGAGCCAGATCAGGATCAGCGGAAGGATGGAAGAGATCGCACCAGGGATCATTGTGGATGTATCGCACAATATCCAAGGAATGCAAGGCTTTGTACAGACTGTGGAGGCAAACTACCATGGAATGAAGAAGCGGATCTTATTTGCAGCATCTCATCAGAATGAAGAAGAATACATGAAGAACATTCTGAAGACGATTCCAGAGATTGAAGCCTTTTATACAGTGGGGATTCATAAGAGAAGAATCAATGAAGCAGAATTTCAGGATGCTTTTCGTAAGATGATAGACAGAAATCAGGAAACAACGGTATGCTTTGTTGTCGGATCTTTTTATCTGGCAGGCATGGCCAAAGAGTTTATAAATCAGGAGGAAGAGAATGTTAGACTTTAACGAAGAATTAGCCAAGTTTCAACCATGTGCAGATTTGGAAGAAGCGGAAGAGAATATATATGGGAAAGAATTAGAAGAGATCAAGAAGAATAAGACAGAATTATATAAAGCCAATCAGATGATCAAGAAATACAATCAGGCATTAAACTACGCCAAGCAAGGGAATGATGACCTTGCGATGTTACAGTTAAAGAATGTTGTGGCAGCTATTCCTAATTTTGTAGATGCATATCTTTTAATGGCATTATTATCCATCAAGGGAGAGAATTATGATAATGCAAGAACATTCCTTGATACGATCTTAAAGATCGATCCAAACAACGAATCAGCAGTGGAATATGGCAAAGAATTTGAGACAAAAGTAGTCGAAGAAGAGCCACAGACAACTGAGCCAGAGAAGAAAGACAAGAAGAAAAAAGAGAAGAAAAAAGTTGTGAGCCAGCCAGAAGAACCAAAGAAAAAGAAGAATCCATTTAATATTTCTTCAATTCAGGAAAACGAAGCTGGAAAGAGCCCGATGTTTTACATGGTAACAGGAATTGTGATCGGTGTGATCGTGGCAGCAGTTTTGATCTATCCAACAGTACGTGCAAGCTTCAGTCATAAGAACTCTACACAGGTAGAAGATTATAAAGAACAGATCCTTGCCAAAGACACACAGTTGAAAGCAAGCGAGAAGAAAGTTAAAGAAGCAAAGGCAGCACAGAAGAAAGCAGAAGATGAATTAGATGAGTACATTGGAACAAGCAAGAAAGACGGTGTCTATGATCTGTTGTTAAGTGCCTTACAGAAATACAGCGACCGTGATTATACAGGATCTGCAGATGCGTTATTAGATATCGACAGTCAGAAACTAACAACAAAGAATATGAAAGCGATCTACAAAGATCTGACAGCAAAGGTATATCCAAGTGCAGGAACTGGATTATACAGCAAAGGAAAGAATGCATACTGGGCAAAAGACTACAAGACAGCGATCTCTTATTTAACGAAAGCGATCAAAGTCAGCGATACAAACCGTTATGCATATGATTATCTTGCCAAAGCTTATGAAGGTGCTTCCGATCAGAAGAATGCGAAGAAGACATATCAGACGATCATCGAAAAGTTCCCAGGAACATCTCAGGCGATCAATGCGAAGAGTCGAATTGATGCAATGGGTAAAAAGAGTGCCAAAAGTTTATAATTAATATTACACAGAATACAAGTTTACAAACAAAAGATAAAGGAAGAAGAACAAGCGAAAGTTTGAACTTCTTTCTTTTTTATTTTCTATCAGGAAATTCAAGATGATCTTGGAAAGGAACGTATCACAGCAAAGAGCAGGAAGGAGCAATCAGAATATGGCAACAGAATACAAGATAGAAAACAGGGTTTTATATATTTATCTGGATGGTGATCTAGATCATCACTTAGCGAAGAAAGTAAAACATAAATGCGATATCATTTTAAAATCATATCCGATCAAAGATATTGAGTTTGATTTTAAAAATTCAGGATTTATCGATAGTTCAGGGATTGGAGTGATCTTAGGAAGATATCGTCAGGTACAGGCGATGGGAGGAACGGTGAAAGTCAGCAATATGAGTGCATCAGTAAGAAAGATCATTCATATGGCAGGATTGCATCAACTGATAGAAGAAATATAGAGAAATGGGAGGATAAGAAATGTTGCATTTAGAATTTAACAGTGACTCAGAAAATGAAGGAATCGCAAGAATTGTGACGGCTGCTTATATCATGAAATTTGATCCGGATATGGAAGAAATGGATGATATCAAGACCGCAGTGTCAGAAGCAGTGACAAACTGTATTGTACATGCGTATCACGACCCAGATGGAAAGATCAGTATGGATCTTTCCGATCAGAATGGAATCCTGCGAATAGAGATTAAAGATCAGGGTATCGGAATTCCAGATGTCAAGAAAGCGATGGAACCGATGTTTACAACAAAACCAGAAGAAGAAAGGACTGGAATGGGATTTTCTTTTATGGAAGCATTTATGGATCAAGTAGAGGTTATTTCAAAACAAGGAGAAGGAACGACAGTGATCATGACAAAGAAAATAGGAGATCAAGACAAGCTGAATGGATAAGACGAGGGAACTGTTACGGCTTACCAAAGAAGGAAACGAAGCAGCACGAGAGCAGATCATTCTTAATAATGTTGGATTAATCTGGAGTGTTGTGAGACGATTTACAAACAGAGGATATGAGTCTGAGGATCTGTTTCAGATCGGAAGTATTGGACTTATGAAAGCCGTGGACAAGTTTGACCTGTCTTATGACGTGAAATTTTCAACTTATGCAGTACCGATGATCACAGGAGAGATTCGTAGATTCCTAAGAGATGATGGTATGATCAAAGTCAGCAGATCTTTAAAAGAAAATGTATACAAGATCATGAAAGCAAGAGAAAAGTTTTGTCAGCAGTATCAAAGGGAAGCAACGATCGAAGAAATCAGTGAGATCACGAAGATCACAAGAGAAGAGATCGTAACATCCTTAGAGGCAAGCAATGAAGTAGAATCCATTCATCAGAGTGCATATCAGAAGGATGGCAGTGAGATTTCTCTGCTGGATAAGTTATCAAAAGGAGAAAATGAATCTGAGAAAGTGGTAGATCATGTTCTATTAAAAGAAGCTATGAAACATTTGGAACAGAAAGAACAGCAAATGATCTATTACCGATATTTTGAAGGAAAAACTCAACAAGAAATTGCGAAGATCTTTCATATTTCACAGGTACAGGTTTCAAGAATACAAAAAAAGATCTTAAAAAAACTAAGAAGACAAATGATTGGAAATATCTGAAAAACTATGCTAGAATAAAGAAAACGCAAATCTGGATCGATCGTTAAAGGATAATTCATCCATTTTCCCAGGTAAAAGGAGTAAGATAGAATGACATATGAAAAAAAGTCGGTAATTGAATTACGTGAAATTGCCAAAGAAAGAAAAATAAAGGGTATTTCGACCTTAAAGAAAAAAGAACTGATCGAATGGTGCGACAAGAATAAGGAAATCTTAAAAGGTCATTTCTTATGCGGTACAGGTACAACCGCACGTCTGATCGCAGAGAAGACCGGGCTTCCGGTAAAGGGATATAACAGCGGCCCGCTTGGAGGAGATCAGCAGGTCGGAGCGAAGATCGTAGAAGGACAGATCGACTTTATGATTTTCCTGTGGGATCCGTTAGAGGCACAGCCGCACGATCCGGATGTAAGAGCATTGTCCCGTATTGCCGTTCTTTACGATATCCCTACAGCTAACAATCTTGCAACAGCAGATTTCATGCTGAAGTCTGAATTTATGAATTCTACATATGAAAGAAAGGTAGAAAACTTTAACAAGACCATTCAGGACAGAGTGGATAAGATGAAATAGGAGCTAAAGAGCAGCTGCGCATTCCGCAAAAAAAGGAATCGCAGCTGTTTTTTTGCCTTTTATATATTTCTTTTAGATTTCTGCAAAATAAGATTGACATACAGTATCATCTGTGTTATTCTAACACCGTAAACTTTAATGCTTTAAAGCGCAACACTTTAAAGTAGATTAGCGAAAACAAGTAAAAAGAAATGAGAAAAGTAGAGGAGAAAGGTTATGGCGATGAAATTATTGATGCTGGTGATATTTTTTGCAATTATGGTATCGGTTGGCATCTATGCAAGAAAGCATGCGACAAGTGTAGACGGTTATGTGTTAGGGGGAAGATCGGTAGGCCCGTGGCTTACGGCATTTGCGTATGGTACGTCATACTTCTCTGCGGTTGTATTTGTAGGATATGCAGGTCAGTTCGGATGGAAATACGGTCTTGCGTCGACATGGATCGGAATCGGGAATGCGATCATCGGAAGTCTGCTGGCATGGGTGGTACTTGGAAGACGTACAAAGGTAATGACACAGCATCTGAATTCCAAGACGATGCCGGATTTCTTTGGTGAGAGATATGGAAGTAAGGCGCTGAAGATTACGGCTTCAGCGATCGTATTCATATTCCTGGTGCCGTATACAGCTTCTGTATACAATGGATTGTCAAGATTGTTTGGAATGGCATTTAACATTCCTTATAAATATTGTGTAATCGGAATGGCAGTATTTACAGGAATCTATGTTATCCTCGGTGGATACATGGCTACGGCGATCAATGATTTTATTCAGGGAATCATTATGCTGGGCGGCATTGTTGCAGTCATCCTGGCAGTATTAAATGGTCAGGGCGGATTTATTCAGGCAATTAAGACCATGGCAGAGATTCCAAGTGATGTGCCGGTGACAATGGGACAGCCGGGAGCATTTACTTCATTCTTCGGACCGGATCCGTTGAATCTTCTTGGAGTGGTTATCCTGACTTCTCTTGGAACATGGGGACTTCCGCAGATGGTTGGAAAGTTCTATGCGATCAAAGATGAGAAATCCATCAATACGGGAACGGTGATCTCTACATTATTTGCGATCGTGATCTCCGGAGGATGCTATTTCCTCGGAGGATTCGGAAGACTGTTTGATGCACCGGAACTGCACGATGAGGCGGGCAATATGATCTTTGACGGAATCATCCCGCATATGTTGTCAACACTTCCGAATATCCTGATCGGTATTGTAGTAGTATTGGTATTATCGGCTTCCATGTCAACACTGGCTTCACTGGTACTGACATCTAGCTCGACGCTGACACTGGATTTCTTAAAAGATAATGTAATGAAAGATATGAGCGAGAAGAAACAGGTACGTACGATGCAGGTGATGGTTGTGTTCTTTATTGTATTATCGGTAGTGATCGCAATGGATCCGCCTACATTCATCGCACAGCTGATGGGAATTTCCTGGGGAGCACTTGCCGGAGCGTTCCTGGCACCATTCATGTATGGTCTCTACTGGAAAGGCGTGACAAGAGCTGCTGTATGGGTCAGCTTTGCGGCAGGTGTCGGGATTACGGTTCTGAATCTGTTCTTCCACTTTATTGCATCACCGATCAATGCAGGAGCAGTTGCAATGGTAGCAGGACTGATCGTAGTACCGGTAGTGAGTGTGCTTACACCAAAGCTTAAGAAGGACAGAGTGGATGAGATTTTTGCCTGCTATGATGAAAAGGTTACGATCACCAAGAAACGTTCGTTGGAACAGAATTAGTGGAAATAATCTGAAAAATCAAATATATTAAAAAACATCAAGGGAAGTGATTAAAATTATCACTTCCTTTTTGTATGTGGATATGTTAGGATATAAAAGTATTAAAAATGAACAACAAAGTTGATGAATATTATTGCTGATTTGGCAACGATGATTTGATTTGAAATATGAGGCAAAAGGAGTGGAGCTTGAATTATGAAGAATTATCAGAAATATGAGAAAAGTTATTTTATGCCACCGGAGGTTACATATGACTGGGCGAAAAAAGATGCGGTAGAACAGCCTCCGAAGTGGTGTAGTGTAGACTTAAGAGATGGTAACCAGGCGTTGATCGAGCCGATGAGTCTGGATGAAAAGCTGGAGTTTTTCCAGATGTTGGTAGATATTGGATTTAAGGAGATCGAGGTTGGATTCCCGGCTGCTTCCGAGACAGAATATCAGTTTATGAGAACCCTGATCGAAAAAGACATGATTCCGAATGATGTAACGGTCCAGGTACTGACACAGGCAAGAGAGCATATCATCAAGAGAACATTTGAAGCTGTAAAGGGAGCACCTCATGCAGTGATTCATTTATACAATTCTACCTCTGTTGCACAGAGAGAGCAGGTGTTCAGAAAAGATAAAGAACAGGTAAAACAACTTGCGATCGACGGGGCAAAATTACTTCTGAAGCTTGCAAGTGAGACAGACGGTAACTTTACATTCGAATACAGCCCGGAGAGTTTCCACGGAACAGAAGTGGACTATGCTGTAGAAGTGTGCAATGCGGTGCTGGATGTATGGCAGCCGACAGCTGATAATAAAGCGATCATCAATATTCCTACAACTGTAGAAAACGCAATGCCGCATACATTTGCTTGCCAGTTAGAGTATGTACATAAGCATCTGAAACACAGAGAGAATGTAGTACTTTCCCTGCATCCGCACAATGACAGAGGATGCGGTGTGGCGACAGCGGAGCTTGGTATCCTTGCAGGTGCCGACCGTATCGAAGGTACACTGTTCGGAAACGGAGAACGTACCGGTAACGTTGACATTATTACACTAGGCATGAATATGTATTCCCAGGGTGTAGATCCGGGACTTGATTTCTCGAATATGAAAAAGATCCGTGAGACTTATGAACGCCTGACAAGAATGCAGGTATACGACCGTCAGCCATATTCCGGAGATCTGGTGTTTACGGCATTTTCGGGATCTCATCAGGATGCGATCGCAAAAGGTATGGCATGGAGAGATGAGAAGAAATGTGACAAATGGACGGTTCCATATCTGCCGATCGATCCGAAGGATGTCGGTAGAGAATACGATTCAGACGTTATCCGTATCAACAGCCAGTCCGGTAAGGGCGGCGTAAATTACATCTTAATGCACAGCCACGGAATCAATCTTCCAAAGGCAATGCGTGAAGAAGTAGGATATATGGTAAAAGATGTATCGGATAAAGCACACAAGGAGCTGACACCGGATTGGGTATACCAGATCTTCTCAGATCATTATATTAATACAAAATCCATCTTCCACATCGACGAGTGCCATTTTAAACAGGTAGATGGAATCACTGCGGAAGTGACGATCAATCATGCAGGAGAGAGCAAAGTGATCACTTCGAATGGAAACGGACGTCTGGATGCAGTAAGTAATGCAATCAAGCAGTATTTTAACATCAGCTATGAATTATCCTTCTATGAGGAGCATTCGCTTACAAAGGGATCTTCTTCTAAGGCTGTGGCTTATGTGGGAATTATCTGCAACGGAAAGACATTCTGGGGTGTAGGAATCGATCCGGATATCATCAGAGCGTCCATTGAAGCCCTGATCGTTGCGGTAAATAAGATTGAAGAACTCGGGAGTGCTGATGCATGTACGGATGCAAGAATGATCGAGATCATGAATTATGTACAGGCGAATTATATTGACATTACATTAGATGACCTGGCAGAAAACTTCTTCCTGTCCAAACCTTATCTGTCAAAATACATTAAGGAAAAATCCGGAATGACATTTGGGGATCTGGTGAAGAAGATCCGCATGAAGAAAGCGAAAGCACTGCTCAAGAGCAGCAATATGACGGTTGAGAATATTGCAATGTCAGTAGGATATCAGAATGTGGAACATTTTAACAGACTGTTCAAGAAAGCTTATGATATGACTCCGATGCAGTTTAGAAATCAGAAATAGAATATGTAATGAAAAGTGACGGGGATGTGCCGGTGGTGCATCCCTTTTTCTGTGGTATAAGGTATGGTGTGCATTTGAATGGAGGAATAAGGATGTATAAAAGTTGTAAAATTTAACAATATAAGAAAATTGAAAATATATATAGAAAAGATAGGAATCGGGATAGATTTCATGTATAATATGTAATAGACTTTACAGAAAACATGATTGGGAGGAAGAGATAAAAATGTTAAAGTACATATTGATGATCCTTGGCGGTGTGATTTTTATCGCAGGATACTACTTCATGCAGCAGAATGAAGGCAGGGGGAAGACGATGATGTTCTATTCGTTGTTTACTTATGCCGGACTGACACTGGTGATCCTTTCCGGGGCAAGAGTTCTGGATCCTTTCTTTGAAGGACTCGGAGAGAACGGGGAGATGATCCAGCTGGCAGTAGAAGTTGCCTGCTTTGTAATTGGTGCGGAATTACTTCTGAAGCCTGCGTTCGAAGACCAGAAAGAGATTGGAACAAAGAAGAATATTACACCACGTGGATCCGGAGATTCATTCAGTGCGAAGGCAAATAAGAAAGAAAGCACGAAGAAGACGAAGAAAAATAATAATCAGATTAAAAGAAGTTACAGTACAGGGAATAAAAAGTATCGTAAAAAATAAGACTTGCATAAGCAAGTCTTATTTTTATGTACGGTATTTAATTCACGAATTATTTACCTTCAACCATCTTGTCGAACTTCTTAGTAAATGCTAACATGATAACTCCGCAGGCAACGATGATGATTGTAACAACACCATATGCTTTAATGAAGTCAAAGTTTCCGAGCCAGTTATAAAGTGGTCCGTAAGCTTTACCAGAGAAGAAGATGATCAGTGGCCATACACCAAGCATTGTTCCAAGAAGTTTCTTTGGAGCATATTTGCTGATGAAAGCGTTTCCAAGTGGTGAGAAGATAACTTCTCCGAGTGACATACATACAGATGCCAGGATGATTACCCAGATACCAACTGGATCTTTTGTGCCCTGTCCTGAAAGTGCAGCAGCAAGAACCATGGATCCTGTACAAAGACCAAGGATGATAATTCCGAGAGCAGTCTTTGTGAACATACCCCAGTCACCCTGTGGACGCTGTCTCATCTTAGCCCAGATTCCTGCAAAGATAGGGCAAAGAATGATACAAAGGAGTCCGTTCATTGAATCGAACCAGGCTGTAGGCATCTCGAAGGAACCGATGTTCCAGTTAGCCCATCCAGATCCTCCCTGGGATACCGGACCGAATTCATAGTAAACAGGCATGTAAGCCATGTACCAGATCAGCCAGAAGATACCAGAGAATACGGTTACGATCAGGATAGCGATAACACGGTTTCTCTCAAGCTTCGTAAGTGGTGCATTATCCTTTTCTTTGTCTGCTTTTTCAACATTCTCAGAACGGTTATCAACAAGGAATGGTTTCTTTCCGGCATCGCCGAAAGATTTCATTCCAACGAACCACCATACACAGTCGATAAACAGGAAGATTCCGCAAATCAGGAACATTGTACGGTATCCGGAGTTTGTACCAACCAGTGAAAGGAAAGTAGTTCCGCAGAAAGAACCGATGTTAACGAACATGTACTGTAAGTTGAATACAGTGTCGAGTTCGTCCTGATCAGCTAATGGGAAGAGACGTCCGTTGATACCAGATACGTTTCCTTTGAAGAAACCAGTACCGATAGATACGAGAATGATCATTGCCCACATCATTGCGATACCATTAGCGTCTGTTGCTTTCCATGCACACAGATAACCAAGACCCATGAGGATCTCACCAACAGGTACCAGGATACGAGGACTAATCCAACGGTCAGCGATATATCCACCGATAATAGGTGTGATATATGTGAAAGCTACCAGGTTAGAACTCATTGCAGCACCTACGGATTTGTCAAGTCCAAGACCACCGTGTGCTGCAGTGGCTACGATGAAAATCGAAAGCCCCCATTTAGCTGCATAGTATGCAAGTCTTTCAAAAGAGAAAGTCAGACAGCACACATAGAAACCAAATGGTAATTTTTTCTTAGTGTTCTCCATGAGATTCACCCTCCAATATGAAATTTTTCTTTGGTTTTAACAATACGAGGAAAAACCTCTCATGTTTAAAACTCTCAACGCAGTTAATCTTATCACAAACTAGACTAAAGTACAACTAATTGTTTAAGAAAAAGTTAAGGTTTTTTATGCTTTGTTAGGAATATGTATGTTGAAATGTAATAAAACGACCATATATAGCCGGAAAATGTAAGCAAAAATCACTAAATGATAATAGAAATCAAAAATAAACAGGATCGCTTATAGAGAAACTACATAGATAGAACACATAGAAGAGTTTATAGATTATTTACAAATAATATAAAGGATATTCTTGAATAATCAACTATATAAGGATATAATAAGACACAGATTTTGTAAAGGGGAAAATGATATGGCAAATTATTACCGTGTGGCTTATAAGGAGTCAAAGAACACGCTGAAACAGATCTGTGAACTTTTCCGCGTAGACAGCAGTGATATTACGATTAAGTTTATAGTGACGGTGATGGGACCGCTTGTGTTCTATTTTATGTGCAAATATGGAAACCCGGGAGGCGGCACGCCGGGAGGAATGACTTTTTTTGTCATTAAGTATATTGTAGTCTGGGCATTGGCATTTGTTGCGGCAGTGATACTGAACAGAACAATCTGGAGAAAGGTGTTATCGACAACGGCGGTCGGGGATGCAGAAGATCAGTTTGACAGACGATGCAGATTGAACGGTGGACCGGTGAGTTCCGAAATCCACTTTTTTGATGATCACTTTGACAGTGTAACTGCGAAAAAGACAAGATCATTTTCGTACAAAGATGTTACCAAGATCCTGGAGACGAAAGAGGCATTCGGTGTAGTTGTGAAGGCAGATCCCGAGACGGTCGGATCGGCGAGAGCGATGATCGGATTCCCAAAGACTGCACTGGAAGGAAACAATACGGACGAACTGGCAGAATTTCTTCTGGAAAGATGCAAGAATGTGAAGAGAAAAAAAGTGAAGAAGTTTTAGAACGGAATGCTGCAGATGAAAAGGCTATGTGCGTACGGAAGAAGTACGGGGACACATGGCTTTTTTATATTTTTTATACAGGATTTATACGGGTCGTCAAGTATTTAACAAAAAACAATGTAAGGTATTGCGTCAAAGTGCCAAAAACAGTATAATATGATTGGAAAAAATTTGGTTTTACTTTTCAACATGGAAAAACAGAAAAACCCAATTTGAAATAATGAAAATGGAGGGCTAGACTATGGGCAACATGGCAGCAGACAATGCAGCAGGTAAGAGAATCAACAGTTTACTTGATGCAGGCAGTTTTGTTGAGATCGGTGGAGCAGTAACAGCAAGAACGACTGATTTTAACATGCAGGAAAAAGAAACTCCGGCAGACGGTGTGATCACCGGATATGGAGTGATCGATGGAAATCTGGTATACGTATACAGCCAGGACGCCACTGTTTTAAATGGCGCGATCGGCGAGATGCATGCAAAGAAGATTTCTAATATCTATGATATGGCAATGAAGATGGGAGCACCGGTCATCGGACTGGTTGACTGTGCAGGATTCAGACTTCAGGAAGCAACAGATGCATTAGAAGCATTTGGAAAGCTTTATCAGAAGCAGTCAATGGCTTCCGGAGTGATCCCTCAGATCACAGCAATCTTCGGAACATGCGGTGGTGGACTTTCTATCGTACCGGCTCTGACAGATTTTACATTTATGGAAGCAAAGAACGGTAAATTATTTACCAATACTCCGAATGCAATTCCTGGAAATGACATTTCCAAATGTGATACATCTTCTGCGACATTCCAGAGCGAGACAACAGGTCTTGTGGACGGAACAGGGTCAGAAGAAGATATCCTTGCAGACATCCGTTCTCTTGTATGTATGTTACCGTGTAACAATGAAGAGGATTCTTCTTATGAAGAATGTAACGATGATCTGAACCGTGTATGTGCAGACCTTGCGAATGCAAAAGAAGACACAGCGATCGCTCTTACAATGATTTCTGATGACAACATCTTCTGCGAAGTGAAGAAAGCATATGCAAAAGATATGGTGACTGGATTCATCAAACTGAATGGTATGACTGTTGGTGCAGTTGCTAACCGTTCGAAAGTATATAATGAAGAAGCTGAAGTGGAGGCTGAATTTGACGGCTCACTTTCTGCTGACGGAGCTGAAAAGGCTGCAGAATTCGTACAGTTCTGTGACGCATTCAACATCCCTGTACTGACTCTTACGAATGTAAGCGGATTTACAGCAAGCAAATACGATGAGAAACGTATCGCAAAATCAGCAGCAAAACTTACTTATGCATTTGCAGATGCAACAGTACCGAAGGTAAATGTTGTGATCGGTAAAGCATTCGGAAGCGCTTATGTGACAATGAACAGCAAAGCAGTTGGAGCAGATATGGTATATGCAT
>OLOK01001791.1_pt1 | contig 17014 bp, 10 predicted proteins | sample 1672591 | NCBI WGS metagenome assembly OLOK01 (sample SAMEA3136703, study PRJEB25190) | human gut metagenome | biome: human gut; feature: human-associated habitat; material: faeces | place: Austria | collected 2013 | reverse complement strand
ACTCCCCGTAATCTGTCAATATCATTTTGTATACTGCAAAGCACGGGATAAGTCACACGTTGCAGTATCCCTGTAATATTAGAAGAGGGAAAAACAGAGAATTGCTGGGCCCGTGTATAATGTCCCAAATCACCGGCGGAAAAGACCTTGCCTATGACAATGGGATAAATATTGTTGTAAGTGGTATCCAGCAGACCGGACGCCAACAGTTTGGAGCCAAAGGAGAACAATTCCCTGAAAGATTTCCAGGAATAGGTTCTCATGGGCTTCCATTTTGAAAAGATCCATAATAACAAGGTGTTTATCCCCAGATTGACCAGTTGCTGGCATACCAATGCCCATATGCCAAATCCTGTATAAGCCAATATGATACCTGCCATACCGGAGATAACAGCAGCAATCAATGATGCCTTTGCCTGGGTCTTGAAATCTATCCTGACTGTCAGTAGTGCACGCTGGACTACAGCCAGTGAGTTAAAGATTATACCCAGGCATACCACTCTCATCACTAAAGAAAGTTCGGGAAGTCCATAAAAATCCGCCACCCAAGGCGCGGAGATATAGAATAACAGATAAAGTGCAAGACCGACAGCTATATTGAAATAAAACACAGTAGAATTATCTACTTCTGTCCGGTTTTGTTTACGTATCAAGGCCTGGGAAAATCCACTGTCTATCAATGATTGGGAAACAGCCAAGAATATGGTCAGCATTCCGACAAGGCCGTAATCCTCCGGAGTTAGCAGTCTGGCCATGATAATCATGATTACAAACTGAATACCTTGCACAGAAAAGCGTTCTATCGAACTCCAAAGAACCCCCTTGGTCGCTACTTGTTTTAAGGAATTGGACATATTATTGTCATTCAGTTAAATAGGGAATATAATATGTATCCTAGTCCACCTTTTCGAACGGAAAAGCATGAAGATAGCTGATAGCCACCGTCATATTTCCAAAAGCGAACACCAACCTTGTATTGCGATGCAGCCGCATGATGCACCCCTCCTTGCCATGAAAGATGCCGCCGGTAATGCGAATACGTTGTTTCTTCTGAAGATAAGCCTCTAAAGGACGGTTCAACAGTTCAATGTTGTAGGGCATGGATTCATATAGATAGATGAATTCCTCCATCTGACACTGGGGAATGACCGCAGCACGATGGGTAACGTAGTCCGTTACCAGATATTGGCGGGGGAGCATGGCAGACAAGATGCGCTGAAGTTGCTCCAAAGGAGCGCACACAAATAACCAACCGCTACCTTGTACTTCCTTTTCATCTGTCAGGGCATTGAGTTGTGAGGCAGAACCGGTGGAAAAGGCTTCCTTCACGATTCTGGCGGATTCACGGCGAGCAGCATACTCTTGTTTAGTATAATCACACTGTTCGAAACGTTTCCGATGACCTGCCTCGGTATAAGAAAATACTTTGAAACAGAAGTAACATTCCTCGGTTATCCCTTCCGAAGTACGGAGCTTTACTGCTTTTCTGCCACTGAAGACTGCAATATAACGCTTCAGTTCCTTATAGGAAAGATACATATAGTACCACGAGAGTTCAGGGTGTTCTTTCCCTATTCCAGCCTGTGGCTTGGTTACTGCATTTGACCCCGGGTCTGAAGCAGAAGCGATTGAACTGCAGAGCAGTAACTTAGGCGCTTCGCTCGTTATGTCTTGATTGTCATTTGTTGTTCCCATCAAAACATTACATTTTATCATACCTTTATTTGAAAAAGAGGAACAGATTTGCTATCAGATATCCTCTATATTTTGGGGTTCTCTTCGTAAGAGAACCCCAAAGTCAAGTTAGATCTCTGATAATTGAATATTTACTGGTTTTGTCGTATGCTATTTTTATAAACGAGATGCGCCTGTTTGCAACTTTTTCTTATTTTTCTAGAACAAAAAATTGCGTTTAAAGCAAATATGGGCTATATTTGCACAAAAATGGGGTTCTCTTACGAAGAGATTCCCATTTTTTATTATACCTAAATATGCAAGAAACACCTTTCTGCAAGCCTATTATACAATAACTCATCACTGCAACAAACCTATTTTCCCTATTATGTTTCTTTTTACAAGAGAGAAGTTAAAAAGAAGTAAAAATGGCAGACATACACAATGCCTTAGAATAAAAAACGGACTGTACAGTCTTTCTTTTCTGTACAGTCCGCTTAAATTATATACAATGTAAAGAGATGACGCTTATTCTTCGTCAGCAAACATCGGGTCCCATGCCGGAAGACGGATTGGTTTCTGTTTTAAAATATCCAGTACCTTGGCAGGAACATATTTCTTTTCTGCCACTACACGGAACATATATTCATCAAACCACTTATCTGTCATGATAAGGTGTCCTCTGTATCCGCTGGCACTGCCCCAACTGTTTTCCACCATCCATTTTTTCGATTTTCCCGCTTTATCCAAGTCCACCGCCATCAAGGTCATAGCATGGCTGCTGCCACTGGAGAAAGTTTGGATACGTTGTTTCTTGTCCATACCGAAAGTAGTTCCCATCAATGATTCGTAATCATAATTATCAGGGTCCAGCAAGCCACGTTTACTATCAAGGAACTTGCCTACATCACAAGAAAAATACATCATGGTACTGTCCTTGATGGAAGCTATGGCTATTTCTTTAATATCCTCTATCGGCAAGTTTACATAAGTCCAATTCTTGCCATCATAACGGTGACGGTCAAAATCTATTTCATAACATTTATAAAACTCGCGGCTGGGATCATTCATCAGCATTACATAGTTATTGGTCAAATCATTTCCCAAAAACTCTTTATAGAAAGACACCGGAGTATATTCTTTCGCTTCCCCACCCTTCAGACTCCATGTAAAGGTGGAAACAGGTTCGCCAAGGGTCAGCACCAGCATACGATAAACCGTTCCCAGCATTTTTGTCTTTTTCTTTTCCAGTTCGGCCGGCTTCGCTCCGGTAGCGGCGGCTTCGCGTAGTTGTAAACCAAATTCCTTCAGTTTCAGTCCTATCAGACTACTCATCTTTCCGGTATTCTCACTGCTGAAAGTTTCCACCATTGCACTCTTGGGGACCAGTCCGTATTTCTCTATAATATCCGATACTCCTGTGAATTGTCCCCCATCGCTTAAGGGATGCTTGAACAGCCATTCCACCATTTTATCGTCCATGGGCTTTCCACTGGTATCAATGATTCCCTGTAAGAATAAGTTTGCTTTTTCTAATTGGTCGTAGAAAAAGCAGTAGTTCTGTGAGAACTCCATCTCATCCAGTCCGTATTTGGCAATCATCTGGCTGCGGAGCACGTTCAGTCCGGTAAAAAGCCAGCAACGACCGGAAGATTGTTGGTCGGTTATCCCCTTGGATAGCACCTTGTGTGAAAATTCCGTATCAAAATCGGCACGGTTCTCTTGGTTCAATGCCAACGTGTTGATACTTGTTCCGCCTAAGGCGTTACGGATGGCTTTGTCGGCAGGGGTTGCCTTATAACTTTGTTTGATTTGATTCAGCATTTCACCTGAAATGCCTCCCTGCTGTGCCTGGGCTGTCAATGCAGCCGCAAACAGAAGAGCGAATGTGATGTGTTTCTTCATATTATTGTAAAAATATAAAATGATTTATTAGGGTGGGTAAATGTACAAGTTATTTTTGAACCCTGCTAATCTTTCACGTGAAAGATATATAATCATCAGATCCTATCATTATTATGACAGGCCCGGCTGTTCTGCTTTTTTCTTTATCTTATATCCCAGTATAGCAATTGTGATACTCATCAAGGGACTGATAATGTTAAAGAAGGCGTAAGGCAGATACACAATGGTGGGAACACTAAGGATAGTAGCCTGTGTCATACCGCATGTATTCCAGGGTATCAATGGCGAAGTGACTGTAACAGAATCTTCCGTCGTGCGGCTCAGCAGTTTGCTTTCATAACCGTTTGCACTATAGATGTCTTTAAACATATTACCCGTCAGGATAATGGATATATATTGATCTGCTGTAGCAAGATTCAGGAACAAGCCCGATGCAACTGTGGATGACACCATTCCTACCCGCTTTTTCGTAAAACGTACAAAGACAGAAGTGATACTGCCGAGCATTCCTCCGGCTGTCATCGCCCCTCCGAAACACATGGCGCAGATAATCAACCAGATGGTATTCATCATACCTGCCATTCCGCGAGTGGATATCAGTTCGTTTATTTCCGCATTACCGGTTTCCAATTGGGTTCCACCATAAAGCATTCCCATTCCTCCTTTGAACAAGGCGGCAATCCCTTCGACTCCTTGTCCGGCGATTTCGCATAATAGTCCGGGCTGGAAAATCAAGGCAAAGACGGTAGCCAGAGCCGTAGAAACAAATAGAGTGATGATGGAAGGCACTTTACGTGCAATCAGTATCGCTGTGACAACGGGGACAATCATCAACCACCATGAAATATGGAACTTATCACTCAATATACGGGTGTATTCGGCGATATGACCGGTATCAGTGGCTTCATGTGACAATCCGGCTATGGTAAAGATTATCAAAGTGATGACAAGTGACGGAACGGTGGTAATCATTAAGTAACGGATGTGAGTGAACAGCGGTGTATCCGTTACGGACGATGCCAGAATGGTGGTATCCGAAAGCGGAGAAACTTTATCACCGAAATAGGCTCCGGAGATAATCGCACCTGCAATCCAACCTTCACCGAAACCTTGCGCCTTCCCTATTCCCATCAGTGCGATGCCGATAGTGGCGATGGTAGTCCATGAGCTGCCTGTCATGACAGATACTACCGCACAAATAATGCAAGTGGATACCAGGAAAAAATGAGGATGAATAACCTGTATGCCGTAATATATTAATGTAGGGACTACACCGCTGACCATCCATGCTCCGGACAAAGCTCCGATGATCAGCAAGATAATAAGTGCGGTACTTACCCCGGCTATATTATTGGTGATAGCCAGTTCGAAGTCCTTCCATGGACGATGGAATCCCGCCATACCTGTCAGCACACAAACTGCTGTAGCCACTAACAGACAGACTTGGCTGCCACCGGACAAGGCATCGCTTCCAAATGTACGGATAGTGACAAACAATAATAAAATAAGTACGAATACGGGTAAAAGGGATACTAACGGTGAAGGGATTTTGTTATCTTTCATTCTTTTTTTATTCATTTTTTATTCAAAATGTAAATAGAACTATCAATTTAGTTTTCAGCGTGCAAAGTTCGGAATATTTTTTGAGTTCTAAAAGTCAATCGGCGGTATTTAAAGACTTTTTTTGTATTTGTAGGTAAACCTTTTTGCAAAGGGGACGTTATTAGTTCAAATTATAACCTAAAACTTAACAAATATGAATGAATTAGTTGGTGGCTTAGGCTACGCTGTAAAAAATTGGTGGATGTCCCTGTTGCTGGGCTTGCTCTACATTGCGGTAGCACTATGTTTATTGTTCGCTCCTGTGAGCAGTTATGTGGCACTGAGTGTCATCTTCAGTATCTCGATTCTGGTCAGTGGCATTCTGGAAATCTTTTTTGCTGCCGGAAACAAAAAAACAATCAGCAGTTGGGGATGGTATCTTGCCGGAGGTATTATTGATTTACTGATAGGTATTTATCTGGTATTCTATCCGTTGGTCAGCATGGAGCTGATTCCGTTTATTGTCGCTTTTTGGTTGATGTTCAGAGGGTTTACATTGTGTGGCTATTCCACAGATTTGAAACGCTATGGCACAAAGGACTGGGGGTGGTATCTGGTGTTTGGCATTCTGGCTATTCTTTGCTCTATGGCTATCATCTGGCAACCCGGACTTGGCGCTGTCACCGTGCTCTACATGCTGTCCATCACTTTCCTTATTATCGGATGTTTCCGTGTCATTTTCTCCTTCGAGTTGAAAAGATTGCATAAAAACAAGTAAAAAAAATCGTTTATTTTGGGCTACGTCATACGTTATTCGTATTTTTGTTAGCCCAAAATAAACAATGATTTCTAGTAAGAGTCTTAAATACACTGTGCGTATTCTGCTAGGTACACTGATTGGTGTCTACCTGGGAATAATTGTGCTGCTGAACATACCGTATGTTCAGGGCAAATTATCTGTTTTTGTAACTAAAGAATTAAAAAACATACTGAATACGGAGGTTTCTGTAGGACGGATTGATATGGGTTTGCTAAACCGTATCATTGTGGAAGATGTCCTTTTGCATGACCGGAAGAATCAGGAGATGCTGAAAGTAGCCCGCTTGTCGGCAAAATTCGATCTTCTTCCTTTACTGAACGGTAAAGTCACCATCAGCAGTATCCAGCTTTTTGGATTTACGGTCAATTTGAACCGGGAAACTCCGGAATCTGCCCCTAATTTCCAGTTTGTGTTAGACGCTTTCGCGTCCAAAGATACGGTTAAAACAAAATCTAATTTGGATTTACGAATTAATTCCGTGCTGATAAGGCGTGGCAGAGTGACATACGATATATTATCGGAACCGGAAACTCCCGGAAAGTTCAATGCCCATCATCTATCGGTAAAAAATCTCGCTGCGACGCTTTCACTGAAAGCATTGCGCAGCGACTCGTTGAATGCCGCCATCCGGCGGGTCAGCTTTGACGAACAATGTGGTTTTTCATTGCAGAAGTTCGCCATGAAAGTTACAGCCAACAATAAACGTTTGGATATTAAGGATTTTGGTGTGGAACTTTCAAATACCGCTTTAAAGATAGACAGTCTGACCTTGAAGTATGACAGCCTGCCCGAATTGCCCCAAATGACAGAAAATGTAAGATACGATGGCTCTTTGAAGGCTTCAGTTATACTGAAAGATTTGGCTCCTTTTGTGCCTGCCTTGTCACGCTTTGAAGAACCGTTGGATCTAAATCTGGTTTTCTCCGGTCACGGCAAACATTTGGACTGCCCCACCCTGCGGCTGACTAACCACCACGGATTGATGATTGCAGGGGAAGCTGCCTTAAGTAACTGGGATGCAGGCATGGATATGTACATTTACGGCAAACTGGGTAACTTGACCATGACGAAAGAGGGCATAAACGTTCTGATGACGAACCTGACGGGAAAGGTTCCTCCCATTTTGCAACGTTTGGACTATATTCGCTTTAACGGGGAAGCGGCGGGCTATCTGCATGATCTCACACTGACAGGCTTGTTCCATACAGGGGCAGGCATGGTGAAAACGGACGTGATGATGAGCATTGATGAACAAAGTATGAGCAGAACCTATTCGGGTAGTGTGGCGAGTGCAGACCTGGATTTGGGAAAATTACTTAATCAGGAAAAGAAATTCGGCAAGGTGGATTTCAATGTGGAACTGAAAGGTTTCAACTATAAGAACCGATATCCGGAATCATACATCAAAGGAATCATATCTTCCTTTGAATATAGTCAATATCAATATGAAAATATCATGTTGGATGGCGTATATAAGGACGGAGGCTTTAACGGGCGCTTATCCATGGACGACGCAAACGGTTCTGTCCAGATAGACGGTAATTTCAATGTTGCCAAAACAATCCCTGACTTTAATCTGAAGGCATCCGTAAAGAACCTGCGCCCCCACGACCTCCATTTGTCGGACAAATATGAGAATGCCAGTATATCGCTGGGACTCACGGCCGATTTCACCGGCAAATCCATTGACGACATGAACGGGCGTATTTCATTGGACAGCCTGCAATTAAACGCTCCCGATGAAAGAGGGTGTTTTCTTGACAATCTGACTATTACAGCCGGACAGGTAAGCGGTGAAAAAGAGTTGCGCATAAATTCATCCTTCATGACAGCAGTGATACGCGGTGACTATTCCTACCACACCATTCCGGCCAGCGTGGTAAAGACGGTACAACGCTATATTCCGTCCTTACTGACAATAAAGGATAATATGCCCGAGCCTCATAATAACTTCCAGTTTGATATCTGCCTGGAGAATACCGAAGTGCTATCCAAATTATTTCAGATTCCATTGGAATTATATTTGCCGGCATCTTTAAAAGGATATTTTAACGACGGCGAGGAAAAGTTGCACGTAGAAGGACATTTTCCGGAATTCAGATACAATGGAACACGTTATGATTCAGGCGTTTTATTTTGTGAGAATCCTTCCGACCGGTTCAAATGCTCACTGCGAGGCGGTATGTTAATGAAAAGTGGTGCAATGCTTAACTTCTCAGTGGAAGCCAATGCTAAAAACGATCATTTGGAAACAACAATTAACTGGGGAAACAATACTGATGTGACTTACGGTGGTAAATTTGCCGCCGATACCCGTTTCTTCAAAACGGAAGGCCCCCATCCTATTCTTCAGGCAGATATAAACATACAGCCCACAAAAGTAGTGCTGAATGATACGGTATGGAACATTCATCCCTCGCATATCGCCATAGATTCGGGACGCGTATTCATTGACAATTTCCTGTTTGAACATGAGGACCAGTATTTAAGGATAGATGGTAAACTGACCAAGAAAGAAAGTGATTCCTGCCGGGTGGATTTGAGAAATATCAAGCTGGACTATGTACTGGATATCGTGCAGTTTGACGATGTAGAGTTTGGCGGACTTGTAACTGGAAAGGTTCATTTGAAAAGTGTTATGAAGAACCCCGTGATGCGAACCCGTCTAAATGTGCACAATTTCTGTCTGAACCGTTCTTTATTAGGAGAAGCCGATATTACAGGTGTATGGGATAAGGAATTGGGCGGAGTACGACTGGATGCCCAAATAGCGGAAAAAGGAATTTCCTCCACTCATGTGACAGGGTATGTCTCTCCCAAGTTAAAAGGTCTTGACCTGTTGATTCGGGCAGATAGTACGAATCTGGGATTCTTACAACCTTTTATAGAAGGAATTTTCAGTGAAATAAATGGTCGTGTCAACGGGAATGTCCGTTTATATGGTGATTTCAAGCATTTGGATCTGGAAGGTGAAGTGCGGGCCAAAATGGATGCTAAAATTGATGTGTTGAACACCTATTTCCAAATCCGGGATGACTCCATACATATATCTTCGGGCAGTCTGGATTTCAGGAATGTAAAAGTCTATGACCGTGAGGGACATGACGGACTGGTAAATGGTTATCTGCATCACACAAAGCTGAAAAATCTAATGTACCATTTCAATATACGAGGAAACAACCTGTTGATGTACAATACCTACGAAGCCGGGAATATGCCTTTTTACGGAAAAGTATATGGTACAGGAAATGTGGTGCTGGATGGTGGAAATAATGCGATGACAGTGGACGCTTCACTGACTACAGGCAGCAATACCAGCTTCACTTATATAACCGGAGTGACCACGGAAGCAGCGAGCAACCAGTTTATTACTTTTGTAGACAAAACTCCCAAGCGCATTCACGATGATGTGGAAACCGATCTTTACCACCACTCTAATGTGCGTAAGACTAAAGAGGAAGACGGACCTCCTATGGATCTCCGCATCAATATGTTGATAGAAGCAACTCCCAACGCTACCATGAAAATTATCATGGATCCTGTAGCGGGAGATAATATTACAGCAACCGGAAATGGAAATCTGCAAGTGAATTTTTTCAATAAAGGTGACTTTCGTATGTTTGGTAGTTATGTTATAGATCAAGGTATGTATAAACTAAGCATGCAGGAAGTAATACGCAAGGACTTTATCTTGAAATCGGGTGGTACGGTGACTTTCTCAGGTGATCCTTATCAAGCAAATCTTGATTTACAGGCGGTGTACACGGTTAATTCAGCTTCTTTAAGTGATTTGGTAGTAGATCCCTCGCGTAACCAAGGTACGGTGAAGGTAAACTGTCTGATGAATCTGACAGGAAATTTATCCAATCCGGATATTAAATTCGATTTGGAACTGCCCACTGTAAGCGAGGAAGACCGGGAATTGGTACGTAGTGCTACCAGTACGGAAGAACAAATGAATACACAGATTATTTATTTGCTGGGAATTGGTAAGTTCTACACCTATGATTATGCCAATAATGACCAATCCTCTAATGCGACCAGTTCTTTAGCCTTCAGTACACTTTCCGGTCAGCTGAATAATATGTTGTCCCAATGGATGGGCAATAAAAACTGGAACATAGGCGCCAACCTGAGTACCGGTGAAAAAGGTTGGACAGATGTGGAAGCAGAAGCTATGTTGTCCGGCAGGTTATTGAATAACAGGCTAATGATAAATGGAAACTTCGGCTATAAGGAGAATGTGATGGCAAATAGCAATTTCGTAGGAGACTTTGAAGCGATATGGTTATTGACAAAAAAAGGAGATTTCCGTTTGAGAGGATATAATCAGACTAATGACCGCTATTTTACTAAATCTACCCTGACCACTCAAGGAGTAGGTCTCATGTATAAAAAAGATTTCAATACTTGGGATGAACTGTTCCGCTGGTTCTTATGGAAAAGAAGGAAAGGTTCGTTACAAAAACGAAGCGATGACTAATCAACCTATAAAGTTTATTTCATATCTTTGCGAAGTAAATTTAAAAATATGAATATGTCCTATTTACCTGCCGAATGGCATAAACAAAGTTTGATTCAACTAACGTGGCCCCATAAAGACACAGACTGGGCATGCATGTTGGAAGAAGTGAATACCTGTTTTCTTAAGATAGCTTATGAGGTTTTGAAACGTCAGAATTTGTTGATTGTGGCTCCAGACCCCGATTCCATAAGAAATAGTATAGATAATTATGGAGCTGATATCCAAAAACTCATCACATCAAAAATCAACACAAACGATACTTGGGCACGCGATCATGCTTTTATCACCTTGTTGAAAGAAGACGCTACTCCCCTACTACTGGATTTCTGTTTTAATGGTTGGGGAATGAAGTTTGCCGCAAATTATGATAACCAGATTAATAACGAACTATATTTTCACCATCCTGTTCTGAAAGGTGAATATGTTTTCTGCCGGAATTTTATTTTAGAAGGAGGTTCCATAGAAAGTGATGGGAAAGGAAGCCTGCTGACTACAGAGCAATGCTTGCTGGCTAAAAACAGAAATGAAATGAACCGACAGGAAGTGGAGGATTTTCTAAAAGAAACATTCAACTTAAAACAGGTCCTATGGTTGAAACATGGTTATCTGGCAGGTGATGATACAGACAGCCATGTGGACACATTGGCACGTTTCTGTCCGGATGATACCATTGTGTATGTAAAGTGCACCAATGAAAAAGATGAACACTATAAGGAACTGGCAATGATGGAAGAAGAACTAAAAGCGTTCCGTACTTTGGACGGCAGGCCATACCGTCTGCTTCCGCTACCTATGGCAAGTGCTGTTTATGATGAGGAACATCATCGCTTGCCGGCAACTTATGCCAATTTCCTGATAATGAATGAAGCTGTACTCTATCCTACTTATGCTGATTTTGTAAATGATATGCGCGCTAAAGAAGTATTGGCGGAAGCATTTCCCGGAAGAGAGATAGTAGGTATTGACTGCACTGCTTTAATAAAGCAACATGGCTCGCTGCATTGCGTCACCATGCAATATCCCGAAGGTGTATATTAATAAATATATGTATGAAAAGAACGATTAAAATAGGAATTATCCAACAGACATGCACAAATGATATCCGTCATAATTTGAGCAAACTGCATCGCAATATAGAACAGGTGGCGGCGGCAGGTGCACAGCTGGTTGTATTGCAAGAGTTGCACAACACCTCTTACTTCTGTCAGACAGAAGATACGGATATGTTTGATTTGGCAGAACCGGTTCCCGGTCCTTCTACCGGTTTCTACAGTGAGTTGGCTGCCGGATACGGCATTGTACTGGTTGCTTCGTTATTCGAGAAGCGTGCTCCGGGACTGTATCACAATACAGCCGTCGTTTTTGACAAAGATGGCAGTATAGCAGGAAAATACCGCAAAATGCATATTCCCGATGATCCCGCTTATTATGAGAAATTTTATTTTACTCCCGGTGACCTGGGATTTGAACCTATTCAGACATCACTGGGAAAACTAGGTGTACAAGTCTGCTGGGACCAATGGTATCCCGAAGGTGCACGGCTGATGGCACTGAAAGGTGCTGAAATTCTTATATATCCTACAGCTATAGGTTGGGAAAGCACAGACACTCAAGAAGAGAAAATCCGGCAACTAGATGCATGGGTAACTGTGCAGCGTGGCCATGCCGTGGCAAACGGTCTGCCGGTTATCGCCGTGAACCGTGTAGGACATGAGCCCGATCCTTCCGGTCAGACTAATGGTATCCAATTTTGGGGTAATAGCTTCGTGGCAGGTCCTCAAGGAGAAATACTGGCACAAGCCAACAATATGGATGAAGAAAATATGGTAGTGGAACTGGATATGACCCGTAGTGAGAATGTTCGTCGCTGGTGGCCTTTCCTCCGTGACCGGCGTATTGATAAGTTTGAAAATCTAACCCGACGCTTTATAGATTAAATACAAACGTTATCGTTATATAAATTCACATATTCGTTAAACAATTCATGGTTAAAGCTGTTTTAGTTATCAGAATATTCAAAAGATATTATTGATTTACTAAACAGCTTAATTATGAAAAAAGTATTATTTTTAGCCGCATTGTTACTTGTTTGCTTCAGCGGAGTGACAAATGCACAAACCAGAAAACAAAGAGAAGACGCTAAACGCGAAGCATGGAAGAAAGAACGTCAGGAAAAGAAAGCCTTGGAAGCTCAGCAGGACTCTGTATCCTACGTCCAAGCAATTAATGCTTTAAAAAACGGTTCTTTTGTATTAGAAGCTGATAACGTTGTATTCCGTAATGGAATAATGCGTTTTGTTTCCTCTAACACGAATTATGTGGAAGTAAACGATGGGCAAGGTATTATTCAGACCGCCTTTACTAATTTTGTGTATAACTGGAGCCCGAACGGCTTGGGAGGTGTCACGGTTCAGGGAAATGTGAACGGAATAAGTATGCGCCAGGATAAAGACGGTAATGTGTACTATAATTATGGAATTAATGGGATTGCCGTTTCGGCCACCGTTTCCATTGTACTGACTGGCGGAACCAATCAGGCTAGTGTTACTATAAATCCAAATTTCTCGGGCAACACGCTGACAATGAACGGGTATCTGGTTCCTTATAACGAAAGTAGTGTATTCCAAGGAACAACATGGTAATTCATTAAGAAGATATGAGAAAAAGGAATGGGCATTTTCACTACCCATTCCTTTTTATTTATTATTATAGCATTGGAAATGTTTCTTGTCTGCTCATAACATTAACCGAGGTTGTGATTCCAATTCCAATAAAAACTTTTTAGCGGACAGTCCGCCTCCATATCCCGTCAGCGAGTGGTCACTACCGATCACACGATGGCAAGGTGCAAAGATTGATATGGAATTTGCACCATTAGCATTGGCTACCGCACGAACTGCTTGGGGCCTCCCGATATGCTTGGCCATTTCACCGTAAGAAATTGTTTTGCCGAACGGTATCTTTAGCAGTTCATTCCATACTGTTTTCTGAAAATCCGTGCCCACAAAAAGAAGCGGCACATTAAATTCTTTGCGTTGTCCTGCAAAATACTCGTTGAGTTGCTCTATTGCTTCTTCGATTATTTCTGACGTACTTATTTCAAATTCGGCACACAATACCCGCTTCAACCGTTGATTCACACGATCGCAGTGTTTTTCCACCTGCCAGTCACACAGGCAGAGTTTTCCGCCAAATGAACCGAGCAGCAACACTCCGCAGGGTGATTCATAACTCTTTATCTTGATCGTATTTTTCTCTTTCATACGCTTGATTTTTATATGCTTCCTTCATTTGTTTGTAATCTGTTTCAGCTTATCGGACTACTTTAAATCAAAAAGATAAAGCGTAACGAATTAGCTGAAACAGTATTCGCTACGCTATGTTCGGATCCCCCGTTATCGGTCTTTTATACAAGACTCTATAAAAGCAGACAAAACTTACTTTTCCTCTTTTATATCAACGACCAGATTCAACTCATCCAATTGTGATTGATCCAAAGCAGCGGGAGCATCCAACATCACATCGCGCCCACTATTGTTTTTAGGGAATGCTATGCAGTCACGAATACTATCAAGTCCTGCAAACAAAGAAACCCAACGATCAAGACCGTATGCCAAACCACCATGAGGAGGTGCTCCGTATTTGAATGCATTCATCAGGAAGCCGAATTGTTCCTGTGCTCTTTCCGGAGTAAAACCCAAAATCTCAAACATCTTGGCCTGTAATTGTGAATCATGGATACGAATTGAACCGCCTCCTACTTCCACACCATTTACTACCATATCGTAAGCATCGGCACGAACAGCAGCCGGATCTGTATCCAACAAAGGAATATCTTCTTCTTTCGGATGAGTGAACGGATGGTGCATGGCCATCAGACGGCCTTCTTCTTCACTCCACTCAAACATCGGGAAATCAACTACCCACAGACAAGCAAATTCATTCTTGTCACGTAGTCCCAGCTGACGTCCCACTTCCAGACGAAGTTCGCATAACTGCTTGCGAGTCTTCATGGCATCAGGACCGCTCAGAATCAGGATCAAGTCACCCGGCTTGGCACCGAACGCTTCCTTCATCTGCTGAAGGACTTCCTGTGAATAGAATTTGTCTACACTGGATTTTACATTGCCATCAGCTTCCACACGGGCGTAAACCATACCTTTCGCACCGATCTGAGGTCTCTTGACAAATTCGGTTAATTGGTCTAACTGTTTACGGGTATAACTTGCAGCCCCTTCCGCACAGATACCACCAATATATGCTGCATCATCAAAAACAGAGAAACCATGACCTTTCATGATATCCATCAACTCCACAAACTTCATGCCGAAACGCAAATCTGGTTTGTCACTACCATAATATTTCATGGCATCTGCCCATGTCATACGCAGAAACGGTTCGCTCAGTTCGACTCCACGTAACTCCTTGAACAAATGTTTTGCCATTCCTTCGAAAGTGGAAATAATATCTTCTTGTTCAACAAAGCTCATCTCACAGTCTATCTGAGTAAACTCAGGCTGACGGTCTGCACGAAGATCTTCATCACGGAAACACTTTACAATCTGGAAGTAACGATCAAAGCCGGAAACCATCAGCAATTGCTTCAGTGTTTGCGGAGACTGTGGCAGTGCATAAAACTGTCCCGGGTTCATACGTGAAGGAACAACAAAATCACGGGCTCCTTCAGGAGTAGAACCTACCAACATAGGAGTTTCCACTTCCAGAAACCCTTTACTGTCCAAATATCGGCGCACTTCCATTGTCATTTTATGACGAAGTTCCAAATTTTTACGCACACAATTACGGCGTAAATCCAGATAGCGGAATTTCATACGGATATCATCACCTCCGTCACTATTATCTTCTATCGTAAAAGGAGGAGTTACCGCTGAATTAAGTACATTCAATACCGATACGATAATTTCAATTTCACCGGTGGGAATATTCATATTCTTATTTGAACGTTCGTTCACTTCACCGGTTATTTGAATAACAAATTCACGCCCCAAGTGATTGGCACGTTCACAAAGTTCGGCATTCACCGCTTCGTTGAATACCAATTGGGTAATACCGTAACGGTCACGAAGATCGACAAACGTCATCCCTCCCATTTTACGTGCACGCTGTACCCAACCTGCCAACGTTACACTTTTGCCTGCATCGGAAAGTCTGAGCTCTCCGCAAGTATGACTTCTGAACATATATTCTTTAATATTTAATCAAATGTTTGGCAAAGGTACGATATGTTTTTCATTGTACAAAACCGCCTACAAGAAAAAAAGTCCCGTAGCTGTATACCAACGGAACTTTTTTAATCCATACGGATGTATGGATCTCAACTCTTAAACATTTCAATGACATCTCTTAATTCTCCCGGGAATAGTTTGCCTGTTTTTTCCCACAATACCTTGTCCTTACGTTGGAGGACAAAGCTGGGGGCTATTTCTATTTCATAAGTATCGGCTACCTTCCGATTGACTTCTATATTGACTCTCACAATGTTAACCCGCTTTTCAAATTCATGTACCAACGGTTCAATCCATTCATAATGAGGAGACCAGTCTGCATAAAATTCCACCAACACCAGACGGTTCGTTCCGGATACGGCATCCAATTGCTCTGCTATATTCATTATTACACTCTTTATTGATTTATATGTACTCTCAACAACAGGCAGCAGAAAAAGTTCCGATTTTCAGGATTGTTAAGCAAAAGCGAATGTACCGGAAGGTCCACCGCAGATTAACCGACGACACAGATTCATAATTCAATCCGATTTATATCTTCTCTGCGCATTGTGTCTGCCAATCTGTGGTGAAGCCCTAAAGTCCTTACTTATACTCTTCCCACGACTTGATCGCTATATCGTCAATGTCCATCGTGCAGAACGCATTGATAAACGCGCTCGCCAGGCGGGCATTAGTGATCAGCGGGATGTTGAGGTCGATGGCGGCACGACGGATCTTGTAACCATTGTCCAGTTCACCGGCAGTCAGATTCTTGGGAATATTGACCACCATGTCGATCTCTTTCTTATGCAACATCTCGAGTGCCTGAGGATGTCCCTCTTCACTGGGCCAATAAACACGGATGTTCTCCACACCATTCTCGGTAAGGAACTTGCTGGAACCTCCTGTCGCGAAAATATCATATCCCTTTTTCTGCAACATACGGGCCGCCTCGAGCATATCCACTTTCTGCTTCGGTGTTCCGGTAGAAAGCAGAATCTTCTTCTTCGGGATGCGATAACCCACGGAAAGCATAGCCTTGAGCACGGCACAGGAAGTATCGCTGCCAATGCAACCCACTTCACCGGTCGAAGCCATATCCACTCCCAATACAGGGTCGGCTTTCTGGAGGCGGTTGAAAGAGAACTGGCTCGCCTTGATCCCGACATAATCGAGTTCGAACAGATTCTTCTCCGGCTTCTCAACAGGCAGGCCGAGCATGACTTTCGTGGCAAGTTCGATAAAATTGATCTTCAATACCTTGCTGACGAAGGGGAACGAACGGCTGGCACGAAGATTACACTCGATCACCTTTATATC
>OLOK01001757.1_pt1 | contig 17236 bp, 18 predicted proteins | sample 1672591 | NCBI WGS metagenome assembly OLOK01 (sample SAMEA3136703, study PRJEB25190) | human gut metagenome | biome: human gut; feature: human-associated habitat; material: faeces | place: Austria | collected 2013 | reverse complement strand
CTTCCTCAAGGTATCTTTCTTTTGATAACGACACCAGGGACCAGAGCACCCATTTCATGTGGTCCGTCATGTGGATGCAGGAGGCTTTGCGGATCACCAGGCACGGCAGCGTGTTCCGGCACTATCTCAAGCCCTCCGGAAAAATTTGCTCCTTCCAGGAAACGCGGACGAGCCTGGAAATGCATTTTTTTCATCCTCTTTTTTCATAAGAGGGGTCAGGTTAAAAATAACAACAAACTTGCATTTCAGACCTTTTTCGGTACGCTTCCGGCATGAGCCGCACCCTGAGAATAGAATACCCCGGAGCAGTCTATCACGTGCAGAGCGAGGGCAACCGCGGAGATGCCATTTACCTGGATGACGAAGACAGGGAAACTTTTTTGCGAACGTTTCAGGAGGCAGCCCGCAGAAGCGGCTGGACCGTGTACGCCTACGCCCTGATGGCCAATCACTACCACATTCTTTTCCAAACCGCGCGCGCCAATCTGGTGGATGGCATGAAATGGCTCCAGACTGCCTATACCCAGCGTTTTAACGCACGCCACCGAATGCGGGGTCATCTGTTTGCGGGCAGATACCACTCCATGGTGGTGGAAGCGGATAACGCCCACTATTTTTCAACCATCATTGACTACATCCACCTGAATCCGGCCCGGTCCGGCCTGGCGCGACGCCACACGTTCCTTTCCGGCTGCAAATGGACGAGCCTGCCCGCATGGCTGGCCTCTCCCGCCAAAAGGCCCAAATGGATTCATCCGGAACGCGGCCTCGTCTGCTTCGGCTGCGACGACACGGAAGACGGCCGCCAAAAATACCTCAACCATCTGATGGGCCGTTTTGAAGCGGAACGCATGGATGAACGCTCCCTGCTACCCGCCGGCCACGTTGGCCCCGGCACCGTCCAGCGGGGCTGGTGCTACGGCTCCAGCGCCTTCCGCGCCAGGCTGGTGGGGGAACTTCCCCGTCTGGCGCGCAGAAAGCCCGTCACGACGGGCATGCGAGCGTCGGAAATTGGGGAGTACCAAGCGGAAATTATCGTAAAAAACGGTCTGAAGGCCTTTGGCCTCTCGGAGGAGGAGCTGCTTGTCACGCCTTACAGCCACCCGTCCAAGCTCATCATCGCCCTGGCCGTCCGGCAAAGTACGCTGGTACCGTATGCATGGATCAGCAACCGGCTGCACATGGGTATTCCCAAATCCATGGGAACCTTGCTCCACCGGGCAAAAAAAATGGCGGAAACGGATTTGAAAACGAGGGCATGGATCGAGCGCCTGAGCTCCTGACCTCCGTTCCTCCCACGGAATAATTTGAAAAAATTTCCTCCCTCCACAAGGATGCGCCGGGCATGAAACCGTCCTCCCGCGGCAGGAAGCACTCAAGGTCAGCCCCTTCTCCGGCGCATCATCATGCAGGCCAGCCCAAGCAATCCCACGGATGCCGCAGTCGGTTCCGGAACTACTGAAAAAGCCATGGCGGCAATTCCGGCCTTCTGCCACCAATGCGGAAATCAAGATGGCTCCCACCCATCGTTGTTTGTAACATTCCAGCTCTGCCGCCTTGTCTGTTCCTGATAATTTTTTCCTTTGTCATCCATTCTTCATGGACACCGGATTCAAAATTCGCCTTACGGAAACAGAAACCCGAATAACCGCATGCAAACTACATGTCCCCAGCATCCGAAACACGCAGTTCTGGCAGGCGTCAATCAGCAAGAACAGGGTCAGTTTACAAATCACAACATATAAACATATTTTCTATTTTCTTACTGACCCCTGAAGGCCGCCAGGGAAAAAAATGATTGCCAGTCCGCTTAGCGGAATGATACACGGAAGGCGCGTGCGAAAAACTGCGCGTAAAGCGTCAACCCAAATACAACAACAGAAAAGATGGCACAGACATATTCCCAGCGCGTGCTCGACTTGGTTAAGGCCAAGCATAGCCACGAAAAAGAATTCATCCAGGCCGTTCAGGAAGTGCTCAGCACGATCGAACCGGTTTTGGCCGCGAATTCCAAGTATAAAGACCACGCGATTCTGGAACGAATCGTGGAACCGGAAAGAACCATCCTGTTCCGCGTGCCGTGGATCGATGACCAGGGCAAGGTTCAGGTGAACCGCGGGTACCGTGTGGAATTCAACAGCGCCATCGGACCGTACAAGGGCGGCCTCCGCTTCCATCCCAGCGTCAACCTCGGCATCCTGAAGTTCCTGGGTTTTGAACAGGTTTTCAAAAACTCCCTCACCACCCTCCCCATGGGCGGCGGCAAGGGCGGTTCCGACTTCGACCCCAAGGGCAAGAGCGATAATGAAGTGATGCGCTTCTGCCAGAGCTTCATGACGGAGCTTCAGCGCCACATCGGCGCGGATACGGACGTTCCCGCGGGGGATATCGGCGTGGGCGGCCGCGAAATCGGCTACCTGTTCGGACAATACAAGAGAATCCGCAACGAATTCACCGGCGTTCTCACCGGCAAGAGCCTGAACTGGGGCGGCTCCCTCATCCGCCCGGAAGCCACCGGCTACGGTTGCGTATACTTCGCCCAGAACATGCTCGCCACCCGCAACGACGACTTGCAGGGCAAAGTCTGCCTGGTGTCCGGTTCCGGCAATGTGGCCCAGTACACCGTGGAAAAACTTAACGAACTGGGCGCGAAAGCGGTCACGATGTCCGACTCCAACGGCTATATTTACGATCCGGACGGCATTTCCCCGGAAAAGCTGGCCTGGGTCATGGAACTCAAGAACAAGCGCCGCGGACGCATTGCGGAATACGTGAAGCAGTTCCCGAAAGCCCAGTACTTTGAAGGCCAGCGTCCCTGGAGCGTTCCGTGCGACTGCGCCTTCCCCTCCGCCACGCAGAATGAAATCAACAGGGAAGACGCCCGCACCCTCATCAAGAACGGCTGCACCCTGGTGGCGGAAGGCGCCAACATGCCTACGGATCTGGAAGGCATTGAAACCTACCTGGCCGCCAAAATCCTGTACGGCCCGGCCAAGGCCGCCAATGCCGGCGGTGTGGCCACCTCTGGCCTGGAAATGTCCCAGAACAGCCAGCGCCTCTCCTGGACGCGTGAAGAAGTGGACCACAAGCTGAAGACCATCATGGCCAACATCCACGCAAACGCCGTGGCCCACGCCCATGAATACACCTCCGACAAATCCTTCACCAACTACGTCACCGGCGCCAACATTGCCGGCTTCGTGAAAGTGGCGGATTCCATGATCGACCAGGGGGTAGTCTGACCCCGGCCGACATACTTGCTGCCAATGTAAAACACACCAGAAGCGCCGGGTTCGCCCGGCGCTTCTTATTTATTTAATTCATCAAGAGTAACGACCTCAGCAGGACTATCATTATTTTTCTTGCAAAAAACATAGACATTATTCCTATTAATTCTATTATTTATTTCAGAAAAAATTTTTTCTTTAAAACAATTCATATCATATCCGATTAACACAAAAACTCCAATTTTATATTTACCACATTTCATCATCTTCTTTATGGTTCTAAAATCTTTCTTAATGCCCGCCTTATTGAAATTACATTTTACTTCAACCACCACTTCATTGCTCTCCATACTTCCCTGTCTATGAATAACAAAATCAGGATTGTACTTTCCTTCTATCTCAAGGTGTCCTGATTTATCTATTTCTCCATTTATTGTCAAATATTCTTCCTGCAATTCTTCCTGCAATTTTCTCATACAATGGTATAATTCATAACAGAACACCCGTTCTCTACGTTTTTCAGAATCAGCGCCCGCGACTTTAATATTAAAATATTCCTTATTAACTTTATTTATCGCATCGCAAACCAATTTCACATAGACGTTTTTAATATTTTGAGAATTCATCACGCAACATTTTCTTTAATTAATAATGGCATTCTTATTGCCTGTACCTTCTAATTCCCTAAATATGTAACCCTCGCATAAATTCAGCAAATACGTTCTTCCGTATCCGCCAAATACTGAAAAGGGCTTAAAAAAATTTCAAAAAAAACGGAACTATTATTCCTTTAACAGGCGGCAGACAGCCTGGGCCGCATGTTCCGCCGCCCCTCCCTGCCCCAACTTGTCGGAGGCCTGTTTCATTTCCTCCAGCAGAGCATCCCTGTTTTCCGGAACAAGCAGGCGTTCTATTTCATCAATCACCTTGTCCGGCATAAAATCAAACTGAACCAGTTCCTTCACCACGGGTTTCTGCGCCAGGATATTCACCATGCCGATGAAGCGTATCCTGATGAGCATGCGGGCCATCCAGTACGTCAGCAGGGGAACCTTGTACACCAGCATGTACGGCAGACGGTGCAAGGCGGCTTCCATCGTGGCGGTGCCGGAAGCCACAACTCCCACGGCGGCGCGGTCCATCAGCTCATGATATTTTCCCACCGCAATGTGGAACAGTTCCGGCGGCATTCCGGCTTTCCGCACCATGCCGCGCATTCTTTCCGCCAGAGCCTCCGTGGAAGCGGCGGTTTCAAAGGACAGTTCCGGCCGTTCCCGGGAAAGACGGCTCACTACCTCTATAAATACCGGGAAATGCCTGTCAATTTCACGGTTCCGGCTGCCGGGAAACAGACCGACCAGTGACGGCTCCCGGACGCCCTCCTTACGGATGGATGCAATTTCATCCACCAGGGGATGCCCCACAAACTCCGTTCTCAGGCCGGCTTCCTGGAACAAGGGAGCCTCAAAAGGGAAGATGCACATCATCAAGTCCAGCATGCGCACCATCTTGGGAATGCGCCCGCGATGCCATGCCCACACCTGCGGGGAGATAAAATAAACGATTCTGGTGCGGGGGCAACACTTGCGGACCCTCTCCGCCAGCCGCAGATTGAACCCCGGATAATCAATCAAAACAAGGCAATCCGGCTGGTCCTGCCGTATCCTTTCCAGAATGGAGAGAAAACGCCTTCTGAACCATCCGTATTTTTTGAGCACCTCCACCACGCCGATAACGGCGGCTTCATCCGCCCAGTCTTCCACGCCGGGACATAACGCGTGCATGCCCTGGCCGCCCAGCCCTGCGACCTCCATGCCGGGCATCAGGCGCAGCAGATTCTTCAACAGCAGGGCACCATGAATGTCCCCGCTCTTTTCGCCTGCTATAATATAAAGCTTCATCACTATCTGCATCGGCGCACGCCGGACGCCTCCCTACCTTACCAGCCCCGTTCCCGGGACGCAATAAAAGACTTTCCTTTCAAGGATTTTAATGCAAGATACGCGCCGTTATGCATGAGTTGATCTCACTTTGGATGTCCTGGGTGCAGGACTGGGGATATGCGGGTGTCATCGTCCTGATGGCCATGGAAAGCTCCATCTTTCCCGTTCCCAGCGAAGTGGTCATCCCGCCCGCGGCCATCCTGTCCGCCCAGGAAGGAGCATCCATGAACTTCTGGGGAGTGGTGGCTGCCGGAACGTTCGGCTCCTGGCTGGGTTCTGCCATTACCTACGCCGTGGCCCGAATCGTGGGCCGCCCGGTCATCATGCGCTGGGGCAAATTCTTTTTCATGCCGCCCCACAAGGTGGAAAAGGCGGAAATCTTCCTTCAGCGGTACGAAGTTTCCGGTGTCTTCTTCGCCCGCCTTCTGCCCGTCATCCGCCACCTCATTTCCATTCCCGCCGGCATTGTCCGCATGGGATTCGGCATTTTCTCCCTGGTCACCGTGCTCGGCTCGTTTGCCTGGTGCACGGTACTCGCCTGGTACGGGCACCGCATCGGGGAACGGCATCCGGAATTGCTCAAATCTCCGGAGGAGCTGATCCGCACCGTCAAGAGCGAAAGTCTCCCCCTTATTCTGGCCGTGCTGGTTCTGGCCGTCTGTTACATACTCATGCTTCGTCTGACGGACCGCAACAAGCCGGAAAAAGCCGCAGCGGACACGTCCGCAGAAAAAGAGCAGTAACCCCCCTTTTTCCCATGATCCCTTCCAAGGAAGACCGGGCAGCCCGGGCGCTGGATTATTTCCACCAGGGATATAATTGTTCCCAATCCGTTTTTGCTGCTTTTGCAGATGTCTGCGGCCTGACGGAAGAAACGGCCCTGAAACTGTCCTCTCCCCTGGGGGCAGGCATTGGACGCATGCGGGAGGTATGCGGCGCTTTTTGCGGAATGAGCATGCTGGCGGGAAGCCTGTACGGAAACAGTTCCCCGGAAACCGGGGAAAAGGAAAAAATCTTTTCCCTAGTCCAATCCCTGGCCGCCTCCTTCAAACAGGAATTCGGCACTCTTTACTGCCGGGAACTACTGGGGCTGTCTCCGGAGAGCTTGGCAGCGGAAACGGCGCGCCCCGGAGAAAGGACTGCCGCCTATTACGCCTCCCGCCCCTGTGAACGCTGCATTGCCTTCTGCGCCCGCTGCGCGGCCGAGCTGGAAGCAAAAGCCCGGCATCATGAAAATACCCGGCCCCCTTTGCAGGGGAACCGGGCGCTTTAACCATACGCAAGGCGCCGTCAATGAGAGGCGGAACTGCTGCATGCGCCGTCCGGGCAGGACGCCTTCAGCTTGTCTATCTTTTCATTCGTTTCCCCCATCCCCTCGTCATAAAAGCCCTGCTCGTCCGGGGCCAGCACCTGGAGGAGGCGGAGAAATTCGCCCGCGTGTTCCTTTTCCTCATTGGAAATATCCAGCAGAACTTCCTGGGCCAGCTTATGGTCTATGGATTCTGCAAGCTGGGTATAAAGCTGGATAGCTTCATATTCCGCTGCAATCATGAACCGGATGGCTCTCACCAATTCGCCATGGGTGAGTTTCCGGTTTTCCTTTAATCCGCTAAATGCATTTGTAAATTCAGGCATGCAGATGGGACCTGATACGTAACCCCTTCATTCAATATGCTTTGTCATAACTTTTATACGACAGTGGCCTTAAAGCAGTCCAGCGAACAAATTTCCAGCCTCTCTTGCCGGAACAAAAAAAGAGCGCCGGATTCTCGTCCGCCGCTCCTGTTAATCAAGTTCCTCTCCGGAACACCTGCCTTACTTGCCTTCCGCAGTCTTGGGTGCGTATTTCTTGAAAAATTCAACGTACTGGGCGGGAGTACGGCCGGGAACATAACCCGTGCGGCCCAGCTCCTTGCCATCCGCATCCACCACCACCATGGCCGGCACGCCGGTAATGTTATACGTCTTGGCTTCCTTGGACTTGCTGAAATCCGAACTGCCGAACTCAAATTTGACGCCAATGGCCACGCCGTCCATGCCTTGTTTGAAATCCTTTTTGGAAAGGATTTCTTTCTCCAGCTTAACACAAAAGCCGCACCAGGACGTTCCCGTGAAAAGAAGAACAATGGGAAGGCCGGTTTCCGCCGCCTGCTTTTGAGCGCTTTTCAGGCTCTTGCCCCAGCGGAATTTCACTTTCGCCGCCTTGGCGGCCTTGGCTGCGGCTTCCTTGTCCGTGGGAACGCTTTGAGCCATGGAAATGCCGGAAACGCTGAATCCCAGCACAGTACACAATGCAAAAATAAAATGTCTGTTCATCATACTCTGTGAAACGTTCCTCTCAGACTAGCAGAAATACTTTGTATAGGAAGAGAAATCGGTGTCTTTTTCCTAGAAGGAACGCTTCCGTCCCCTGTCCCCAAAATGAGGCGTTCTCAAAAAAAGTATTGCTCTTTCCTCCTTAATCGGGTAATAATCCGCCCGCACTTACAAACGCGCGGTTAGCTCAGTGGTAGAGCAACACCTTGACATGGTGGAGGTCGTAGGTTCAAATCCTATACCGCGTACCATTTTTCTTAAAACCCCGTTCCTTTCCGGACGGGGTTTTTCATTGCCTCCCTCCAGTTAATAGATATAGCATCTTCTTTTCCCCGTAACAGGCTCAATTGAAAAATGCCGGCATAAAGAGACGGTTAATGCAAAAGTTTGCGTTGATAAGAAAAATACGGGATAATCCTATCTTTACTCACTTACAGTGAAAGATATAATGAGTATTTAACCTCATTGGTCTCCCATACAGGGAAAAATGTTTTTCCAACTTTTTTTGAACACAAGCCCCTTCCCGGGACGCTAATGGTAGGAGGGCAGCTTAAGGCCCCAGCCTTTACCCCCTCCTTCCCTGATGAAACAATGACTATTAAAAGCCCGGCGGAAAGCATTCCGCCGGGCTTGCTTTTTATGAGACTCCACCGGTTAAAACGTCCGGGAAATTAACGGGTAGTCAAACGATCATATAACTCATTGGCATATCTATGATTGGGATGGTTCACATTCATATACGCCTCATAAAGAGGATGGGATGGATCCGATTCCATCCGCATGGCTTCCTCCGCGGGGGAAGGCGCCGCATTTCCTGTATGATGGAGAGGAGCTTCATCAAGCAGGCGTGATGCCTGGTACAACAGGCGGATTGCATCCGGATTGGAACCGAGTCCCGGATTATCCAGTAAAGCGTCCGCATCCACCCCTGTTTCAGAGGCAAGCCGCCGAAGAACGGCAGCAGCCCTGCCCATGTTGCGTTCATAATTAGAACCCCATTCCTGCTGAAGGGACTGTTCCGCCTGCATTTCCATCTCCATCCGGGCATCTTCCATGTGCTCACGGGCCTCGTTATATGCCTGGGCCATTGTCTCCTGAAGAGCATTCATTGCCTCCGGCGGTACTCCGTAACGATAGGCCGTGCGGGCCATACGCTCTGCCAGCCCGGCATTCCATTCGCTTTCCGGCGTGGATTCAGGACGTTCCAGACGGTATTCTTCCTCCGACTCCGGCAATCCGGCCAGCCGGCGGAATCGCGCCATCTGTTCTTCATTCTCCACACCGGGATAACGTCGCAGGCGTTCCAGCTCCGCGTAACTCTTCGCCAGAGCCTCCGGCGTCTTAAACTTGGAAAGAGATTTCTCCATCCCTTTCAACTCATCAAACCGGGCGTACCAATCCGGAGCAAAACCTCCGTCCTCACCCAGAAGGGGAGGAAAAGGTTCAGTTTGAACTGCGGTTTCGGACAGCGCGTCCGTCTCCGGGGAAACGGCCCCGGAACCCTCCGCATCCCTGATAGGAGCGGCCATGCTGTTATCAATGGAATCAATCATTTTTCTCTTCTTCTGTAGTTTCTTTAATGGCTAATTGAAGCTGGCGGCGGATGTACAGAAAGATCTCCCTGTAGGCATCCCTCCTCATGGCATCCAGAGGGTCGTAATTCCCCGGACTTCCTTGAAAAACGGGCAAATCAGTCTGGAAACGGGTTTCCAGAAAGGTAAGCGCCTCACGCCCGTCCGGGGTGTCAAACACCCGGAGAAGCTGGCGCCTTTTGAAACGGGCCTCCCGGACGGAGGCCTCCTGCTGCAATGTCGTATCCTGGTTCATTTCTGAATCGCGGTTAACTGGTCAAGCAAGGGATTGAGGGAAGCATAAGGATCCTCTTCCGCCGGAGCCAGGGAGGCTCCCTGCTGGAGGTCCGCCCGTTCCTTCCGCATGGCACGGACATCGGCCCAGGGCCTCAGCATGCTCTCCGGGGCGCCGTCCACACGGGCGGACAGGCGGAAACAGTGGTCCCAGTCCACATGATCCGCCAAATCCGGGGCAGCCTGCATCATCATATTCAGCCGCTGAAGGCTGCGGTCCATCCCTTCACTCTGCAAGCGCCTGAGCACCAGGGCAATCTTTGACTGATAGACAACCCTGGGTTCTCCGACGGCAACGGAGCCGTCCCTCCCTACCCTCAATACCGCACGGGGTGGCCTGGGAAACTTGCCCATCCGGAACAGCAGGGAAAAAATGCGTGTCATTGTGGAATACAGATCACTCACAAACAGCGTGAAGGAAGGAGAAAACATCAAGACGCGCTCATTCTCCCGCGCCATGACCTCCGTGGCAGTCATATTGCCGCGGTGCCCGCTCCAAAGCTCCAGCATGGGCAGATAATAGGCACGGCGTATCGCATCCTGTTTCTGTGCCAGACGGTCCATCCCAACATCATACCTGCCCTGCGTAGCCCATTCCCGGGGAAGGTGAAGGGAAGCGGCCTCCGGGGTAATGACGGTCCTGCCGCCGGCCCGCAAATCCACCTCCCCAATCTGGTTGGCGAGCTCCAGAATACGGGGAAAGGCGGCCACCTCGCCAAGAGTGTCCAGAATACGGTTCAGGAACTGCACCTGCTGGATGGCGGGAAACACCAGCCTGCCGGGAGCCAGACCGTACGGGCCTCTGCCCCACTTCAAAAAACGGGTTACCAGATAAGGGAACTCCATGTATCCCCCTTCCTCCACAATCACCTGGTCGTCCAGAGACAGGTAAACGCTTTCAAACGGCATGTGGGAGGCCTGCTCCCTGCGGCGGCTGCGCCGGGTGCGCGGGCGCACCACATGCAGAAACCTCAGAGTTGTGGCATACGGATTGCCTCCGCGCTCCAGAATTTCCCGAGCCTTGGGCCCCAGAGCTTTCACCCCGAACATGGAGCGTGCCTGATGAGCCGTGTAGGTAAACTCCCTGACGTAGGTATCCACCCGGCCTTCCGCATTCTCCGCACAGGCGAACTGTCCGCACGGAATATTGGTAAACAACAGCCTTCCGTCCGAGGATGTGCCCGTAAACAGGCTTCCGGTCCCCAAAGCCACCCGGTCCAGAAAACACTCATGAATCTCCGTATAAAAATTGGAAACGGACAATTCTTTCAGGGCAATTTCCGAACACTGGTTATACCAGGCCTCCGCCTCGTCGCCTCCCCGGTCATCCGGAGCCGACCACTTGAACCATACGTCATGGCTGGGCGTAATATAGGACATATGGCCGCTGGCCAGCTTCTGGCATGCCTCCACAGCCGTAGTATCCGTCATGCGGTCCATGGCGTCCCTGTTGGGTAGGGAAACCTCCCCTTCCCGATTCAGGCGGCGAGGCAGCACGTAATCCCTCAGACGGTCCCACCACGTTTCCCATGGCGCGCGCTGGGCGGCCAGGGACTTGTACACGGAATTCAATTCCGCAGTTCTTTCTTCCATGGCAGCACCTATCCCAGAGTTTTCCTAAGCAGAGTCCGCGGATTGACCTCTCCCTGCCCGGCGGAAGAATGACGGCGCGCCAGAATGGTGGAAATCATTCCCTGCCTCTGCCGTTCCCGGGCCTGATAATCTTCCCCTACTTCTTGTTCCACGCTCTCCGCCTTGACCGGGATGGTCTGCTCTGGAGCAGAAGCGGAAGGTGTGGACGGTTTCATAAATCCCATAATTTCTTTTGCTTTCTATTCATGGTTGATACTGATTCCCCTTCCCTTCTGCCGGATATAAGGCTCCAGAGGATGCCGGACGCCCGCCTCACAGACAATCCATGCGGCGGGGGCGTCCTTTTCCCATGGAAGGAAAGGGAACTCTCCCCACCTGCCCGGGCAATCCGGGCAAGTGCTTGCATTTATCAAATAAACAAATCGGCAAAAAATGCACCTGAGGAAAAACCGAACGCATACATGCCATTGGTGGCATCAAAGAGGTCGCCTCCAAACGTGATGCATTCCGCATCCGTTTCCTCCAAAACATAGGGCGCTATGATCAATGAATCCTTACTTCAGCCGGATACGCCATCCGCGCTGGACATCTGCAACGCGGCCCTCTCCAAAATAGGGGAGGCACCTCTGGACGCGCTGATTGCCAATGAATCCACGGCATCCCGCCTTTGCGTTCTTCATTACCATCCGGCCCGCAGGGAAACCCTTTGCATGGCGCGCTGGACCTTCGCCGCCACGCAAACCACTCTGGACTCCGTTTCCGCACAGGCGCCCAATTCCCTGACCCCCTATCAATTCACGCTGCCCGCAGACTGCCTGCGCGTGCTGGATGTGGAATGCTCGGAATGGAAAATGCAGGGACGCCGCATTCATGCTTCCTGCGCCCCGCTGCCCCTAAGCTACATTGCCGATATTGAAAACGCCGACCTATTCGATCCCCTCTTCATGGACGCACTGGCCACCCGGCTGGCAGAAAAACTGGCCATGCCCCTGACGGGCAACCAAAGCCTGCGCCAGAATCTTAACCAGGAATTCCACAAAATCATTCTTCCTCAGGCGGCAACCGTCAATGCGGTGCAGTGCTTTTCCAATGATTCCCACCCGCTGCTGGACCTGCTGAGAAAAATCAAATCGCCCTCCTGCCCGGAAGAATGTGAATAACATGAGAATAATAAGCAAATAACATAATAATAAATTGTGAATACATGCTCATGAAAGCACTGGATTTCATACAGATATTTGCCTCCAATGTCCGCAGGCTGGACTTCCGCCTCAGCAGTGCCCAGGTCATCCTGGCCGTCATTGCCGGGTACAGGCGCCACAGCACCATTACGGAAGCTACACGCCTGCACCCCAATACCGTCACCAATATCCTGCAGGATCTCATTGCGCAGGGATATGTCAACCGTATTGGAGACAGCCGCCCTTATGTTTACCGGCCCACTGCGGATGGAGAACAGCTTGCCGGAAACCTGCTGGACAAAAATACATTCCCCGGCACATGAACAATCCCCTGCTCAGTACGGAAGAAAAACGCCGCTGGCTGGCCCGCGTTTTCCGGGACGAGGACGGAGAATACTCTCAGGCAGACAAATTCAAGGCGCTGGTGGAAGACACCAAACTGGCGGCCCTTCAGCAGGAAGAGGAGGAATTCAAACGCCAGCGGGAAATAGGCGCCGCACCGCAGGACCCCATCCTGGCTCTGCTCCAGGCCATTCCTCCCGCGGAACTCAATTTCAATAATCACTCCTCTTCCTGACAACTTAACAAGATGATGGAACAAAAAAGCTCTCTAGACCAAACAAGCTCGGAGAGCTTTTTCTTTTTCAATCCACGCACTCCTTGCGGAGTGCGACTCAACGGGTTCCGGGGCTTAAAATGTTCCACACGGTTTCAATCCACGCACTCCTTGCGGAGTGCGACCTTGCCCATGTCCACCCTATTTGACCACATGAAAGTTTCAATCCACGCACTCCTTGCGGAGTGCGACATTATTTGACAAGATACTAAAACCTGATAAATTGTTTCAATCCACGCACTCCTTGCGGAGTGCGACGGAATACGCTACCGGGCGGCCTGCCTCGTCCTCGAGGTTTCAATCCACGCACTCCTTGCGGAGTGCGACTCCCCCGGACGTCGTTCAGTCTTTCCCGAACCGGGTTTCAATCCACGCACTCCTTGCGGAGTGCGACTCTTGAGGAACATCACTCAAAAGGAGGAGAAAAAGTTTCAATCCACGCACTCCTTGCGGAGTGCGACAATGACTAATTCCACACACAACACGGACCCGACAGTTTCAATCCACGCACTCCTTGCGGAGTGCGACATGACCCCGCCGATATGGAGAGGTTTTTGAAGGAGGTTTCAATCCACGCATTCCTTGCGGAGTGCGACTTTTTGCGGGGATATGGGCCTACCTATGTATGATGTTTCAATCCACGCACTCCTTGCGGAGTGCGACCCCCAGCCGCCCATCGACAACACGGTTCAGGGCGGTTTCAATCCACGCACTCCTTGCGGAGTGCGACTTTTGAACGGTATATGAGAAGGGAGGAAGGGAGATGTTTCAATCCACGCACTCCTTGCGGAGTGCGACCCTTCATATGTTGATACTTAACCCGTCCGAGATTGTTTCAATCCACGCACTCCTTGCGGAGTGCGACGCCTGTGAATCGTCCCATTGTAGCCATGCAACGGGTTTCAATCCACGCACTCCTTGCGGAGTGCGACGAGGATGACGCCCCCGCCCCGCAAGACCATGAGGGTTTCAATCCACGCACTCCTTGCGGAGTGCGACTACGCTGCATTTCATCAGGGCTTAATTCATATTTGTTTCAATCCACGCACTCCTTGCGGAGTGCGACGGAAGAAATGATTGCTCCGAATTCCTGTTCACCGGTTTCAATCCACGCACTCCTTGCGGAGTGCGACCTTCCGCGGTTGAAACCTGATCCTCGCACCACTTGTTTCAATCCACGCACTCCTTGCGGAGTGCGACGAGCTGTCTGGCATACGCCGTCGCGTCCTCCGGGTTTCAATCCACGCACTCCTTGCGGAGTGCGACTCATTTTGTAAGCCCTGCCCGCAACCTCTACATAGTTTCAATCCACGCACTCCTTGCGGAGTGCGACAGGGCAGGATGTCAAAAACGGCCGCAACAGGGCGGGTTTCAATCCACGCACTCCTTGCGGAGTGCGACGACTTACAAAGTTAGTCTGAGCTTATAAAGTTAGGTTTCAATCCACGCACTCCTTGCGGAGTGCGACCATGGGATACACCACCAAGTGGGCATTTGGTCTTGTTTCAATCCACGCACTCCTTGCGGAGTGCGACGACAACAAAAAGAAAACATTAAACTAAAAGAAAGGTTTCAATCCACGCACTCCTTGCGGAGTGCGACTACTTAGAAGCGGTGGAAGCTCTCACTTGCGGGGTTTCAATCCACGCACTCCTTGCGGAGTGCGACAAAAGAAAACTAAAATGAAAGGAGATAAAACAATGTTTCAATCCACGCACTCCTTGCGGAGTGCGACATGGGTTACACCGCCAAGTGGGCGTTCGGGCTTGTTTCAATCCACGCACTCCTTGCGGAGTGCGACCGGTATACTCACGGGTGCCGTCCCCGGTTCCCCTGTTTCAATCCACGCACTCCTTGCGGAGTGCGACTGAAGCGGACATTAAAATCCGAGCCTATATAGATAGTTTCAATCCACGCACTCCTTGCGGAGTGCGACGGACATGTCCCCCGGAACAATAAAACAATAGAAAGGTTTCAATCCACGCACTCCTTGCGGAGTGCGACCTACAAGACGCAACAAGCAAAGGACTTGTATTTAAGTTTCAATCCACGCACTCCTTGCGGAGTGCGACCCTGTGAATCATCCCATTGCAACCATGCAACGGGTTTCAATCCACGCACTCCTTGCGGAGTGCGACCGGCCCCCTTGGTACGGATGACGCAGACCCCACAGTTTCAATCCACGCACTCCTTGCGGAGTGCGACCGCTCGCCGCGCGTTCAACATTTCTGACGACGCAGTTTCAATCCACGCACTCCTTGCGGAGTGCGACTTTGTATTCTTTTGGAATTGTAAATGTTCCACATAGTTTCAATCCACGCACTCCTTGCGGAGTGCGACATGATACATTGCAATCATCAACGGGGGCAACCCAGTTTCAATCCACGCACTCCTTGCGGAGTGCGACACACTAAAAGAAGAAAGGAAATAAAACAATGATGTTTCAATCCACGCACTCCTTGCGGAGTGCGACATGACCCCGCCGATATGGCAACGTTTCTGCACGAGGTTTCAATCCACGCACTCCTTGCGGAGTGCGACACCGCCCGCCGGGCATTCAACCTGGCACCGATTGTTTCAATCCACGCACTCCTTGCGGAGTGCGACCGCCCTTGACGACCTGGACATGATAAATATGTGGGTTTCAATCCACGCACTCCTTGCGGAGTGCGACACAAGAGAGTTGTTTAAGAATCCTTAACTATCTTGTTTCAATCCACGCACTCCTTGCGGAGTGCGACATGATATTTTCCGCGGCACGGGGGACGGCACCAAGGTTTCAATCCACGCACTCCTTGCGGAGTGCGACCGGACGATGCACGGCCAAACGCTGGCAACTGGAAGTTTCAATCCACGCACTCCTTGCGGAGTGCGACCAGCGGAAGCCGCCCCTGTTGCGGCGCCGGTTAAGTTTCAATCCACGCACTCCTTGCGGAGTGCGACGCTACGACCGCCTCATCTGTAGAATAGATGCCGGGTTTCAATCCACGCACTCCTTGCGGAGTGCGACCGATTCCTGCTTGGCGGCATCCTGCTTTACATTCAGTTTCAATCCACGCACTCCTTGCGGAGTGCGACCAATGGACAATGGCGACATCAAGGAGACCGACCAGTTTCAATCCACGCACTCCTTGCGGAGTGCGACTCCGCGGAAGTATTTGTTTGAGCGTGGAGTTTCAGTTTCAATCCACGCACTCCTTGCGGAGTGCGACTGCTCTGGCGCGGCTTTCCGACGTAGGTATTCCGTTTCAATCCACGCACTCCTTGCGGAGTGCGACTGGCTACAGTCACCCTTCCGGCTTTTCCGGATGATGTTTCAATCCACGCACTCCTTGCGGAGTGCGACCTTTATACGGCCTTCCCTGTTCCGGCATCTGAACTTTGTTTCAATCCACGCACTCCTTGCGGAGTGCGACGGGGGCGGTAGACGTACATTCCCCGGACTATTATGTTTCAATCCACGCACTCCTTGCGGAGTGCGACCGGCGAGCTTGGCACTGACGACCCGGAACCAACAGTTTCAATCCACGCACTCCTTGCGGAGTGCGACAACCCTGCCGATATTTACACGTTCCTTCAGACGGTTTCAATCCACGCACTCCTTGCGGAGTGCGACTGGTATCTTTTGGCATTGTAAATGTTCCACATGGTTTCAATCCACGCACTCCTTGCGGAGTGCGACGCGCTGGAAGACTTGGACATGATAAATGTGTGGGTTTCAATCCACGCACTCCTTGCGGAGTGCGACCCAAAACCCCGATTTTGCATTATATGTATTATGCGTTTCAATCCACGCACTCCTTGCGGAGTGCGACAGGTAGTCAGGAGGTTAGGGGACGTTGATTATCTGGTTTCAATCCACGCACTCCTTGCGGAGTGCGACGAAAGGAATCAAACCAATGAACAATCAGATTATTGTTTCAATCCACGCACTCCTTGCGGAGTGCGACTGCGCCCAACCTTATACATTGCTACTCAACAAAGCAAATCATACTTTGCGCCAACCTCCCTAAAAAGACCGTCATTGCACGGTTGCTCTTTCTGAGTATTTATCTGTCAATCTTCTATTCCCAATGCATTACACCAATCGCCGACCTACCGGGGAATTCGTGTGAGCTTGAGGTTGGCGCACAGGCCATGTTCAACAGTCTTTAAATAATCAAGGAACCAGAGATGTCATAGCTTTTCTCCTTACCCAATTGTTCTATTTTATGATGCCAATTGGACCCCATATGATAAATTCTGAGGCTGTCACTCTCGCTATCAATAATCTTAAGCAGCTTGTTCCTGATGTCAACCAATTGAGCAGGAGGCAATTCACATTCAAATACGGAATTCTGCACTCTCTGTCCGACATTTTCACAGGCTCGGGCCACTTGCCGCAACCGCCGCTGTCCGGCCTTGTCATCCGTAGCTACATCATACGTAATGAGAATATACATGACAACAGCTCGTTTTACTTGCCGATGAACGGAGGGTAGCAATCCAGATCCCC
>OLOK01001724.1_pt1 | contig 17544 bp, 10 predicted proteins | sample 1672591 | NCBI WGS metagenome assembly OLOK01 (sample SAMEA3136703, study PRJEB25190) | human gut metagenome | biome: human gut; feature: human-associated habitat; material: faeces | place: Austria | collected 2013 | reverse complement strand
GAGGACCTGCCGCCCCAGGCGGCAGCCCGGGAGGACCCGCGGCCGGAGCTGTGGGACGCGGTGCTGTCCCTGCCCCGGGACCAGCGGGCGGCGGTGGTGCTGTATTACTATGAGGACATGCCGGTGGCGGACATTGCGTCGCTGCTGCGGGTGCCGGCGGGCACGGTGAAATCCCGGCTCAGCCGGGCCCGGGATAAGCTGCGGCTGGCGCTGTCGGACCCGCAGGTCACGCGGAAGGAGGAACGAACATGAACGATTTGGATACCCGTTTGCGGCATATGGCCCGGGAGGAGGAGACCCCGGTGCCCAAGGACTTTGACGAAAATCTGACCCGGACTCTGGCCCAGCTTCCCGCACGGAAGCGGCGCAGGATCCCCCGGGCGGTGCTGCTGGCAGCCTGCCTGGTGCTGGTGCTGACGGGGGCGGTGCTGGCGGCGGAGAGCGGGGTGTTTGCCCGGTTTGGGACCCCCGGCGATCCCAATACGGAGGGGCTGTTCTACGACGGCACCAAATACGGCGGCACCTGGACCTACAGCACGGACCGGCGGCTGCCGCTGGCAGACATTCCCCAGGCCAGCCAGGAGGCGGCGCGGACTTCGACGGAGGATCTGCAGTTTCCGGACATGGCGGCGGCGGACGCGTTCCTGGGCGGCGGCGTTCTGCCCCGCAGCGCCCAGCAGGAGGCACGCGAGCGCGGTCAGGTGTCCATAGAAGCCCAGTGCGACCAGCAGGGACAGCTGGTGCGGATGTATATCCGCACTGCGTACTGTGATGAGCTTCAAGATCCCGACGGCGGGATCCGATACGGCGACTACATGCACGTTCTGATGTATGTGCTGACGGATGTGACCCCGGAGGACGATGTGGTTTCCTGGATCTATTCTCAGGGACAACTGGAAAACCTGGAGCAGCTGGAGGACTACAAGGCCCCGGGCGGCGGCAAGGCGTATATTTTCCGGGAGACCACACCCGGTTATGCCAACTACTATCGGGCGCTGTTCTGTGAGGGGCCCGTGGTGGTGCAGCTGGATCTCTCCATCCTGATGGACGGCTCCTTGGTAGGCGGCATATCCGATGCCGATGCTCTGGCGTACCTGTACAGCGCCGTGGACAGCTACGGCCTGTAGACCTTGCAATTTCCCGGGAAAGACGGTACAATAAAACCGGCGGAGCACCGCCGGTTTTATTGCGCTTTTCAGGAGGTCATCTCATGCACAGATACGCTTTGGTGGTCATTGACATGCAGCGGGGGTTTCTGGACGCATCCAGTCCCCTGTTTATCCCCGGGGCGGCGGACACGGTGCCCGCCTGCGCCCGGGCCATCGACTGCTGCCACAGAGCCGGGGTGCCGGTGGTGTTCGCCGTGCGGCACTACCGGGCGGACGGCTCCGACGTGGAGCGGGCCCGGTACGACGTGTGGGCCCGGGGCGGAAGGCCCCTGTCCGAGACGTGCCCGCCGTCCATGTCCGACGCGTGGCCGGAGGAATTTCACCGGGCGGACACGGACTATGTTATCGTAAAGCCCCGGTTCTCCGCATTTTTCCACACGGAGCTGGACCTGATCCTCCGGCGGCTGGGGGTGGACACGGTGCTGCTGGCCGGGACCACCACGCCCAACTGCATCCGCTCCACCTTCTTCGACGCCCTGTCCCTGGACTATGACGCGGCGGTGCTGTCGGACTGCACCTCCTCCGTGACCCCTGCCGTGCAGGCCGCCAACCTGGCGGATATGCAGCGGGTGGGCGGACAGGTTCTGACGGCGGAGGAGCTGGAGCAGCTGCTGGGGCAGCAAGCAGAATAGCTGAAGCAGCAAAACCTCCGGTTTTCCCGGAGGTTTTGCTGCTTTTTTGACAGTCTGCGAAGCGCGTTCAGTTCAGCACGCCGCTGACATAGCGGTACTTGTCCAGGCTGGACGCAGCGTTCCAGGTCATGTAGCCGCCGGTGTTGCCGGTGTCGTTCAGGGCCCGGATCTGGGCGGCGATCTCATCGGGGCCATAGGTAAAATCTACATTCTCTTACATACTGGACACCAGCATCGTTCTATCAAATGGTCTGCGCGTACTTTCCATTTGTGCTTGCAAACAACACATATCGCATCCACGGTATTCCTTGCGCCAGTATAATTAATCGCGACGATTGTACGATTGCTCTTTTGGAGCACCTTCTCGCGATAGTTTTCGGCACGAAGTTTTTTTCGCTCATCTTCGGATATCTCAACCTGCTGTTTGCCAGCGGATTTTTGCCTGCATTTGGGACATTCAGGAATCCGTTTCTTAAGAGTGACATAGCTGATAGCCCATTCGTGTTCACAGATTTTACATTGCAATTTAACTGGCGAGCTGGTATTCGTGTACGATACTAAAGAAACATTTGAGGACAACAAGTATTTTTGAATTTCAGCTGTTTTTTAATTTGCCTTTCCTTTAATTTCCCTTTGGACCAACTGGAAGAGTCAGGAGTGCCAATATGAACATCAACAAGGAGGATTTGAAAAACAATTTTTTGGGGCAACATAGTGTCGTTGCTTGTTACCCAGTTCATCCTTAGATGATAAATGTTTCGTCCCTTAGCCTCATAGAAAAATTGTTCCTTGTATTTCTCCGAATCATAATTGTTTGTTTTTATTTCTAATACCGTTTTTTCTGAGGAGAGATCGCATACGGCAAGGAAATTATTCTTTGCATCTACTACCAACTCCTGAGACATTATACGTTCGCCATTGAAAATCTCATACTTGATAAAGCTGATCAATGGAAGTATTCGATCCTTGAGCCTATCTCCGGTAGAATTTATACGTTTTTCCATATCATGGTCTTTTTTTTGAATTGCGGTGACTGTCCCATCTTGATTAAATTCGAATGGAACGATTCTTTTTCCATTAGGAATTGACCCGACGAAATCCAGTTTCATCTTATTTGCCCGTAGAAATGGATATGGATCCTGCGTGTCAACATTCAGCATTGAGTTTATCAGGTGTTCAAGTGTTACTCCTGTAAAATTAGTCTGGAATTTTTCGACTCCTTCAGCGCTGATTTCAAAAGTCTTAACAACTTTACTTTCACACTGAAGATACGGTCTCGCAGGAAGTATACGGCTTAATTTCGGGTGAGAAGATAATAGACTAACCGGAATAATGTAGCGGTCATTAAGCCTGAATATGTTGTCCTCCTCGCCCATTTCGGTCACAAGGTAATAATAGCCGCCCATTTTCTCAAATAATTGCCATTCCAGTTTGCAATCATTTGCGCCGCTATGAACTGCCGTGATACCCTCAATACCAAACAGTGCGCACAAATTATCCTTGGTAATATTTCCAGTTGAGAACGTTGGAGAAATCACCTGGTTCTTGATATTATAAAACTTCAGCTTTTCAAATCCGGAAATTTGGTGCCTTTTCATGTATTCACGGAGAAACGCTTCATCAAAATTCCTGCCGGAATAAACTAGTATAATTCTCTTTTCCAGCTCATATTCTTCAACAATTTGATCGAACTCGAATTGCGTGAGAGCAGTTGTTCCAGCTAAATCCTTTTCAGTAATGCCATTTATATGTGTCGTTTCAACTTTGCTGTTTAGCTCCAAAGGCAAGAATCTGCTGTATTCTCTTTTATCGTCGGGCTTGTAAAATGAAATCGAAAGTAAATCATCCTGCTGTGATTTTAGGCCGTTCGTTTCAACATCAAACACTACATATTTTGATGGATTCGTGTCTATTTTTTCCATAAGCTATCACCTTTCAACATTATGAAATCAATATGCTTCAAATAAACAACAGGGATATCAGACCATTCAAGCTTCGGCATTTCTCGCCGAGCCGCCCTTATTCAAACGCGCCGCTGACATAGCGGTACTTGTCCAGGCTGGACGCAGCGTTCCAGGTCATGTAGCCGCCGGTGTTGCCGGTGTCGTTCAGGGCCCGGATCTGGGCGGCGATCTCATCGGGGCCATAGGTGTTGTACGGCTCCCGGATGGCGTTGTAGCACTGGATCCAGGTGCGCACCGCGGCAGGGGAGGGAGTCTCCTGCTGCCGGGCGGCAGCCTTCTCGCCGAAGGTTTTCATGGTCTCATAGGGGTGCTCCCAGGGCAGCCAGCTGCCGGAGGCGGAATAATGATCGGGGTACGGCATGGCGCTGATGGCGTCCACCACGCCGCTGATGGCCGCCCAATACTGGCCGTAGGCCGTGACATACTTTTCCGCGCACTCGCCGAACACATCGGCAGACACATACACCCCCGCCCCGTGGAGCCGGTCGGCGGCGTACTGCAAAAACCGCTGAACGGCCTGGGCCTTGCTCTCGTCATTGTCGTTGTGATAGTCGATGGTGCCCGCCTCGTCATAGTCCCAGGTGCCGTCGGGGAAGCGGACATAGTCGAACTGAATTTCGTTGAAGCCCATGGTCTCGGCGGCCTCCAGGGCCAGCTCCACCTTATACTGCCACACCTGGCGGCTGTATACGCTGGGCCAGTACATGCCGCCGATCTTCAGCGGCCGGCCGCTCAGGTCCGCCACCACACACTCCGGATGATCTGCGGCCAGGTTGGGATCGTTGAAGGCCGTGATGCGGCCGATGACGTAATACCCGGCGTCCTTCAGCTTTTTCACCGCCGCCTGATAGCTCTCCAGCGTGTTGTAGGCATCCGCATAGGCGCTGGGGGAATATTTCTGCATCACCGGCGAGGCGTAGCCAATGGCCCCGCCGTCCATGATGTCCACCACAAAGGCGTTGATGCCGCACCCGTCGGCCACGGCGATGTATGCCTCCGGATTCCGGATGGCCTCGTTGTTCAGGTACAGGGCCTTCACGGTGCCGGGCATGACGTTGTTCTCGAATTTGGGCTTTTCATAGGCATCATAGTCCAGTCCTGCCGCATCGCCGCCGCCGTAGCTGTCGCCCCGGTCGGCGTGGAGCTGGGCCATATCCGCGTCATAGGCCGCGGCGGCCTCCTCCTCCGTCAGCCGGACATACCGGGCGGGGATGTACCCGCCGTCGGCCCGGTAATAGGATACGCTGCCGTCGGCCGCCAGATCCCGGTAGCCGGTAACGGTCAGGGCCTGGCCCCGCAGCACCAGGGGGCCGGTGGGGTCGCCGCCCTCATCCGTCAGATTCTGGGCCCGGCGGACATACACGGTTTTCAGCGTCACCACGCTGCTCAGGTCATCGGTCAGGTTCTCCCGGTCCAGCCAGGCGAAGCTGCCGTCCTCCTGGGGCACCCGAACCTGGTCCGGACGATCCTTGTGGGCCTCCTCCACCACATAGGTGACCTGGCTGCCCCGGACCAGCTGCCGCAGGACATTGCCCTCCTCGTCGTACAGCGGAGCCGTCTCCGCTTCCGAGGCCACATAACCGGCCGCCGTCTCCAGGGGGATCTCCTTCTGCCGGGTAAAATGCCACACCAGTGCGGCGATGGTGGCCAGGCACACCAGAGCCAGGGCGATCCCCGGCCACCGGGGGCGGCGCTGCTTCCGGCTGCGCCGGGGCCGGGGGGTGTATTCCGGCTCCGTCTCCTGGACCCACTCCGGCGCCCACGCGCCGGTCTGCTGTTCTTTCACGGACATAGGGGGGTACCTCGCTTCTGTGTATTTTCGCCATTATACCGCATTTTCCGGCAAATGGCTACCCCCATTCTCCGGTCCGCCCCATCCCAATAGAAAACCGGGAAAATTCCCGGAAAAAATGGGACAAACCGCAGATTACCGGGGCAGAAATGTGAATTTTTTTCGCTGCCCTTGCTTTTTTGGAAAAATAGGCTATGATATAGAGGAAATAATATGTCCCGCACGGCGGGAAAAGAAAAGAAGGTACTGTTATGACGAAAATTGACATCGTGTCCGGTTTCCTGGGCGCAGGCAAGACCACCCTCATCAAGAAGATGGTGAAGGAAGCCTATCAGGGCGAAAAGCTGGTGCTGATCGAAAACGAGTTCGGCGAGATCAGCATCGACGGCGGCTTTCTGAAGGATGCGGGGATCCAGATCTCCGAAATGTCCTCGGGCTGCATCTGCTGCTCCCTGGTGGGCGACTTCGGCAAGGCCCTGCGGGAGGTGAAGGAGCAGTTCCAGCCGGACCGCATCCTCATCGAGCCCTCCGGCGTGGGGAAGCTCTCCGACGTGATCGTGGCGGTGGAAAACACCGTGGCGGATATCCCGGATATGAAGCTGAACTCCTTTGTCACCGTGGCCGACGCCGGCAAGGTGAAGGTGTATATGAAGAACTTCGGCGAGTTCTATAACAACCAGATCGAGGCCGCCGGCACCATCATCCTGTCCCGGACCCAGAAGCTGACCCAGGAGAAGCTGGAGGCCGCCGTGGCTCTGCTGCGGGAGAAGAACCCCACCGCCGCCATCCTGACCACCCCCTGGGACCAGCTGGACGGCAAGACCGTTCTGGCCGCCGTGGAGAAGGTGTCTCTGGCCGACGAGCTGCTGGAGAAGATGCGGGCCGAGCACGAGGCCGAGGAGGCCGAGCACCATCACCATCACCACGAGCATGACGATGATGACGGCCACGACGAGCATGAGCATCACCATCATCATGACCACGATGACGAGGACGGCCATGAGCACTGCTGCCACCATCACCATGAGGATGAAGAGCACGAGCATCATCACCATCACCACGGCGACGGAGAGTGCGACGACCCGGAGTGCTCCTGCCACCACCATCACCACCACGCCGACGAGGTGTTCACCAGCTGGGGTGCGGAGACCCCCAAGCAGTTCACCCAGGCGGATATCGACCGCATTCTGACGGCCCTGGATTCCGGCGAATACGGCGCCATCCTGCGGGCCAAGGGCATCGTGCCCGCCGCCGACGGCCAGTGGCTGCACTTTGACTATGTGCCCCAGGAGCATGAGGTGCGCTATGGCGCCGCCGACTACACCGGCCGCCTGTGCGTCATCGGCTCCCAGCTGAAGGAGGACGGCCTGAAGACCCTGTTCGGCCTGTAAGGAGACGCCTATGGACATTCCTGTATATCTCATCACGGGCTTTCTGGATGCCGGAAAGACCGACTTCATCAACGGCATCCTGAAAGACGGCTTCGCCAGCGAGGACCGGACCCTGCTGCTGTGCTGCGAGGAGGGGGAGACGGAGTACGACCCCAAGGTGCTGTTCAACGTGTTCACCTACACCGTGGACGATCCCGCCCAGCTGACGCCGGAATTTTTCAAGAAGCTGGAAAAGCAGTACCGGCCCAAGCAGGTGATCATCGAGTTCAACGGCATGTGGAGCTTCGAGCCCCTGTACCGGGAGGGTCTGCCTGCCAACTGGATCCTGTATCAGATCATGTGCCTGGTGGACGCCACCACCTTTGAGCCGTATCTGCGGAACATGGGCCAGCTGATGATGGAAAAAATTCTCAACGCGGACATGATCATCTTCAACCGCTGCAATGAGGAGCTGCGCAAGGCCCTGCGGGGCCGGAACCTGCGGATGGTGAACCGCCGGGCGGACATCTATCTGGAGAACACCGACGGCACCAGCGAGGACTACGTCACCGAGGACATGGCCCCCTTTGACCTGTCCGGCGGCCACCTGGACGTGCCGGACAACGACTACGGCATCTGGTACGTGGACATGATGGACAACCCCCAGCGCTACGACGGCATCACCGTGCGGTATAAGGCGCTGATGTGCCACTCCAAGAAGTTCCCGGGCATCCACTGCCCCGGCCGCTTCGCCATGGTGTGCTGCAACAACGACATGCAGTTCCTGGCCCTGGTGTGCAAGGGCCAGGAGCTGGAGAAGTTCAAGAACCGCCAGTGGGTGGAGATCCAGGCCACCGTGAAGAAGGAGAAATGCCAGGCCTATGACGGTGAGGGTCCGGTGCTGTACGTCACCGACGTGAAGCCCTGCCAGAAGCCGGACCCGGAGAACGTCAGCTTCTGATACAGAGCGTAATATTCAAAAAGAATCATACAAATAGGAAACCCTTCGGCTGTGCCGAAGGGTTTCCTATTTTTGAAAAACATCGAGCGCACAGCTGTCGCAAACCGCGGCAGGAGCCGCCCGGACGGGCGGCTCCTGCTGGATCTATGACGTGAGTAAGGTTCTTTGTATGGCTCAGTCGTCGTACATCTCGATGAGCTTCAGCAGGTGATCGTAGCGAGCCTTGGCCTCGGCCTCGTTGCGGGCGAACAGATTCTCCGCACGGTCGGGGAACTCGCGGGTCAGACGGCTGTAGCGGGCCTCGTTCATCAGGAAGTCGTGATAGCCGCCGGCGGGAGCCTTGGAATCCAGGGTGAACTTCTTCTCCGCAGCGGGGTTGAAGCGGAACAGGTTCCAATAACCGCAGTCCACAGCCTTCTTCATTTCCTTCTGGCAGTTCATCATGCCGCCCTTGATGCTGTGCATCTCGCAGGGGCTGTAGCCGATGATCAGGGAGGGGCCATGATAAGCCTCGGCCTCGGTGATGGCCTTGAGGGTCTGAGCGGGGTTGGCGCCCATAGCCACCTGGGCCACATACACATAGCCGTACTGCATGGCGATCTCCGCCAGGCTCTTCTTCTTGACCTCCTTACCGGCAGCGGCAAACTGAGCCACCTGGCCGATGTTGGAAGCCTTGGAGGCCTGTCCGCCGGTGTTGGAGTACACCTCGGTGTCGAACACGAAGATGTTCACGTCCTTCTTGCTGGCGATGACGTGATCCAGGCCGCCGTAACCAATGTCGTAGGCCCAGCCGTCGCCGCCGAAGATCCACATGGACTTCTTGGCCAGGTATTCCTTCTTGCTGAGGATGTCGGCAGCCAGGGTGCAGGCGGCGCAGTCGCACAGCAGCTTGCCCTGGGCTTTCAGCTGGGCGGCGTGCTCCGCGAACTGCGGAACGGCGGCCAGCTCCTCCACGGTGGCGATGCTCTCCTCCAGAGCCTTCACATAAGCCCGGGCGGGCTCGGCGTTGGCGCTGCCATCGTCCATGGTATCCAGCCATGCCTGAGCGGCGGCCTTCAGAGAGGGCTGCGCCCACTCCACGGCGATCAGCTGGCGGGTCTCGTCGGCCAGATCCTGACGGATCTTGTCCTGGCCCACGAACATGCCCAGACCGTGCTCGGCGTTATCCTCGAACAGGGAGTTGCACCATGCGGGGCCGTGGCCCTCCTTGTTGGTGCAGTAGGGAGAGGTAGCCGCGGGACCGCCCCAGATGGAGGAGCAGCCGGTGGCGTTGGAGATGTACATATGGTCGCCGAACAGCTGGGTGACGAGACGGGCATAGCTGGTCTCGGCGCAGCCGGCGCAGGAGCCGGAGAACTCCAGCATGGGCTGCTTGAACTGGCTGCCCTTGACGGTGTTGTCCTGCATGTCCTTCTTCTCGCTGACCTTGGAGACCATGTAGTTGAAGACTTCCTGCTCAGGCAGCTCGTTCTCCTGAGGAACCATGGTGATGGCCTTGGTGGGGCAGACGCCGACGCAGACGCCGCAGCCCATGCAGTCCAGAGGAGACACGGCCATGATGTACTTGTAGACGCCCTTGCCCTTGCCGGCCTTGACATCCACCAGACGGGCGTTCGCGGGAGCGGCAGCGGCCTCTTCAGCGGTCAGCGCGTAGGGACGGATGGTGGCATGGGGGCAGACGTAAGCACAGTTGTTGCACTGGATGCATTTGGTCTCGTCCCAGTGAGGAACGGTAACGGCAACGCCGCGCTTCTCATAAGCGGAAGCACCCAGGGGGAACTGGCCGTCGGGCAGATCGGCGAAGGCGGAAACGGGCAGGCTGTAGCCGTCCATTCTGCCGATGGGGTTCAGGATGGTCTTGACGACCTTGACGGTGTCGGGACGGCCTTCCAGAACGGTTTCGGGCTTGTTGTCCTCAGCGGTAGCCCAGGAGGCGGGAACATCGACCTTGTGGTAAGCGGTAGCGCCCACATCGATGGCGTTCCAGTTCTTCTCGACGACGTCGCGGCCCTTCTTCAGGTAGGAGTGCTCGGCAGCGTCCTTCATGTACTTGATGGCATCCTCAGCGGGCATGACCTTCGCCAGAGAGAAGAAGGCAGACTGCAGGATGGTGTTGGTACGCTTGCCCATGCCGACCTTGATGGCCAGATCGATAGCGTCGATGGTGTACAGCTGAATGTTGTTGTTGGCGATGTAGCGCTTGGAAGCGGCATCCAGATGATGCTCCAGCTCCTCCAGATTCCACTGGCAGTTGATCAGGAACACGCCGCCGGGCTTGACGTCCTGAACGACCTTGAAGCCCTTGGTGATGTAGGAGGGGTTGTGGCAGGCAACGAAGTCAGCCTTGTTGATGTAGTAGGGGGACTTGATGGCCTTGTCGCCGAAACGCAGGTGGGAAACGGTGACGCCGCCGGTCTTCTTGGAGTCGTACTGGAAGTAAGCCTGTACGTACTTGTCGGTGTGGTCGCCGATGATCTTGATGGAGTTCTTGTTGGCGCCGACGGTGCCGTCGCCGCCCAGACCCCAGAACTTGCACTCGATGGTGCCTTCCGCGGCGGTGTTGGGGGAGACCTTCTCGTCCAGAGACAGGTGGGTCACATCGTCCACGATGCCGATGGTGAACTCGTTCTTGGGGGCGTCCTTAGCCAGCTCTTCGTAGACGGCAAAGACGGAAGCGGGGTGAGTATCCTTGGAACCCAGACCGTAACGGCCGCCGATGACGGTGACGTCGTTCCGGCCGGCCTTGGCCAGAGCCATGACCACGTCCTGATACAGAGGCTCGCCCTGAGAGCCGGGCTCCTTGGTACGATCCAGAACAGCGATCTTCTTGGCGGTGGCGGGGATGGCCTCCAGCAGCTTTTCAGCGCAGAAGGGACGGAACAGGCGAACCTTGACAACGCCGACCTTCTCGCCGTGGGCGTTCAGGTAGTCGATGACTTCCTCGGCCACGTCGTTGATGGAGCCCATGGCGACGATGATGCGGTCAGCATCGGGAGCGCCGTAGTAGTTGAACAGCTTGTAGTCGGTGCCCAGCTTCTCGTTGACCTTGTTCATGTACTTCTCGACGACTGCGGGCAGTGCCTGATAGTACTTGTTGCAGGCCTCACGATGCTGGAAGAAGATATCGTCGTTCTCGTGGGAGCCGCGCATTGCGGGACGCTCGGGGTTCAGGGAGTGCTTGCGGAACGCCTCAACGGCATCCATGTTGCACATTTCCTTCAGATCCTCGTAATCCCAGATAGCGACCTTCTGGATCTCGTGGGAGGTACGGAAGCCGTCGAAGAAGTTGATGAAGGGAACGCGGCCTTCGATGGCGGACAGGTGAGCGACAGCGCCCAGATCCATGACTTCCTGCACGTTGGTCTCGCACAGCATGGCAAAACCGGTCTGACGGCAGGCGTAGACGTCGGAGTGGTCACCGAAGATGTTCAGAGACTGAGTAGCGACGGTACGGGCGGAGACGTGGAAAACTGCGGGCAGCAGCTCACCGGCGATCTTGTACATATTGGGGATCATCAGCAGCAGACCCTGGGAGGCGGTGTAGGTGGTGGTCAGAGCACCGGCAGCCAGAGAGCCGTGGACAGTACCGGCGGCACCGGCCTCGGACTGCATCTCGACGACCTTAACGGTGTTGCCGAAGATGTTCTTCCGACCGGCGGCAGACCACTGATCCACGTTGTCAGCCATGGGGCTGGACGGGGTGATGGGGTAGATGCCAGCGACCTCGGTAAAGGCATAGCTGACGTGGGCGGCAGCGGTATTGCCGTCCATGGTTTTGAATTTTCTAGCCAAAATGAATACCTCCTAAAGTATTTCTAATTTTGTCGACCTCATTGTACCACTTTTCATGCAATTTGTAAAGCCATCAAACGACACTCATACAAAAAATTCACGCTTTTCCACGGGAAAGATATGGAAAAGCTGTAAAGTCCGCAGCCGGGGAAACCAAAAAGGGATTGCCTTTTCCCGAAGAATGGAGTATGATGAAAAACAAGAGAGAAAAGGGGGACGGAAACATGATCTGCAGCGTCCGAACGCTGGGAATTTCCGGGATACAGGGCAGCGCCGTCACGGCGGAGTGCTACATTTCTCAGGGACTTCCCGGCTTTGATATCGTGGGACTGCCCGACGCGGCGGTGAAGGAAGCGCGGGACCGGGTGCGGGCAGCGGCGAAGAGCAGCGGACTGTCCTTTCCCGTGAGCCGCATTACGGTGAACCTGGCGCCCGCAAGCCAGAAAAAGGCGGGAACGCACTACGATCTTCCTATTTTATTGAGTATTCTCGCGGCCAGCGGAAGCGTCCGGCGGCCGAAATCCACCAGCGCTTTCCTTGGGGAGCTGAGTCTGGACGGCACCATCCGTCCCATTTCCGGCGTGCTGCCCATGGCGCTTGCCGCCAAACGGGAGGGGATTCAGGCGCTGTTTGTCCCGGCGGAGAACGCCCCGGAGGCGACGCTTGCCCGGGGGCCTGCGGTGTATCCCATCCATACGGTGGCGCAGCTGGCGGCAGGACTGAACGGGGAGACGACGCTGGAAGAAGAACCGCTGTGGGTGCCCTCCCGTGAGGACACCGTCATGCCGGATTTCAAGGATGTGCTGGGGCAGGAAAACGTAAAGCGGGCGCTGGAGGTCGCGGCGGCGGGCAGCCACAATGTGCTGCTCATTGGCCCGCCCGGTTCCGGCAAAAGTATGCTCAGCAAGCGCCTGCCCTCCATTCTCCCGGACATGACCTGGGAGGAATCGCTGGAGGTCAGTCAGGTGTATTCCGTCGTGGGAATGCTGACGCCCCGGAATCCTCTCGTGACCCAGCGGCCGTTCCGTTCGCCCCATCACACGGTGTCCAATGCCGGACTCGCTGGCGGCGGCTCCAACCCAAGGCCGGGTGAAATCTCCCTCGCCCATAAGGGCGTGCTGTTTCTGGACGAAATGCCGGAATTCCGGAAGGATACGCTTGACTTGATGCGCCAGCCGCTGGAGGACGGAAAGGTCACCATCTCCCGGGTTTCCGGGGCGGTGACATACCCGGCGGAATTTATGCTGGTGTGCGCCATGAATCCCTGCAAATGCGGCTGGTACGGCGACCCCTCCGGGCGCTGCCGCTGCTCCCAGCGGGATGTGGAAAATTATCGAAGCCGCATTTCCGGGCCGCTTCTGGACAGAATTGACATTGTGGTGGAGGTTCCCTCCGTCCATTTTGAGGACTTGCGGGAACGGGCGGAAGCGGAGCCGTCGGCATCGGTGAAGCAGCGGGTCAACGCCGCACGAGACGTCCAGAACCGGCGCTTCGGTTCCGGCGGAATGTGCAACGCCCGGATGGGGCCGGAAGAAATGCGCCGCTACTGCACACTCAGCGAGGAATGCGCCGAGCTGATGAAGGGCGCGTTTGAAACCATGGGATTGACCGCGAGAAGCTACGACCGTATCCTCAAGGTAGCGCGAACCGTGGCCGATCTGGACGGAAGTGAAGACATTCAGCCCCAGCACATCGCCGAGGCGATTCAGTACCGGGCGGTGAATCTGGGAAATCGATAAACAGGAGAACGAAAATGAAGGAAATTTTTCTATTGAAGCTGGGCGAGATCGTCCTGAAGGGCGCGAACAAGCGCCAGTTTGAGAACAAGCTGCGGCAGAACGTCCGCCGCCGCATGAAGAAGTACGGCAATTTTGACGTGTATATCCTCCAGTCCACGGTGTACGTAGAGCCGATGGACGAGGAAGCGGACGTGGACGGGGCATGGGAAGCCTGCCGTTCCATTTTCGGCGTGGTGAGCCTGTGCCGCTGCCGCCCCTGCGAGAAGGACTTGGACGCGATCTTTGCCGCCATCGAAAACTATCTGGGAGACGATCTGGACTGCGCCCAATCTTTCAAGGTCGAGTCCAAGCGCTCGGACAAGCGCTTCCCCCTGACCTCCATCCAGCTGTCTCAGGAGATCGGCGGACGTCTGGCGGAAGCCCACCCGGGAGTAGAGGTGGACGTGCATCACCCGGACTACACCGTGTACGTGGAGGTGCGGGACCTGTCCGCCTACGTCCATGGCCCCGCCGAACCGGGAGCGGGCGGCCTGCCCACCGGCGTTGGCGGACGGGCGATGGTGCTGCTCTCCGGCGGCATTGATTCCCCTGTGGCGGCCTATATGATGGCGAAGCGGGGCGTGGAGGTGGAAGCCGTTCACTTCTTCTCCTATCCCTACACCTCCCAGCTGGCCAAGGATAAGGTCATCGAGCTTGCCCGACTGGTGACCAAATACTCCGGACGGATGACCGTGAACGTGGTGTCCTTCACGGAGATTCAGGAAGCCATCCGGGACAACTGCCCGGAGGAGTTCTTTACCCTGATTATGCGCCGGTTCATGATGGAAATTGCCCAGCGTATTGCCAAGGGCGACGGCTGCGGCGCGCTGATCACCGGCGAAAACCTTGGTCAGGTGGCGTCCCAGACCATGGAGGCCATGACCGTCACCGGCGCGGTGGTGGACATTCCCATTTTCATGCCGCTGGTCGGCATGGACAAGAAGGACATTATTTCCATTGCCCGGGAAATCGGGACACTGGACACGTCGATCCTGCCTTATGAGGACTGCTGCACCGTCTTCACGCCGAAGCATCCCAAGACCAAGCCCACGCTGGGACAGGTCGTGAACGCGGAAAAGAAGCTGGACAGAGAAGCGCTGATCGCCCGCGCGCTGGAAAATGTGGAAAAGATCAAGGTGACGTACCATGATGAGCCTTTGCTGTGATGTGCTGAAAGCGCTTCAGGGGAAAACGCTGGTCACCGCCGAAAGCCTCACCGGCGGCGGCATCGGCGCGGCGCTGACGCAGGTTCCCGGCAGCAGCGAGGTCTACAAGGGCGGCGTCATCTGCTATACCAACTGGGTCAAGGAAAACATTCTGGGCGTGCCGGGAGAGATTCTGGCGCAGGACGGCGCGGTGTCTCTGCGCACGGCAGAGCATCTGGCTTCCGGTGTCCGGGCGCTGCTGAAAGCAGACGCGGCCGTGGCGGTCACGGGTCTGGCCGGCCCCGGCGGCGACGAATTCGGACACAGTGTGGGAACGGTTTTCATTGGCTATCAGGACGCGGCGCATTCCGACGCGAGGGAATATCACTTCTCCGGCGACCGGGAAGCGGTGCGGAATCAGACCATCGAAGCCGCACTGAGACTTGTTCTGGAGCATCAAAAGTAAAAAAGCCCTCTGTTTTAGTGGGTGGTCGTAAAACAGATAATGGAGCGTATCGGTACAGATACGCTCCACTTCTCGTGCCGAAGCTCGGCCACCTCTCCCAAGGGGAGAGGCAAGAGAGGTGCGATGCAAAGATAAAAATTATGCCCGCTGCTTTCAAAGCAGCGGGCATTTGCTGTGCTCAGGTCGGGTCGTAGTTGACGATGATGTCGTGTTCTCTCAGGGACGCGACGTTGGAAATGGGATTGCCGAACACGTTCACCTGCACCAGACAATAGCTGTCGGCGAGGGAATCAATGTTGCTGATCTGGTTGTAATCCATATAGATATAGGTCAGGGCTTCCATCTTGCTCAGATTGTCCAGACTGGTCAACGCATTGTAAGAGCCGTCAATGGTCTGAAGCTTGCAGCCCTCCGGCCAATCGGGGAGCGCCGTGACCTGATTGGAGGCAAAGCTGAACCGCTCCAGATTGACCAGCGTGGAGAGGGCGGAGATGTCCGTCAGGGTGTTGTTGGAGATATCCAGTTCAACCAGCGTCGTGCAGACGGAAATGGGAGAGACATCCGTCAGCGCATTGTGGTTCACGGACAGACGGGTCAGCACCTGTAAGCTGCTCACGCCGTCCAGACTTGTGATCTGGTTGTTGTCAGCTACCAGCGTCGTCAGTCGGGCGCAGCTGGAAACGGGGGCGAGGGTAGTCAGGGCGTTGTAAGAAACGTCCAGCGTTTGCAGATTGCTCAGACCGTCCAATGCGTCGAGACTGGTCACGGCGTTGTGCTGGAGATTCAGCTCGGTCAGCGTGGTCATGGAGGACAGTACGTCCAGATTCCGGATGGTGTTCTCGCCCAGATTCAGATAGGTAAGGCTCTTTGCGCCGGACAGCTTTTCGATGGTGCTCAGGCCGCATTCTACCATGCTCAGCTCGGTCAGGGCGGGAAGTCCCGCAATGACGGTCAGATCGTCCGGGCTGAACCGGCTGCCGCTGAGGTCAAGAGACGTAAGCTTGGTCAGAGAAGACAGGCTCTCAAGACTGTCGATGTCCTGATTGGCGATGGTCAGCTTTTCCAGATAGGGCATGAACGTCAGGTCGGTGTAAACCTTCGTGTCCTCGGGGACGGTGAATTCCGTGATCTGCCATAGCTGGCTGGTGTAGACGCTGTCGCCGTCTCTTGTGCCGGTCAGCTCCCGCAGAGCCGCTTCCACGGCCGGGTCGGCGAATTTGACTTCCTCAATGACGCCGGTCACAGTGTAGCCCAGAACCGTCAGGGGACTGACAAGGCCGTTATCGCCCACGGCGATGGCGTAAATGGTCGTCTCACCGGCGGGGAGGGTAATGGGGCTTTCGTAAACGGGGTCCTTCACGGAGGGGTATTCACCGTTGGTGGTGTAGTAGAGCTTCCCGGCGGCGTACAGGGTGACGTCGATATACTGGCTGTAGTAGCCCGGCTCGTAGTTGCTGATGGGGGCGTCAGGCCGCTGCGCCTCGATCTCGGCCTTGATGTCCGGGTTCGTGATCTTGTCCAGCAGAGAGACGGCGTCCAGCAGTTTGTCCTGCTCCACGTAGGTCTTGCACAGGGCGGTGAACAGCTCGGCGCTGGGTTCGGAGTTGATGGCATTGGTCAGGGTGTACTCGGCCTTCGTGTAGTTGTCGTCGGCCTTATACAGGTTCGCCAGCTCGATGGCCACGTTCTCGTCGTGGTTGGAGAAGTTGTAGGCAAGGTCATAGAACCATGAGGACAGGCGGGAATTGCCGTGGAGGTCATTGTATCGAGCCTGGGTCAGCAGGAAATCCCGGGTGAACCCCCGGTCATAGGTAAACAGGTACCAGCCGATGCTGGCGATGATCAGCACCGCAAGCAGGAGCGGCACCAGAACGCGGATAAACTTCTTCATAAAACTGCTCCATTCCAATGGAATTTCAAGAAATTATACAACAAAACGGCGATAAAGTCAAGCATAGGGGGAAAAGTTGCGGTTTTACGGAACTTCCGGGAACAATGAAGCTGAAAACGGACGGCTTTGGACGCTTGACAGGGATGACAAAATATGCTATAGTAGCATAAAGTAATACTTTATGGAGGAACTATGGAACAGCATACGATCATCCGTCTGACCGACAGACCGGAATATAAGGAATCCATGGCGCAGGGCGACGGGGACCGGAGCCGACCAGATTGTATATCCATGAAGCATAAAATTTCGGCTGCTGCGGTTTTCCGCAGCAGCCGATTTGCGTCATTTTGCCTGTTTCATGGAAAGGCTGATACGGTGGCGCTTTTCGTCCACGTTCAGCACGACCACTTTCACAACGTCGCCGACCTTGACCACCTCGCTGGGATGGCGCAGACGCCGGTCGCAGACCTCGGAAATATGCACCAGACCGTCCTGATGGACGCCGATGTCCACGAAAACGCCGAAGTCAATGACGTTGCGCACCGTGCCGGTCAGCTCCATGCCGGGCTTTAAATCCTTCATTT
>OLOK01001717.1_pt1 | contig 17614 bp, 19 predicted proteins | sample 1672591 | NCBI WGS metagenome assembly OLOK01 (sample SAMEA3136703, study PRJEB25190) | human gut metagenome | biome: human gut; feature: human-associated habitat; material: faeces | place: Austria | collected 2013 | reverse complement strand
GCAACGGATTTTAGATTATATTGATGGAAAAGGTGCGTCGGACAAATTTACAGAGGAGCTGGAGGAAGCAGTGTGTTCGGCCCGCCAAAACGAGAGATGGAGGTTGGACTATATGACATTAGAATATGAATATCGTCAGCGTTACCTAGAGGGAAAGGAAGAAGGCCGTGCGGAAGGCCGGGAACGAACGATTCAAAAGCTACATGAACGGGGTGATAGTATTGCATCTATTGCGGACATTGTAGAGTTGAATGAAGAAGAGGTTAAGCGTGTAATATCTAAATTGAAACTGTAAGGTATAAGAACTATAATGTACCCGATTAAGTGGACATGTGAAAAAGGAATCAAATCCTATAAAGTAGACAGACACATGGTTAAAGGCAATAAATTAATAAAACTTCTCGTTTCCTATAATTTCTAAAATGGAGCAAAAGAACTAAATTTCTCTAACAGGCGGTTTTTTATTGTTTGGTGGTAATAACGTATTATAATGCAAGAGATGATGGCAACGGAGAGATCCGTGGCATTCGTGGTGGTCAATATATGAAGGATTTGCGTACAGAAAAGGGGATTATTATGAGTAAAAATATAAAAGATACAATGACAGCAATATTTTCCATGTGTATTCTTTTGGTGGCAGCTGCAGGAGTAAAAGCGGACAGCAACTTGCAACAAAAGACAGTGCATATATTGACAAAGCAGGAAAAGGAACAAAAACAGGAGTTACAACAAATAAAAAAAGAACTTACGAATCACTCAAAATCGTATCAGAAAAATGATACAGAAGGAGAGACGGTTGAAGAACAAGAAAGTGCTTTGGGAAAAGAACAGTACGATTACAGTAAAGCGTTTCGGGTACAGTTAGTAGATGATCTGATGATTACAGCATATAAGAAAAAGGGGAAAAATATCGACAAACTATTTGGTGATACTTACGAATGGTATGTTCCCTACACAACGAAATCAGGGCGTGCAGGAATTACAATGTTGCAGAAAGTGAACGGCAAATATCAATGGATGTCAGAGTCAGACGATGGGGAGATTGGTCAAACCGTTTTAGATAAAGACAAAGTTGCTTCGGTGGCTACTAAAGTAATCAGCGCAAAGAATACGATAAAAGATATTCGTTTGTTAAGAAATGATTTGTATTATTTAAATATGATATATGTAAAATGTTCAAAAGAAAGTTATATGATACCTTTTGCAGATGCACCGGATGTGTTTAATGCTGAAGTTGGGAAAAAGGGACTTGTTAATGGAAAAGTATATACAACAAAAGAATTTATGAGTCTTATGAATACCATGTTTGATGAACAATTGTTGTTAAATGCAGATCCCGATACTTCCGGAAATGCATTACCCTATAGACAAAAATCTTCAAAATATATGGGATTTGTTATTTTGTTTCTTATTTGCGGCGGTGCGGCTATCATTGGATGCAGATTATTTGACAGACGGTATACAAGGTGATACATTAAAATATAAGGCATATCGGTTACAAGCACAGGTCTATATGTAGCAGTAGATAAAAGGGAGAGCAAAGTTTCAGATTACAAAGTAGCAATTTATCAAGTACAGTTAAAATAGTGATTGCAAGGAGGGGGATTATGAAAAGAGCAGGTTATATTATTACACTAATGATCGCATTTTGGATGGTAGCAGGGGGATTGTTTTTTGCACAAAGTGTACAGGCAAAAGTAGTCTCTGGAAGCTGTGGTGGTGAGACAAAATACCGCTATGACAGCAAGTCAAAGAAGCTGGAACTTTATGGACGGGGAGTTGTGTCGCAAACCATTCGTGTAGATGAACAACTTAGCCGTAAAAACAGATACTTTCAGGTGAAAAAATTAGTGATACGACAGGGGATTACAGCAATCAAAGATTCTTCGGTTCTTCAATATGCGTCCGAAGAAGAAAGAGGAATATCGGATGATTATGAGCTCGGCTGGGGTTTTGATGTGTGGAGAGGTCTGGGTGATGCAACTGAAAAATTATATGTGGAATTACCGGAAGGATTCACCACGATTACAGCCAACATGTTTGGTGATATACAGGTAAGGGAAATCTATATTCCGGCAAGTGTGACAAAAATTGAAGAAGGGGCATTTGGGGCACAGATTTATCTTACAAGTATTCGAGTCTCTTTTAACAACTCAAAGTACAGATCGCAAAATGGTGTTTTATATAATAAGAAAATGACAACACTTATCTGTTATCCGATGGGAAAGGAAGGTCGAACCTTCGTTGTTCCTGATACTGTTCGTCAGACAGCACCACTATCATTTAAGGGAAATTATTATTTGAAAAAAATTGTCTTACCGAAGAACTTACACAAATTAGGAGAAGGAAGTTTCTTTGATTGTTATTTTACTTGTGCTTGTTCCGGTGCTTGGCTTTTTTGGAAAAGGAAAGGTATGGGAAAAAAATTATATTCTTTCGGAAAACAAACAGCAGGTGGAACAGACGAAAGAGGAAATTCGTCTGCTTGGAGAAAAGTATGAAAAACAGATGAAAGAGAAATATGTGGCACAGGTAAAAAAAGATATTGCACTGCAATGTGGGGTGGATGAATCCGATTGCCGGATAAAGATGGATGATATGAAAATTATATTGATAAGGGTGCGCGTAAAAAATGCAGATAAAATGCAAAAGGAGTGGCAGAATGAACTGGCTTTTCGGTATGGGGTGGAAGAAGAAAAGATTTGGATTGAGGAGGCATAGCGCATGAAAGAGGAATTAAAAAAACTAATTGAAAAAGCAGGAACCTTGAAATTGTTAGCGGTTGTTATATGTGGTGTACTGCTTTTGTTTTTTTCCTATTCGGAAAATGCGGATGAAAAGGCGTCGGCACCTGCTTCTTCGTCCGATGTTACAGACGCGGAGACAAAGGGGACACTTGAGGAATATAAGGCGGAGCGGGAGGAAGAGTTAAAACAGCTTTTACAGCGGGTGGACGGAGTCGGGCATGCGGATGTAATGATTACTTTGAAGGCGTCAAATGAGAAAGTGACATTAAAAGATAATACGCAAAAAGGAGAGTCCAACGAGGAAAAAACAGTTTTAGTGGAAAATTCAAGCCGTGACTCTTCTCCGTATATCATACAGGAGAAGGAGCCGGAAATCGAGGGGATTGTCATTGTCTGCGAAGGCGGATACGATTCTGTGATAAAAAGAGAAATAACCGATGCGGTAAGTGCATTATTTTCTATTGAGAGTCATAAAATAAAAATAATGAAAAGTAAGGAGGCAAAGGAGTGAAGAAAATTTTGAAAAAAAACCAGATTATTATTACGGCGCTTGTTGTGATGGTTGCGATTGCCGGGTATCTGAGCATGACAGACCGTGAAGAACTGACAATGAACGGACATGGGGATCATAACAAAGCGGCAACCGAAAGTGCAGCAGACATTTCAGAGGAGGATATTGTTCTTGATGAGGACGAAGAAACAGCAGATGCAGCCAGTGGCAAGGCAGTGAGCACAAGTGGACAAAAGGTTTCCAATAAGGAAAATGCCGGTGAAGCAGTACTTGTAAGTAACACTGTTACCGGAAATTATTTCGAGGAGGCAAAACTTTCGAGAGAACAGACGCGTGCGAAAAACAAAGAGACGCTTACAAATTTAGTGAATAACAAAAATGTAACCAATGCGCAAAAAGACAAGGCAATGCAGCAGATTATGCAGATGACCGAAATCAGCGAAAAAGAAACGGCAACCGAAAATCTGCTGGCAGCGAAGGGATTTTCAGAAGCTGTTGTGACAATTTTATCCGACAGCGTTGATGTTGTTGTAAATGCAGATGATTTGACGGAGAGCCAGATTGCACAGATAGAAGATATCGTAAAAAGAAAAACCGAGTGCAGTGCCGATAAAATTGTAATATCGCCTGTTGGCAAAAAGAAATAAATCTGCTATAATACATATTACAACTGTTTTGTTGTAGTATCATACCAATAGGAGGTACGAAAGTATGACAGAGATGACAAATGATTCTATGGAAAAACACACAGGGATTGGCGAAGTGCAGATTGCCAATGAAGTCGTAGCAAGCATTGCCGGTATTTCCGCATCAGAAGTAGAAGGCGTGGATTCGATGGCAGGCGGCTTGGCCGGTGAGCTGGCAGGCAAATTTGGTGCAAAGAATTTGTCCAAAGGTGTCAAGGTGGAAGTGGCAGATGACATCGCAATGGTTGAATTGGCAATTAATATGAAATATGGATACAGCATTCCAAAAACCTGCAAACAGGTGCAGGAAAAAGTAATGCAGGCGATTAATTCCATGACTGGTTTGACAGTAAAACAGGTGAATGTGCGAATCGCCGGTGTAAGTTTAGAACAGGATTAAGAGGATAGTTATGACACGACATGAGATGAGAGAATGTATCTTCTGTCTGATGTTCCAGAATGATTTTTATGGAACCGATGAGTTTGAAGAACAGATGAGTAATTTTTTGGCGAATTTCCATTTTCCGGAAGAACATGAAATTAGTGAAAAGGATGAAAAGGAAGTCCGCGAAAAAGTGGAACGGCTGATTGCTTTGATGCCGGACATTGATGAAAAAATTTCGGCAAATGCAAAGGGTTGGAAGATTGAGCGAATTGCAAAAGCGGAATTAGCAATTTTGAGACTGGCTGTTTATGAAGCATTATATGAGGAAAGTGTACCGGTCGGCGTAGCCGTCAATGAAGCCGTGGAACTTGCAAAAGAGTATGGTGGAGAGAATGGTGCTGCGTTTGTGAATGGTATCTTGGGTAAGATTGTAAATGAATAGAGGAAATGTATATTCCGTCTCTTCCGTCAATCAGTATATTAAGAATATGTTTTCCAAAGAATATGCCCTGTCGGTTGTATTTGTAAAAGGCGAAATTTCCAATTGCAAATATCATAGCTCCGGGCATATTTATTTTTCGTTAAAAGACGACCGCTCACAGCTTACGTGCGTGATGTTCCGCGGTGACCGCGGCGGACTTGATTTTCGGATGGAGAATGGACAGGAAGTCGTAGTTGGCGGCTCTATTAGTGTATACGAGCGCGATGGGAAATATCAGCTCTATGCCAAAAAAATTGTCCCGGTAGGAGATGGACACTTACAGGAGCAGTATGAAAAATTAAAGAAAAAGCTGGAGGCAGCAGGATATTTTGACGAGGATCGAAAGCTGCCAATTCCAAAGTATGTAAAAAAAGTCGGTATCGTAACGGCGAAAACCGGTGCGGCAGTCCATGATATGATTCAGATTGCTACAAGACGCAATCCTTATGTGCAGCTTTATTTATATCCGGCAAAAGTGCAGGGAGAAGGAGCGGCACAATCCATTGCTGGGGGAATTTCTTTTTTGGATGAATTTGGCGTGGACGTTATTTTAGCGGGGCGAGGCGGCGGCTCAATGGAAGACTTGTGGGCATTTAATGAGGAAATCGTGGCACAGGCAATTTATGAATGTCGGACGCCGGTGATTTCAGCAGTCGGACATGAAACCGATGTGACAATTGCAGATTACGTGGCGGATTTACGCGCACCGACACCTTCAGCGGCAGCAGAACTGGCGGTTTATGATGTCCGTCTTGTATTAGAAGAATTATATGGATATAAAGACCGTCTGGCACGTTGTATTCTGGCACAGGTGGATGCAGGGCGTGAGCACTTGGATTTTACAGAGAAACGGCTCCGCTATCTGAATCCGGAAAACCAGATGGTACAGAAGAGACAATATTTGATTGATATAGAGGAACGCCTCTTTCGTAATATGAAAAATGAACTACAGAAAAAGAAACAAATGATGTCACTTTTGGCGGCAAGACTGGATGCAAAAAGTCCGTTAAAACGCCTTGCCGGCGGCTATGCTTATGTGACTGATGAGGCGGGCAGGATGGTGGATTCCGTGAAATCACTTCAAGTAAACGATGTTTTGATGATGACATTTTCAGATGGCGTTGTGAAAAGTGAAGTACAGGAAGTCGTCGAGGAGGAAAAAGCATAATGGAAGAAAAAAAAGAAATTTCTTTAGAAGAAATTATGGATCGTTTAGATGATACCGTAACACAGATGGAAAATGATAAAATGACGTTAGAAGAATCCTATCAGGCATTTTCGGAAGGAATGAAACTTGTGAAAATGGGAAATGACGCTATTGACCGCGTGGAGAAAAAAATAAAGGTCCTGATGATGGAAGGAGAAGAAGATGTCGAAGGATAAATGGCAGGAAAAAATACAAAATATAGAAGAGGGATTTATCCCGTACCTTCCAAAGGAAGAAGGCTATGAAAAAACGGTATTGGAGGCTGTTAATTACAGTATCAATGCCGGTGGCAAACGACTTAGACCAATGTTTCTTTATGAGACATATTCCATGTTTGGAGGAACGGATGAAAAAGCAGTTCGTCCGTTTATGATGGCGATGGAAATGATTCACACGTATTCGCTTGTGCATGATGATTTGCCGGCGATGGATAATGATGATTACCGTCGTGGTAAATTAACGACACATAAAAAGTATGGAGAAGCGATGGGGATTCTTGCCGGAGATGCTTTGTTGAATCTTGCTTATGAGACGGCATTTCTTGCGTTTGACAGTAAAACGGACAAGCAGAGAATTGCCAATGCTTTGAAAGTATTAGGGAAAAAAGCAGGGATTTACGGCATGGTTGGCGGACAAGTTGTTGATGTTGAAAATAACGGAAAATTTGTCGATGAACAGATGCTTCATTATGTTTATAAAAATAAAACTTCTGCACTCATTGAGGCAAGTCTTATGATTGGAGCCTGTTTAGCCGGTGCTTCACAGGATGAAGTACGAATTATGGAAAATGTGGGAACGGCGATTGGACTTGCTTTCCAGATTCAGGATGATATTCTGGATATTTCAGGGGATGAGAAAGTCATCGGAAAACCGGTGCACAGTGATGAAAAGAATGAAAAATCCACATATCTGGTTCTGCATGGAATGGAGGAGAGCCGGAAAAAAGTGGCAGAATATACAGATGCCGGTATTGCTGCCTTAGATGGCATAACAGCGGCAGATGAAGAACATAAATCGTTTCTGCGGGAATTGTTAATGTCCTTAGTGGAACGGGAGAAATAAAGAGGATGATTTTGTGAGTAAGAAAAAGGTACTTAGTCAAATAGTAAAAGAAAATGACATTCATAATATTGCCCCCGCGGATTATAGGCAGTTAGCTAAGGAAATCCGTGCCAAATTGGTACGGAGTGTGAGCCGGACGGGAGGACATTTGGCATCCAATTTAGGAGCGGTGGAACTTACGATGGCACTTCATTTGTGTTTGCATTTTCCGGAGGATAAACTAATTTGGGATGTGGGGCACCAGTCATATGTGCATAAAATTCTGACCGGGAGAGGGGATGCTTTTTCGACACTCCGCCAAATGGGTGGCTTAAGTGGTTTTCCAAAAGTCAAGGAAAATCCGAGTGATACGTTTAATACCGGACACAGTTCGACTTCGATTTCCGTGGCGCAGGGCTTTGCTAAGGCAAGGGATTTGCGTGGTGGCGATGAAAAGGTGGTAGCGGTTATTGGTGATGGTGCATTATCCGGCGGTATGGCATTTGAGGCGTTAAATAACGCCGCAGCATTAAAAACGAATATGGTTATTGTGTTAAACGATAATAAGATGTCGATTGCACCAAATGTAGGTGGTATGTCAACTTACTTAGGTAAAATCCGTGCAAACCGTAAGTACCGGGATTTGAAAATGAATGTTGAAAATTCGTTAGATAAAATTCCGAATGTAGGTCATCCGCTTGCCAGACAGATTAAGCGTGCGAAAGACTCGATTAAGCATTTGTTTATTCCGGGAATGCTGTTTGAGGATATGGGGCTTATTTATATCGGTCCGGTGAATGGACACAATGTAAATGAAATGGTTACAGCTTTTGAAACAGCGTTTTCGATTACGAATCAGCCGGTTTTGGTGCATGTTCTGACCCAGAAGGGAAAAGGGTATAAACCGGCAGAACAAAATCCTTCCGCTTTTCATGGTGTAGGAACCTTTGATGTAAAAGATGGTACGATTCTTAAAACAAACGAAGTAACTTATACGAATATATTTTCCGATTGGCTTTTGTCACGGGGGGCGCAGTGCAATGAACTGGTTTCTGTGTGTGCTGCGATGCCGGATGGAACCGGAACGGCAGCCTTTGCAAAAACATTTCCATCACGAGCTTTCGATGTGGGAATTGCGGAAGAACATGCGGTTACTTTTGCAGCAGGACTTGCAGCAGGCGGTATGAGACCGGTAGTTTCTTTGTATTCTACCTTTTTGCAGCGTGCCTATGACCAGATGATTCATGATGTGTGTCTTGGCAGTCTGCCGGTTATTTTTACAGTAGACCGAAGCGGCATTGTAGGAAATGATGGAGAGACGCATCAGGGTATTTTTGACTTATCCTTTTTGTCGACGATGCCGGGGATGACGGTGATTTCGCCAATGGATGGTGCAGAGTTGACTGAGGTTCTGGATTTTGCTCTGGGGCAGATGGATGGTCCGGTGGCAGTCCGCTACCCAAGAGGAAAAGCGTACTGCTGTGAGAAAGAAGAAAGAGAGCCGATTGTGTACGCCAAAGCAGAACTTTTGTATGAAGGAAAAGATGTACTTATTTTGGCAGTAGGCAATATGGTTAGTAAAGCGTGTGAGGTTCGAAAAAAGTTAGCAGTACAAGGGATTCATCCAACGATTGTCAATATGCGTTTTGTGAAGCCGTTTGATGAGGATTTGGTAAGAGAATTAGCAATCAGTCACCGTCTGATTGTGACAATGGAAGACAATGTGTATACCGGCGGTTTTTCCGAGCAGATTCAAGCATTTTTACTGCGGGAAAGAATTTACCACAAATGTCTTAGCGTATGTTTCCCGGATCAGTTTATTGAGCATGGAACGCCGGAAGAACTCTATGAGAAATATGGATTGGATGCGGCATCGGTATCGAATCGGATTGTAAGAAAGATAAATGGTGAGTAAGGTGAAAGAAAAGAAAGAACGATTGGATGTCCTTCTTGTGAAAAGGGGACTCATGCCTTCCCGTGAAAAAGCAAAAGCCGTGATTATGGCAGGGGAAGTATTTGTCGATAATCAAAGAGAAGATAAAGCAGGACAGACATTTCCGGAATCGGTGGAGATTGAAGTCCGGGGAAAGAAAATGAAATATGTCAGCCGTGGCGGTTACAAATTGGAACAGGCAATGAACGTGTTTCCGATTTCTCTTACGGATACGGTATGCATGGATGTCGGTTCTTCAACCGGTGGTTTTACGGACTGTATGCTGCAAAATGGCGCAAAGTATGTGTACGCGATTGATGTGGGGACAAACCAGCTTGCGTGGTCGTTAAGGCAGGATGAAAGAGTATGCTCGATGGAAAAGACAAACATCCGCTATGTCACACCGGACGATATTGGTGAGTTAGTAGATTTTGTTTCCATCGATGTTGCCTTTATTTCCCTCACGAAAGTATTAGAGCCGGTTAAGGCACTGATGAAGGAAAATGCTCAGATTGTCTGTTTGATTAAACCACAGTTTGAGGCGGGCAGAGAACAGGTTGGGAAAAAGGGGGTCGTGAGAGAGCCCCGTGTCCACGAAGAAGTGATTCAGATGGTTATGAACTATGCACTTTCCCTTGGATTTCATATTTTGGGGATTGACCATTCGCCGATTCGCGGACCGGAAGGAAACATTGAATATCTCCTTTATATGGAGAATGATAACAGAGAACCGGTTACCATAGATGAAAAGCAGAAGGAAGCGGTGAAAGAATTGGTAGCGCATGCGCATGAGGTTTTATAGGAGGAACTGCGATGAAAAATTTTCAGATTATTTCCGATGTTGAGAAAGACTTACATCATGAGACGGCGAGTGAAATAAAAAGATATTTGGAATCTCATGAAAAATGTGCTAAAATAGTAGGGAGTTCGTCTGAAGTTACGCAGATTGACTGGGCAGATTTAGTGATTGTGCTTGGAGGAGATGGTTATGTAATCCAGGCAGCGAAGCGGTTTGCCGGCAGTCATGTTCCGATTTTTGGCGTGAATTTTGGAACACTTGGGTTTCTGACCGAGGTGGAAAAGCCGAGAATTCAAAAAGCACTGTACGAAATTTTGTCGGGAAATTATGAAGTGGAAAAGCGGATGGCGCTTACCGGCAGAGTGCAGAAAACTTCAGTTGGAGAAGCGATTGGCATTGCGATTAATGAGTTTATTATCGGCAAGCAGGATTTTGGACATATGATAACAGCAAATGTCTATGTAGATGATGAACTGATGGATACTTATGTGGCAGATGGGATTTTGGTGTCGACGCCGACCGGTTCGACGGCCTATAATTTATCGGCAGCAGGTCCGGTGTTAGTGCCATCGATGGAAGCGATGATTATTACACCGATTTGTCCACATTCGTTGAACAAAAGAAGTCTTGTGGTGTCTTCGGATTCTAAACTTAGGATAGAAGTTGGAAAGACAAAGGAAAACTATCAGGATGAGGCTGCGATTCGAGGCGACGGACAGATGCTTTGGACGGTATCGACAGGTGATGTTGTATGGATTGAAAAAGCAAAAGAAACTTTTGATATGGTTCGGTTAGGTGATGCCAGCTTTTTTGATAAAATGCGGAGCAAACTAAACCGTAATTAATGAGCTGAGGTTTTGGAACGGAGTTTTTTATGAAGCGAGTAAGACAGAATAAAATATTAGAATTAATTGGTGAGTATGATATCGATACGCAGGAGGAGCTTGGAAAGCGTCTGCATGAATCCGGTTTCCGGGTGACGCAGGCAACCATCAGCCGGGATATCAAAGAACTGCAGTTAAAAAAACAGGCAGACAAAAACGGAAAATCCAAGTACATCTGTGTTACTCCGGGAAGTGCCAGCTTTGGCGAGCGCTATGCAAGAGTTTTGCAGGATGGTATGGTGAGTATCGACCAGGCAGATAATCTCGTAGTAATCAAGACGGTAAGCGGTATGGCGATGGCAGTTGCCGCCGCAATTGACGCGCTTGAGATAGAAGAAATTGTAGGATCCATTGCGGGGGATGACACGATTATGTGTGCAGTCCGTACAGCGGACTTAGTACCGGCAGTGATTGAAAAAATAAGTAATAAGTAAGGAGGAAGACGAGTAGAAATATCTCGTCGAGTAAAAACATGTCAGGACATTCAAAATTTGCGAACATTAAGCACAAAAAAGAGAAAAATGATGCCAAAAGAGGTAAGATTTTTACGGTAATCGGCCGTGAGATTGCGGTAGCCGTAAAAGAGGGCGGACCAGACCCGAATAATAACAGTAAACTTCGTGATGTTGTTGCGAAAGCAAAGGCAAACAATATGCCAAACGACACGATTGAGCGTGGAATTAAAAAAGCAGCAGGAAACGTAGATGCGGTTAATTATGTAAGCTGCCAGTATGAAGGCTATGGTCCGAACGGAACAGCAATTATTGTAGAGGCACTCACGGATAACAAAAATCGTACTGCTTCAAATGTAAGAAATGCATTTACCAAAGGAAACGGTAATGTAGGAACGACAGGCTGCGTGTCTTATATGTTTGACCAAAAAGGACAGATTCTTGTTGATAAAGAAGCATATGAGACTGATGCCGATGAATTTATGATGATGGCATTGGATGCCGGTGCAGAGGATTTTGTTGAAGAAGAAGATAGTTACGAAATTCTTACAACACCGGAGGATTTCAGCGTTGTTCGTGAAGCGTTGGAAAAGGAAAACGTTCCGATGGTACAGGCTGAAATTACCATGATTCCGCAGAATTATGTGGAACTTACTTCGGATGAAGATAAAAAAATGTTCCAGCGTATTATGGACCTTTTGGATGAGGATGATGATGTGCAGAATGTATATCACAATGTCGAAGAGGATGACGAATAAGATAATTTTCAAAAATCCAAAATGAGCTAATAATTTTAAGTCTTCTACACATAATAAAAGAGCAATCTTTTATTATGTGTAGGAGGCTTTTTTTGTGAAATGGATCATAAGAATCGGGGTGATTATGTTCGCTGTGTTTTGTGGAATTAAAGCTGTACCGGAGGAAAAGGCAAGTTCCGGTGATATTACATCAACGTCAATACGCTATGTGGCGCTTGGAGACAGCATCGCATATGGGTATGGACTTAGCGATAGAAGAGAGCAGTCGTATGTAGAATTGATTCGCAAAAATCTGGAGACAAAGTATGATTCGGTTTTTGTTACGAATTTTGGAGAAAATGGGATGCAAAGCGGGGAACTTCTTGATATACTTACAAATCCGGAAAGAAAGGAATATAAAAAGTACCGGGCAACGATTAAACATGCCGATTTTGTTACGATATCCATTGGCTCAAATGATTTACTCCATTTGATTCAATTGGATTTAAACATGGAAGAAATGATAAAACGGGATGCACATAAATTTGATGAGGCATGCGTGCAGTTTGCAAAAACTTTTCCAAAAATCATCCGAGAAATTCGAGCGGTTAATCCGGATGTAAAAATATATGCGGACAATATTTATAATCCTGCTAAGGGGATTGATGCGTTTTCACAGGTGTATTCGGTTGCGGATGCTTATATTAACCGGATGAACCGCGGATTTTATCCATCGGATGAGTATGTGCTTGTCGATATTAAAAAATGTTTTGACGGCGAGAAGGAATCCATGGTCAATCTTTCTTTCAAGGGAAGGGAAATTGACCCGCATCCCAGTGAAAAAGGACATAAAAAAATCGCTCAGATGGTTATAAAAGCCATGGAAAGATAGGGGGAATTCTGTTATACTGGTAAAAGATAAAAAAAGAAGGGATGGATACGGTGAAGATAGAAGGAGTCATATTTGATTTGGATGGCACATTGTTAGATTCGACATGGGTCTGGTCGCAGATTGATACCGATTTTTTGAAAAAACGAGGATTTGAAGTGCCAAAAGATTATTCCACGGCAATTATGGCGATGGGGTTTGAAGAGGTGGCGAAATATACCATCAAACGTTTTTTGCTGCAGGAGACTAAGGAAGATGTGATGGCGGAATGGGATGCGATGGCAAGAGATGCGTATGCTCATGATGTAAAACTAAAAAAAGGGGTAAAAGAACTTCTTTTGTGGCTAAAGAAGCAGGATATTAAAATGGCGGTTGCAACCTCAAACAGTGCTTCTTTGTTTGAGCCGTGCCTAAAAAATTTAGGAATCTACGACTGGTTTCATTCATTTACGGAAACGGGGGATGTAAAAAGAGGAAAAGAGTTCCCGGATGTCTATTTGAAGGCGGCAGAGAAGATGGGAGTAAATCCCGGTAACTGTTTTGTGTTTGAAGATATTCTGCCGGCGGTTTTAGGAGCAAAAAAAGGTGGTTTTCAGACGGTTTTAGTAAGAGAACCAAAGTGGAATTATGCAAAAGAAGACTTTGATTTGATTTGCGACTATGCAGTGGACGAAATTGACGAGGCGATATCCTTGCTAAATCAGTGGAAATGCGATATGATATAGATAGTTTTTGTATTTTGAAATGGAGGATAAAGGGAATGCCAATTACAGAGTTATTGGAGGCAAATGCCAAAAAATATCCGAACGAAGTGAGTCTTGTAGAGATTAATCCGGATATTCAGGAGAAAAGAAGAGTAACATGGAGGGATTATGAATTAATCGAGTCAAGTCCGATGTGTCATTACCGCAGGGAAATTACATGGCATGTATTTGACGAAAAAGCCAATCGTTTTGCACAGCTTTTAATCAGCAGAGGGATTGGAAAAGGGGACAAAGTGGCGATTTTATTGATGAACTGCTTGGAATGGCTTCCGATTTATTTTGGTATATTAAAGACCGGAGCACTGGCGGTGCCGCTTAATTTCCGCTATGCACCGGATGAAATTGAATATTGTTTGAATCTGGCGGAGGTAGATGTTTTAGTGTTTGGTCCGGAATTTATCGGCCGTGTGGAAGAAATTGCCGATAAAATCAGTCAGAACCGTCTTTTGTTTTATGTGGGAGGCGACTGCCCGTCCTTTGCGGAAGATTATGATAAACTGACGGCAAACTGTGCAAGTTTAGCACCGGGAATCCCAATTTCTGACGAAGATGATGCGGCAATTTATTTTTCTTCCGGAACAACCGGATTTCCGAAAGCAATTTTACATAATCATGAAAGTTTGATGCATGCTTGTAAAGTCGAGCAGAAGCATCACGGACAGACACATGACGATGTGTTCTTATGTATTCCTCCGCTGTATCATACCGGAGCGAAGATGCACTGGTTTGGCAGTCTTTTGACAGGAAGCAAGGCAGTGCTTTTGAAGGGGGTAAGCCCGAAAACAATTTTGGAGACGGTCTCCAATGAGAAATGTACAATTGTCTGGCTTTTGGTTCCTTGGGCACAGGATATTCTCGTGGAACTTGACAGTGGAAGATTAAAACCCGATGATTATGAATTATCCCAGTGGCGTCTGATGCATATTGGTGCACAGCCGGTTCCACAGAGCTTAATCCGCCGCTGGAAAGAGTATTTTCCAAATCATCAGTATGATACGAACTATGGTTTAAGTGAGTCGATTGGACCGGGCTGCGTTCATCTTGGCGTGGAAAATATCCATAAAGTCGGCGCTATCGGTGTTCCGGGATATGGCTGGGAGGCAAAAATTATTGACACTGACGGAAATGAAGTAAAACAAGGTGAAGTCGGTGAGCTGGCGGTTAAAGGTCCCGGCGTGATGAAATGTTATTATAACGATGAAGAGGCAACAAAAGAAGTTCTTCACGGCGACTGGCTTTACACCGGTGATATGGCGGAGATGGATGAAGATGGTTTTATCTATTTGGTTGACCGCAAAAAAGATGTTATCATCAGTGGTGGTGAAAACTTGTATCCGGTTCAGATTGAAAACTATCTGAGCAAACATGAGGCAGTAAAGGATGTGGCTGTTATCGGACTGCCGGATAAGCGTCTGGGAGAGATCGCAACAGCTGTTGTAGAAGTGAAAGAAGGATATACATGTACCCAGGATGATCTAACTGGTTCCGGGGGCTGTCTGCACGGAAGATGAGATGAATGAGTTCTGCAAAGGACTTCCACGTTATAAGAGACCTCGTAAGATTTTCTTTGCAGATGTACCGAGAAACCCAACCGGTAAAATTGAGAAACCAAAACTGCGCAAGATGTATCAGAGTGAAAACTTGGTAGATGCACAGAACCGAGGTTAGATTTATTGAAGCAAGTTATCATTGATTTCTACTGCAAACTCCATTATAATAGGATGTTGGCAGGAAAATACAGTTAGAAGTGAAAAGAACTTCAGAACGGAGGAAATATGAGTAAGAAACCAACGGTATTAATGATTTTAGATGGATATGGATTAAGTGATAAGACAGAAGGAAATGCTGTAAAACAGGCAAAAACGCCGGTTATGGATAAGTTGATTGCAAAGTATCCTTTTGTTCAGGGTGAAGCAAGCGGTATGGCAGTTGGTCTGCCGGACGGACAGATGGGAAATTCTGAAGTCGGACACACCAACATGGGTGCCGGAAGAATTGTATACCAGATGCTTGTTAAAATTTCAAAGTCAATTCAGGATGGCGATTTCTTTGAGAATAAAGCACTTGTTGCCGCTATGGAAAACTGCAAAAAAAATGACAGTGCACTTCATTTGATGGGACTGTTGTCACCGGGCGGTGTGCACAGCCATATGGAGCATTTATACGGCCTTTTGGAAATGGCAAAGAAAAACGGACTGGAAAAGGTATATGTTCATGCTTACCTTGACGGACGTGACGTTCCACCATCATCCGCAGCCGAGTATATGGAAGAATTAGTTGCTAAGATTAAAGAAATCGGTGTTGGTTCTGTTGCTACGATTTCCGGACGTTTTTATGCGATGGATCGTGATAATGCATGGGACCGTGAGGAAAAAGCATATTCTGCTTTGGTATATGGTGAAGGTGTACAGGCAGATGACCCGGTACAGGCAATCAAAGATTCGTATGCGAATGATGTAACGGACGAGTTTATGCTTCCTACTGTTGTTGATAAAAATGGTATGATTCATGAAAATGACAGTGTAATCTTCTTTAACTTCCGTCCGGACCGTGCAAGACAGTTGACAAGAGCTTTTGTAGATCCGGAATTTACCGGATTTGAGAGAAGAAACGGATATTTCCCACTCACGTTTGTCTGCATGGCACAGTATGATGCCGAGATGCCAAATGTATTAGTTGCCTTCCCACCGGAAGAATTAAAAATGACATTTGGTGAATATCTGGCAAAACATGGTAAAAAACAGCTTCGTCTGGCCGAGACAGAGAAGTATGCACATGTTACATTTTTCTTTAATGGCGGCGAAGAGAAGCAGTTTGAAGGAGAAGACCGTATTCTTGTAAACTCTCCAAAAGTAGCTACGTTTGATATGCAGCCGGAGATGAGTGCCTATGAAGTTTGCGACAATCTGGTAGAATCGATTCGTTCGGATAAATACGATGTCATTATCGTAAACTTCGCAAATCCGGATATGGTAGGTCATACCGGTATCATGGAAGCAGCGATAAAAGCAATTGAGGTAGTTGATGAATGTGTTGGCAAAACAGTGGATGCCATTTTGGATGTGGATGGACAGATGTTTATTTGTGCTGACCACGGAAATGCAGAGAAACTGCTGGATGAAGATGGCGAACCATTCACTGCTCATACAACAAACCCGGTTCCGTTCGTTCTTGTAAATTACGATGAAGATTATACACTTCGTGAAGGCGGATGCTTGGCAGACATCGTTCCAACTATGATTGAGATGATGGGTATGGAACAGCCGGCTGAGATGACCGGAAAATCATTGTTGATTAAAAAATAATCATGATTTAACAAAATAAAAAAGGAGTTTCTCCTCTTGGTTTGTATGAAGAGGAGAAACTCCTTTTTTAACGGAATAATACACAATTGCCGCTTTCCCGATAATAACGGATTCTTTTTTCAAGAGGCTCGCGCCCACATCCCATTTTTTCGCCAAGGCAGTCCAGGCAGAGAAAACGGGATGCTGTGCGGTCCACTAATTTTAAGTAAATTGCCTTTTCATCGGAGGTAAGTTTTTTTGCACATTTTTTACATAAGTTTCGACATGAATCCATACTCACACCAATTTTGCACGAACGACCATACAGTCGCAGGATGGCACCGTTACGGCAAACCTTTCTTTAAAAGTACCAAGTTCTTTGTGCTCGTGGCAGTCGTACATAGACAGTGCTATGCCGGAAGCGTAAGGAAGCCCCAAATCCCAGAATTGAATTGTTAATTCACGATTTGTGTCGCTGAGATTGAAAAGCCCGATTGCCAAATCGCCATTCGACAAAACTTTTACCAGTACAAAGGCTTCATCCTCATGGAACCATTGAGGTTCGACACGGACACGGTAAGCTCCACGAGATTCGGCATCCTGATTAATAGCAATTAAATCACGGTTTAACAGAATGTTTTTTGTCTCCTGTGTGGCTTTTCTGATATCACATCCAATCATCAAAGGGGAACCCATCATAGCCCAGAGAGCAAAGTGGGTTTTGTACTGCGTATCGGTACAGCCACCGATGGAACCGATAAAATCATCGTTACTGCCACCGTGCATACCAACCACCAGCAAGATCGGAAGAGCA
>OLOK01001712.1_pt1 | contig 17643 bp, 15 predicted proteins | sample 1672591 | NCBI WGS metagenome assembly OLOK01 (sample SAMEA3136703, study PRJEB25190) | human gut metagenome | biome: human gut; feature: human-associated habitat; material: faeces | place: Austria | collected 2013 | reverse complement strand
GCTATGAGGACGGGACTTTCCGCCCGAACAACACCATTACCCGTGCCGAAGTGACCACCATCGTCAACCGGATGCTGGGCCGCGCGGCGGACAAGGACTATGTGGACAGCCACAAGGACCAGCTGCGCCAATTCCCGGATGTAGCGCAGACGAATTGGGCTTATTACAACATTGTCGAGGCCACCAATGCCCACGACTATGAAAAGTCCGGCGGGACGGAGGACTGGACCGGTCTGGCGGACTGATTGACCCAGTGGGCGCGGCGGAAAAAACCGCCTGTGATGCCCCCCATCCAAACAAGGGGGCAGAGGAAAACAGCAGCGGTGCCAGACACAATGGGCGCGAATGTCAAGTGAGACATTCGCGCCCATGTTGCGTCTGCGGGAGGGACGGGCAGACCGAGGCGGAATGGTGCAGTGGGCCGCGCCCGGAAAGCATGACAATGCGGGATCGGAACACGGTCCGGGGAAACCGGACTGTGTTCCGATTTCTTTTCTTGTAGAAGGGATTCCCTTCCGGGATAACCGTATAGAGCCGCTTTGGCAAGATAAAATATGGATATTACTTTGTCAATGGAGGCTCTGCACGATGAATCAATATAACCTGACAATGGAACAAATCACGGCCTATCGCACATGGCTGTCTGGGGAGGAGAAGAGCGCGGGAACGATTGAAAAATATCTGCGGGACATTGGCGCCTTTGCCCGCTGGCTGAAGGGTGCCCCCGTAAGCAAAGACCGGACATCGGAGTGGAAAACGCATCTTCTGGCGCAGGGGTATGCGCCTGTCACGATCAACTCCATGCTGGCGGCGCTGAACGGCTTGTTCCATTTTTTGGGGTGGGACGAGTGCCGGTCCAAGTTTTTGCGCATTCAAAGGCGGTTGTTCCGGGAAGAGCGCCGGGAGCTGACCCGCGGGGAGTATGACCGCCTGTTGGAGACCGCCAGGAGCCTGGGGCGGGAGCGGCTGGCGCTGGTGATGGAGACCCTCTGTGCCACTGGCATCCGGGTGTCCGAGGTGCGCTATATCACCGTGGAGGCGGCCCGGGCCGGACGGGCGGAAATTTCCCTCAAGGGGAAGATACGCACCATCCTATTGCCCCAAAAGCTGTGCCGGAAGCTGCGGAAGTACGCCCGTAAAAATAAAATTGCCTCTGGCGAGATCTTTCTCACCAGAAGCAGGAGCGGGCTGTCCCGGAAACAAATATGGGCGGAAATGAAGGCGCTGTGCGGACAGGCGGGGATTGCGCCCACCAAGGTTTTTCCCCATAATCTTCGGCACCTCTTTGCCCGGACGTTTTACAAGGTTTGCTGTGATGTGGTGAAGCTGGCTGACCTTCTTGGTCACAGCTCTGTCGAGACGACCCGCATCTATCTGATTTCCAGCGGTGCGGACCATGCCCGGCAGCTGGAACAGTTGGGGCTGGTTCGTTAAGGATAAAATCAGCATTTGATCTCAATAACATAAGAGCCGGGGCAACCCGGCAGAGTACAAAATCAGCAGTTTGTCTCCAAAAGAGTTTTTGGTATCCCTAAAATATCTATATTTACCATAAACATTCCCCAGATTTTTTCCGTAAAGCTGTGAGGAGACGCACTTTAACAGGCCGTCCGAGAAATAAGCTCTTGACGGTCAAATTTGTTATGCCGCAAATGAACACACCCTCTTGAAAAACAAGGTTTCTTGTGATAAACTGACTATAAATAATATGTAGTTTAAGTAAGGGCCTGCGGCGCTTTATAGACAAACTGCTGATTTTGTGGCAATGCAGGCAGCGAGAGCAAATCCAGCGGAGCATCCTGAACAAAGATGGGGAAGGGGAGTTGGTACACCACGGGTAACACACATTACGTTGGAACTGATTCTCGATAGGGGATTGGTTAAATTTATCTTCACGAAGGGAGACAAACCCAATGAAAAAGCAGTTACTTTCCATTTTAACAGCCGGCTGCCTGATGGCAGCCATGGTGCCCGCAGCGTTTGCGGCGGACGCCAACGATTTGCAGGCGCAGATCGACGCTGCCGAGGCCGGCAGCACAATCAAGCTGAACGAGAACACCACGATTACCACGCCGCTGAACATCAACAAGAGCATTACCCTGGATGGAAATGGCTATACTCTGACCTATACGGGAACCGGATACGCCATTCAACTGAATACAAATGATGCTGTGACGTTCGACGACCTGGATTTGGATGCCACCAGCAGCGGCGGGCGCGGCCTCGAAATTGTCAGCAACAAGCCCAACTTTAAGCTGAATGACAGCCTTTGGAATGTCAATAACCGCGGGATTGGTTTTGGTAGCAACGGTACGGTGGCTGGCGCAACCGTTACGATTGATAGCTCCATCATCCAGGACAGCAAAAAGCCTGAGAATAAAACCTATGAGAATTGGTCTGACCAGGCCGATACCAGAGGCATCAGCCTTTGGAACAACAAAGGACTGGAGCTGAACATCATTGACAACAGCGCGATCCTTGGCTTTGGCTATCCCATCAATATGGCGGGTGATATTGTAGACGGTGTTCGGGATATGGCTGATTCCGTCATTAACATCACCAACTCTAATATTTGGGGCTGGTGTGCCATGAACATCTGGACCATTGATACCACTTTCAACATCAAGAACTCTAATCTGAAGGGCTTTGTTGAGACGGACAATGCTTGGAACAGCTTTGCCACTATTGTTCTAAACGAAGACATCTACAAAGGCGTCACCGATTCCAGCAAGGCCAACGTCTTTAATATTTCTGGTGGGTCTGTTTCCTCGACCTGCGTTTCCAATGTCGAGGAAGTGTATCATTGCCTGTTCCGGCTGGACAAAGAGTTCATGTCCGAGTTTAATTTTGCACAAGCAAATCGGAAGAAAGTTGCTCTTACCTGCACCGATCCGTTCAGTGCTTTTTTAGCCACCTATGAAGGAATGGACATCCCTGATTTTGAGGATTGGGCAGAGAATAAGCTGACTGGCGCTGCAGAGAACACCACTTATAACTGGGGGGCTATTGCTCCTGGTGTGGATGCACCTATTCCTGGGGTTCTTTCTATCCAGTCGGTTGATGATGTAACTCTGACTGGCGAAATAGGCCATGAAGGAGGGTTCAATCAATGAGAGGAAAGAAGCTCTTATCCCTGCTGCTAAGTACCACCCTTATTGGGACTATGCTTCCAACGGCGGCGCTGGCCACAGTGGACAGCAGCCCCCTCGTCTGTACCACAGACGAGGGGGGTGCGGCAGAGAATCACGAGGAAAACACATTGGTGTCTACTCCGGCAAATACTAAGGGCGATAAAACCACCCCCGGCTGGGAGGACAACAATGACGGCCATCCCAAGCGGATTCAGGAAACCTTTGACTTTGTTGTAGACGGTATTGCCTACAAAAAATTGGATGATACAACAGTAGAGGTTGCTCCGTGGTATTGGAAGTGGACCCATAGCTGCAACGACGGACATACTGAAACTGTGTTTGCAGGAACCGAGTACAGCAACCGTAGCGATGGTTTGATGATCCCCAAGGAGATTAATCACGAGAATCAAGCATATCAGGTAGTGGGAATCGGCGACAACGCGTTCTACAATATGACTGGCACCGAGGTCACCCTTTCCGAAGGACTCACCTATATCGGGGCCGGGGCGTTTGGCTACTCCACATGCAAAACTATTGAGATTCCTGCTTCTGTGACCCGCCTTGATAAAGAAGCGCTCCACGGGGATTTTACCTCTATTACCTTTGCAGAGGGGAGTAAGTTGGAGAGCATTGGAGACCGGGCATTTCGTGGCTGTGATATTACCAGCCTTATCCTGCCAAGCACCGTAAAGTCTCTGGGTCATAAAGTTTTCCAAGCCTGCGACTCCCTGGTGTCCGTCGAAATTCCCGCCAGTGTTACGGAAATCCAGACCGACACCTTTGACGAGTATTTTGATGCGGACGCAAATGAAGGCAGCGGGAATGTCACCTTTGCAGAGGGCAGCATCTTTAAGTTGCAAGACGGCGTTCTCTATGATTCCGAGAACCTGATCCGTGTGCTGGACTGGCAGGAGAATGTGGTGGTGCCGGAGGGCATCAAGTACATTGGTGCGGATGCGTTTAATGCTTATTCTACGCAGACCCCCAACAATATGGAAACTCTGAAATCCATCACTCTGCCAGAGTCTTTGGTCAGCATTGGTAAAAACGCTTTCCAAGCCTGTAAAGCCCTTGAGAGTATCACAATCCCTAAAAACGTATCCGAAATCGGTGGCGGAGCATTTTCAAACTGTTCCAGTTTGGCTACGGCCGAAATTCTGGGTCCCGTCAAGGAACTCACGGGAACTACCGGGGTCTTTTTGGGGTGTGCCGCGCTGAAAAATGTGACGCTGCCCGATACATTGACCAACATCGGAACTGGAACTTTCAACGGATGTGCTTCTCTTGAAAAAATTGATTTACCGGCGGGATTGACTGAGATCGGCAGGGAGGCTTTCAATGGATGTGAGTCGCTCAAAGAAGCGATTATCCCCGACGGAGTAACAGAGATCCCCAGCTATGCATTTACTGGCTGTCTCGCTTTGGAAAAAGTAGAACTTCCCGAAGGTATCACTTCTATCGGCGAGTATGCTTTTGACTTAACGGCCGAAAATGATAGCGGTGAATATGTTAATGAGAATCCCAAGTTGGAATCCATCAACATTCCATCCACAGTTACTTCTATCGCTGGCAATTTCTTAGGCGGTGTAAAAGCTAACGGCGAAACCGCTCTGATTTTCGAGGGTGAAAATCCTCCGACCTTTGAATTGGGCGCGCTTGACGGAATCAGCGGAGCAAGTTTCAATAAACCTACTGTTTACTACCCCGCCGAGGCCGTAGATGCTTATACGTCGGAGGACAGCGACTTGGTTACGAACGGCCTTGTTTCTGCACCCGTGGAAGGTGAGGAAAATAGCAACCAGTATTCTTTGGCTGTTTCCCCGTCTGCAACCAGTGTATATGAGAATAACACCATTAACTTTACCGTGGAAAGCACGCTGCCCCAGGATGCGGCGCTTACGGTAGGGAGCAGCGATACTACGGTTGCAACGGCAGCACTTTCCAGCGATCAAAAGAGCGTCACAGTTACGGGCGTGAAGGAAGGAACTGCCACAATCACGGTCAGCATTAAGCTGAGTGACGTAGTTCTTGCGTCTGAAAATGTCACCGTTACTGTTGACGAGCGCGGCTCCTCTGGTACTACCCGGTACATGGTAAGCGTGGAGGATGCGGACAACGGCACCATCAAAGTCAGCCCCACCCGCGCCTCCAAGGGCAGCACCGTGACCATCAACGTCACCCCGGACGAGGGCTATGAGCTGGACAAGCTGGTTGTCACCGACAAGAACAGCGACGCCGTAAAGCTCATCGACAAGGGCGACGGCAAGTACACCTTTACCATGCCCCGCTCTGCGGTGACCGTAGAGGCCACCTTCGCGGAAATCGGCACCGAGCCGGAGTCCCCGGTGTTCACCGACGTACCCGCCAGCGCATACTACTATGATGCTGTCCTGTGGGCCGTGGAGAACGGCGTGACCGAGGGCACCAACGCCACGACCTTCAGCCCGGACATGAGCTGCACCCGCGCGCAAATGGTGACATTCCTCTGGCGGGCCGCCGGTTCTCCTGAGCCTGTGACCACTACGAACCCATTCACCGACGTGAACAGCGGCGTGTACTACTATGACGCGGTTCTGTGGGCCGTGGAGCAGGGTATCACCAGCGGTACCAGCGCAACCACCTTTGCCCCGGATGCTACCTGCACCCGTGCTCAGACCGTGACATTCCTCTACCGTGCGGCCGGTTCCCCGGCGGTCAGCGGCGGCAGCTTTGCAGATGTCTCTGCGGACGCCTATTATGCCGACGCCGTGGCATGGGCCGTGTCTGAGGGCGTGACTGTGGGCACCAGCGATACCACGTTTAGCCCGGATATGAACTGCACCCGTGCGCAAATCGTGACCTTTATGTATCGTGCCGCGCAGTAATCTTCGACTGCGGATTTGAGGCTTCCATTTTGAGTGGCGGTGCAGAGGAGCCTGACTATGAGGAGTAATTCCCCCTTTTGAGCCGCCCCCATCTTCGGGGAGGACACGAAAACAAGCCACCGCCTGTAAAAACGGTGCGGGCAACCAGATGGTTGCCCGCACCTCTTTTTTCTTCGACAGCGTATCCCAATATCCCCCAGCGATTTATGGGGAATATTGGATTGCGCTGTCGAAATTTTTTGCAGCAAATCCAGAAGCAGCGCCGGAATTGGCGAAGCTCTGGTGTTTGTTTAGAAAAATTTTACAATTTGGCGGGAAATGGCCTCGCTGCCGGGGACCTCCTTCCGAGAGCTTGAAAACCTGACTTTTTCAAACTTTTGGAGGTAACGCCATGAGCGAAAAACAGAAGAAATATTATCTCTACATAGACGGGCAAGCGGTTCCCGTCAGTGAACAGGTCTACCGAACCTACCACCACTACGGGCGGAAAGAGGAATACTTCACCTGCGACCTGAAAACAGAGAAGTTTTCCTGTGACCAGGAGGCGCGGACCGCCGCCTTTACCCCCAGCCGGGAGGATTCCTATGAGCGGCTGTTGGAGGCAAACCAGCAGTTCGCCCTGCCGGCCCATCCCCGGAGGAAGAAGCAATAGCATCCATCTGGCTGGAGGACCTGATGCGCGTCCTGTCCCCGGAGGAACAGGACATCATCACCCAACTCTATGTGTTGGACAGAACCGAGCGGCAGGCCAGCGCTGCCTTGGGCTGGGCGCTTTCCACCTTCCATCGGAGAAAGCTGGCCCTGCTTAAAAAATTACGGGCTTTGCTGCAAAAAAGTTTCTGAAAAAGTGGGTCAAAACCGACTCCCCAGCGGGGAAAGAAATAGGGGAGCTTTCCTTTCTGCGGGTAGATTGACTTTGGCCGTAGAAAGGACGAAAGAATGACTGGACGTGGCGTGCATTTTGCACGTCACGTCCAGAACGTCGGCAGAATCAGAGCGTCATTTTGACATTTTGATTTTCAAGGAACACCAAGTGTGCATTTTGCATACTTGATTCAGGCCAGGCAAACAGGACAACGTGGCGGACAAAATGTCCGCCACGCGGCATTAAATCTATTACGGAGGACGCTATGAGCAAGAATAACAAGATTGTACGCATAGAGGATGGACACGTCCGCGTCAAAAACCTCTCTGCCCACTGGCTGCCGGAACTCACCCTCCAGCGGAGGATCGGCGGCACCGTCTACGCTATCACCGGCACCTATGACGGTACAGAACCGCTGGACCGAAAACTGGAACGCATCATGGGGAAAAACATCGAAACAAGGGAGGGCCGGGAATGACAAATACCATTCGCTCTGGTATAATGGAGACACCCAATCCTGTGCGGAACGCTGCCCCATTAAAGGAGGAGACAGAAATGTCAAGGGCAGCAGATAAAATCACAGCATTGTATTGCCGACTTTCTCAGGAGGACACCAACGAGGGTGAGAGTAATTCCATTCAAAATCAGCGCACTATATTGCTTCAATACGCGAAAGAGAATCACTTCCCCAACCCAACCTTTTTTGTGGACGATGGGTACAGCAGCACCAACTACGACCGCCCCGGCTTTCAGAAGATGCTGGAGGCAATTGAGAGTGGACAGGTGGCTGTCTGTATCACCAAAGACCTATCGCGGCTGGGCCGCAATTCTTCCCTGACGGGGTTGTATATCAATTTCACCTTCCCCAAGTATGGAGTACGGTATATCGCCATCAACGACTACTTCGACACCATCGACCCCAACAGCGTGGACAACGACATGGCCGGTATAAAAAACTGGTTCAACGAGTTTTTTGCAAAAGATACCAGCCGCAAGATACGCGCGGTGAACAAGGCCAAGGGGGAGCGCGGTGAGCCGCTGACGGTACACGCCCCATACGGCTATGTCAAGGACGAGAAGGACAAGGCGAAGTGGCTGGTGGACGAGGAAGCGGCCCAGGTGGTCAAGCACATCTTTGACCTCTGCATGGAGGGACGCGGCCCGATGCAGATTGCCAAGGCATTGCGGGAGGAAAGGATACTCACACCCACGGCCTACAAGCACCGGCAGGGACGCAGGACGCCTAACCAGGCGAACGCCGACCCCTACTACTGGAATACGAATACCGTTGTCCATATTTTAGAGCGGCGGGAGTACACAGGCTGTACCGTCAATTTCAAGACATACAGCAACTCCATCTGGGACAAGAAGCAGCGGGAGACTCCTCTTGAAAAGCAGGCGGTGTTCTACGGCACCCACCCGGCCATCATTGAGCAGGAAGTGTTCGACAAGGTGCAGGAGATTCGGCAGCAGCGGCATCGCCGGACGCGGACAGGCAAGAGCAGCTTGTTTTCCGGCCTGGTCTACTGCGCCGACTGCGGGGCGAAGATGCGGTACGCCACCACCAGCTACTATGAGAAGCGGCAGGATCATTTCGTATGCGCCAACTACCGGAGCAACACGGGAACCTGTTCCGCCCACTTTATCCGGGCGGTGGTGCTGGAGGAGATGGTGCTGCTTCACATGGAGACGGTAATCGCCTATGTGACCCGCTATGAGGCACACTTCCGGTCTGTGATGGAGAAGCGGCTGAAGCTCTCCACCGGCGAAGCTATCCGGGTACGGCGGAAGAAGCTGGGGCAGGATGAGAAGCGTCTGGCCGAGCTGGACCGGCTGTTCATGCGGCTGTACGAGGACAACGTAAGCGGCAAGGTCAGTGACCAACGGTTTGCCCTGATGAGTGCGGCCTATGAGGACGAGCAGGAAAGCCTGAAGGCCGAGGTACAGACCTTGCAGAAAGAGATAGAAGCACAGGAACGACAGCTTGAGAATTTCGATCAGTTCATCCAGAGGGTACACAAGTACACCGACCTGCGGGAGCTGACCCCCTACGCCCTTCGGGAACTGGTAAAGGCCATCTACATTGAGGCTCCGGACAAGAGCAGCGGCAAGCGGCAGGGTATCCGCATCGCCTATGACCTTGTGGGCTTCATCCCGCTGGAGGAACTGACAAAAGAGGAAACGGCATGACCTTAAAGGCCATGCCGTCCCGGAAAAAATGTTTTCGCTTTCTTATGGCCCCCCGGCATACAGCCGGGGGGACCATTTTATAGGTGTGTTTTTTGGTTGTTGTCTATTTTTTGCACTGGTTTTTGTGAGACAAAGGTTTCAAACAGACGAACCAGCATTTCCCAGGTGTTTTGATCCAGAACGCCGGTTTGCGGAAGGCCGGAGTGTCCCTGGAGCCAGCGAAGGTTAGCTGTGGTGTCCTCATCCAGGACACCTGTGGAGGGGGTAGATGCGATTCCCTCCAGAATTTCAGCCAATGCACGGAACATATCTTGGAGAGGACGGAGTAGGGGAGAACTTTGGCCGGGGTGGATCGGTTCCGCACCTTGGGAAAAAATAGTGACAGTGCGGGGCGGTGCCAGATGACTGTAAGCCTGCAAAAAGGCGTTCATGATAGCGTCCCAAGTTCGCCGGTCTACGATACCAGTCACCGGGAAACCGTTTATCTTTTGAAACATCATTACCGCTTCCAGGGTTTCTTCGTCAAACCGGCCGGTGGGACGGAGAAAGGGGAGGGAACGGTTCACAAAGGCGATGGTACGCAGCATCTCCTGCAGGGTACTGACCGGCCCCAGGGAAAAAGCAGGGGGAAGTGAGGTGCTCATGATTCGCTCCTTTCTTGGTCATTGTCACTGGCCCCCAGTTCCAAGGGAAAGCCAGGGAACTGACCGGGCCGGGCAGAAAAATAGGAATGAAGGAGCTCTGGCTCGACTTCTCCAGAAGAGGGACTTTGGTAAGGGAAAAACTTGGGGTTGCTGAGAACGGTTCGGTCGATGCCAATGAACCGGTCTATAATAACGTCCCAAGTTTCCTCATCCACCGTTCCTGTCTGTGGCAGACCGGCGTCTAACTGAAGTGCTTGCACTGCGGCCTGGGTCTCATCTCCGAAGACGCCGTCAATGGTAAGGAATGGGATGGTGAGATAGAACTGTGCCAGAATCGAGAGAAGATACTGGAGAAGGGTGACGCTTTCTCCCCTTTGTCCATAGACAATGGCTTGGTGGTATTCGAAATCCAACTGAAAGAAGGTCTGCCCCTCGCTTACCAGTTCAGACAAGCGAAGAATTCCGGTATATAGATGGACCATCATGTACCAGGTGGATTTTCCAATGATCCCATCCACCGTTAAATTGAAAATGTGCTGCAGTTCCCGTACCGCGTCTTCAGTGGAAGAAGAAAAAATTCCGTCCACCTGCCAAATTTTTGGAATGGCGGGGTAGGCAACAGAAATACGGTTGATCATGATTTGAGCGACCTGGACCTCTGGGCTGATGTCTCCCAGGCGAAGGGGGGCGCCAGGATAGGAATATTGAATGTCTTGCATGGGGGCGTTTGTCACCAACTCAATGTTGTCACCGTAATAGTGACGCAAAATTTGTACCGAATCATATCCCTGCTGGGCCATGTTTTCACTCCCCCACTGTGAGAGTCCATCACAGACTGTGGTAGTGCCGTTGCAGAAACTGGCAGCCAGCGGCTCCACAAATCCCTGCCGTCGGATATAGACGGTAAAGAGCTCATCCACTAAGGTGCTGACGCTGTCAAAGATGTTTCTTCCTTTGATGAACTTTTGATCGTAAGCTGTGGAAGCTGTGATATTGAAAGAGTATCCCTGACTGGGATAGAACTCCGTATAGACGCGATTTAGCGCAAAAGAGACTTGTGCCAGAATGTTGGCGCGAAGGGCGGAGTTGTGCCAAGTTGGGTAGACCTCGCTGGAAGCTACGTTTTTGATGTACTCTCGGAAGGAGATAGTCAGATTTTCCGCGTCGCTGTCTGGTGTACCTAAATGAACGGTGATATAGGTTGGAATATACGGTGTGACGATAATTGGCATAGAACCGCTCCTTCCTTTATAGGTCCTGTGGAGAGATATCCACTTTGCTGGCCGGCCGACCGCCTGTTTCCGCCAAGGGGATCAGGGGCAAATCTTGAATACTGGCGATTCCAGGGAAAATTTGAACGTTTTGAATGAGCAAAAGCTGGTAGCCGGGGCACTCGACCCAGATATCGCAGAGGGAAAACGGAGTTTCCTGCCCGGGGGATTGGCTGTTTTGGGCGTCTGGCGTCTCAATGATGGTGGGGACGGTGTTGCCGCTGCGGTCACTGGTCTGAATGTTGATCAGCCGCTGACGTCCGCCCGGCTCATGCTGAAGAATGGAGACGGCGGCATCTTCCACAGGAAGCTGGCTTCGGCTGGTGAAGACACGGGTCATTAAAGTTCCGGAATAGGGCATAGCAATGACCTCCTTTCTCCCCAGTCTATGCGCAGGGCCAGTCCCCGTTGCAGGTCAGGGGAGAAGATTGACATTTCTACGAATATCCCGTAAACTGAGACAAAAATAAGCGGCCAGTCCCTTCTGCCAGCGATTTGGTATGGGGCGGCCGACGTTTTGGGGGGAGACACATGTTGAAGGTTACCTTTCTCTACCACAGTGCGTTTTTGGTGGAGCTGTCCCACTGCAGCCTTCTGTTTGACTGGTATGGGGGAGCAATCCCTGCATTTGACCGCCATAAACCACTCTATGTTTTTGCCAGTCATCATCATGGGGACCATTATTCCCCGGAGATTTTTTCCCTTCTGGGAATGGACAATGTCTGGTATGTACTGGCCAATTGCATTCGCCTGTCCGCCAAACGGAAAGCAGCCTTGGGTATTGAGGAGACGCATGTACTTCGGGTGTCTGCAGGGCGGACATTCCCGTTGGAAGAACTGCGGATTACGACCTTTCGTTCCACAGATGCCGGCGTTGCGTTTCTCGTTGAGACGGAGGGAAAAACCTTATTCCACGCAGGGGATTTGCAATGGTGGCATTGGGAAGAGGAACCGAAACACTGGAATGATGAGATGGAACGGGAGTTCAAAAAGGAAGGCGCGAAGCTGATGGGGCGGAAAATAGATGTGGCTTTCCTGGTTTTGGATCCCCGTCAGGAGTCGTACTTTTGGTGGGGATTTGACTGGTGGATGCGCACCATGCAGGTGCAGTTGGCCTTTCCCATGCACAGTTGGGAGTCTTTTTCCTTGACACAGAAGTTGAAGGCGCTTCCATGCAGCGAACCGTATCGGGATCGCGTGATGGAGATTTTTTACAATGGGCAGTCGTTTCTTCTGGAGGAATGAATGGAGAATGCTTGCCTTTTTCTTGCGTTGACTGTCTCTATATCGTATAATTAACCTAACAGTATGAAACGAAAAAGAGAGATTTTTTCGTGGGAGGAAAGAAAGATGAGAAAGTATATCTTCCTGGCTGGCGCGTTGGCACTTCTGCTGGCAGGCTGCGGGACCTCTGCGCCGGATCAAACAGAAGCGTTGACTTCCATTGCAGCTTATCCGGAGACCATGCATTTGACGGTGGGAAGCCATGAGGGGATTCAAGTGGTACTGACCCCCTCCGATGCCTCGGAGCAGGAACTGGTCTGGGCCAGCAGCAATAAAGCTGTGGCCACGGTGGATGAGGCAGGAATGGTCTCCGCTCTGTCCCAGGGAACCTGCACGGTGACGGTTGCGTCCAAAGCATACAGCACGGTCTCCTGCCATGTGGAAGTCATTGTGGGGGAGGATGGCACCTCTGATGCCGCTGATAACTCTGGCTATGCTTCAGAAGAGGCGGAGGTCTCCTACGTGGAGGAGACCAATGCCGCTGCGGTGTACCCCACCTATTACCTGTCAGAGCGCGAAGTGGCGGCCATGGATGGAGAGCAGATTCAATTTATTATCAACCAGATCTATGCCAAAAACGGCTATGTCTTCCAGACGGGAAGTATTCAGAGCTACTTCAGTCGGATGCCCTGGTATGTGGCGGTGTCCAACGACGCATCCCGCCTGCAGATGTCATCCCTGGACCGCAGTAATTTGAATCTCTTGGTTCGTTACCGGGACAGCGGCGCGCAGGAAACCTCCTCCCTGGGATGGATTTGGACCCGGCACGCAGTGGATCAGGCTTTGACAGAGGATTACATTCGGAATCTGTCCCGCTATGATGTTCAACTGCTCATCAATACCATTTATGCCAAGAACGGTTATATTTTTGAGACAGACACCCTCCAGATGATGTTCCAGGGACAGCCTTGGTACCACGGTTGGACCAGAGAGACGGATCAGCTGGAGTTCTCCTCGTTGGATCAGCAGAATCTTCGTTTATTGACTGCCTACCGTTAAAGATTCTGAAAGGAGAAGAAAAGAATGGAGTATCGTATTATCCCCATGGAGACCTACCCGCGGCGGGCGCACTTTGCCTATTTCAGCACAATGGCACAGCCGTATGCCGGTGTGACCGTTTCCGTTGAAATTACCCACTTTTTAGAGAGCGTACAGGAAAAGGGCACCCCTTTCTTCCTTTCTTTCCTCTACTGCGTCTCCCGGGCAGCCAATCAAGTTCCAGAGCTTCGGCAGCGAATTTGGAAGGGTGAGATTATAGAATATCAAAACTGCCCAACCTCCCACACGGTGGCCTTGCCGGATGAGACCTACTGCTACTGCATGTTGCGCAGTGAAAAACCATTTCAAGAATATTTGCCGGAGGCGGTGCAGGCCCAGGAGGCAGCGAAGCGCCGGCAGAGCTTGGAGGATGGAACAGAGGAGGAGTCTCTGCCTCTTTTGTTTGTCTCCTCCCTGCCTTGGATCACCTATGATGGCATTGTGCAGCCCACGCCTTCTCCCGCCGACTCCAATCCCCGGATTACTTGGGGGCGTTACCGCCGGGAGGGAACACGGGCCTTTCTCCCGGTTTCCCTTCTCTGCCACCACGCATTGGTAGACGGTCTGCATATGGCCCGCTTTTATCAGAATTTAGAGACGGAGCTGGAACGGTGGAGTGGATAAGAAAGCTCCCTTCCCAAAATTACATGGGAAGGGAGCTTTTTCTGTTAGGAGGGATAGGGCTCTTTGAATCTCCGCTCGTAGGCTTCCTTGAGCTGATCCCGGAAGGAAGGGTGGGCAATGGCAATGAGTGCTTGGGCCCTCTGACGAAGGGTTTTTCCACGAAGCTGTGCAATGCCGTATTCCGTGACCACATAGTGGGTCTCAAAGCGGGAGAGGGTCACTGGGCGTCCCGCCTCAAATTGATCGACAATTCGGGAGGCTTTCCCGCCCATTGCGGTAGAGGGCATGGCGATAATGGATTTCCCTCCCTTGGAGAAGGAGGCACCCCGGACGAAATCCACAAACCCGCCCGCACCGCTGAAAATTTTATCGGCAGAGATGGCATCTGCTGCAACCTGCCCGATCAGGTCTACGCTGAGGGCGGAATTGACAGAGACCACATTGTCATTTTGGCCGATGATACGGGGATCGTTGACATAGTTGACAGGGAAAATTTGAAGTTTGGGGTTTAGGTGCGCATACTCGTATAATTCATCGCGGCCATAGAGGTAGGTGACCACGGACACCCCTTTGTTGATCTGCTTCCGACTATTGTTGATGTTGCCTGCCTTGAGCAGGCCCAGTGCCCCGTCACAGAGCATTTCCGAATGAACTCCCAGGTCATTTTTCTCCCCCAGGAAATGAAGAATGGCGTCGGGAATGGTACCAATGCCCAGCTGAATGGCAGCACCGTCCTCAATCAGGCTGGCACAGTGCTGTCCAATGCGCTCTTCAATCTCTCCCACAGGGAGAATGGGACGGTGGAAGAGGGGCTCATCACATTCTACGGCCAGGTCAATGTCATCGATATGGACCAGAGTATCACCGTATGTCCGGGGCATGTAACGATTGATCTGTGCGATGACCAGTTTGGCACATTCGGTGATGCACTTCGTATAATCCACCGTCACGCCATAGGAACAGTACCCCCGTTCATCGGGAGGGGAGAGGGTAATTAAGGCTACGTCAATGGGAAGAAACCCTTCGTAAAAAAGGCGGGGAGATTCCCCGAAGAGATTGGGTGTGTAGTCAGCTCTTCCCTCGTTGACAGCATCCCGGCTGCCCGGCCCGGCAAAGAGCGAGTTATGCCAGAAGTGTCCCGCCATCTCCGGTCGGGTGTATTTGCAGGGGCCCAAGGCCAGCATGTGACAGATTTCCACCTGCTGATAGGCCTGATAGTTGTCCAGCATGGCGTTGACCAGGGCCTGGGGTTCCCCCACACTGTGGGCCAGGGCAACCCGGTCTCCGGAGTGAATATACTGCACTGCCTCTTGGGCTGTGACGAATTTTGCCATAACCATTCTCCTTCCTGTTGTCCGGCGGAGGCCCCGCCGCATCCTCATTTGCAGTATAACGGCCTGAAAGGAGAATGTAAAACGCGGAATCTTGAAACCAGGTATCAAGAAAATTGAGGGCATGGGCTCAGAGAGGCGCAGCCTGCTTGATGTGATGAAGAAACTGCCGGGCCGCAGGTGGAAGGGCCTGCGGGTTTTTGCAAGCCACACCAATCTGCCGGGTGGCAGGTGGAGACAGTTCCCGTTTAGCCAGACGATAGGGTGTGCGTTTGAGAAGGAGTTCCGGCAGAATGCTGATCCCCAGACCGCGCTCTACCATGGCCATAACGGCGTAGTCATCCTTCGCGGAATAGGTGATTCTGGGATTGCAAAAGGTTTTGCGAAAGATTTCTCGGGTCTCATTGTCCAGGGAGTCCGGACGGAGGATGTATGGCGCCTGCTTCAGTGCTTCCACAGGGAAGGTATCTTCTTCTGGGGCCTGGTCCTCGGGGAAAATCGCCAGGATACGTTCCTCCAGCAAAAGGGTACATTCAAAGTGACTGTTGGTTGGCAAACGGAGAAAACCAAGGTCGATGCGGCCCTCGCTGAGCCACCGCTCAATATCCTCGTAACTGCCCTGAAGAAGCTCAAACGTAATGTTGGGATGCCGTTGGGAAAAGGTGTGAAGCAGGTCAGGAAGAATATGCACAGAAACACTGAGGAAGGTGCCGATGCGCACCTGTCCAATCTCTAAGCCATGGAACTGGGCGGCCTGACGGGTGACCTCTTGATTTTGCTGGCAGACAGCGCGGATGGCGGGAAGAAGGGCCTCTCCCTCCGGCGTAAGCCGCACGCCGAACCGGTCGCGGGTCAAAAGTTTCAGACCCAGCTCGTCCTCCAATCCGGTAACAATGTGACTGATGGCGGACTGTGTGTAACCGAGGACCTCGGAAGCCTTGGTAAAGCTGCCCAGGTCTGCTGTCTGCAATAAGACTTCGTACTTTTTAATGCTCATGGTGGGTGCCTCCCTGTTTTTTTCAATCGTATCCCTCACGTGTTGTAGTATATCATAAATCTTGTATCCTGTCCTGATTGGGGGTATGAAGGGTTTTGAAATCAAGTTTCAAAAAACGTAGTTTTACAAATCCTACGGAGCAAGGATATACTGACTTTAGAGATTCCCGGCGGGAAAGCCGGAAGAAAACCAACCGAACAGGAGGACTGACCATGCAGAAGCAAGCGATGCCGCGCACATCCAAGGAATGGGTGGATGAGATGCTGCGGGACCATTACCGGGATGCCCGGCAGGCCAAAGAGGACGGGCGTCTGGTGTGCTGGAGCACCTCCATTGCGCCCCAGGAATTGCTGACTACCATGGACATTGTGACCATGTATCCGGAAAACCATGCTGCGGCCATTGGCGCGCGCCGGGATACAGAGCCCTTTATTGCCTATACGGAGCGCAAGGGGTATTCTTCGGATTTATGTTCCTATGCCCGGGTCAACCTGGCGTATGCGGAGTTGCAGCACAGTGAGGCGGAGAATATGCCCATGCCGGATTTCCTCCTGTGCACCAGCAATATCTGCCACACGGTGATCAAGTGGTATGAAAACTTGTCCAAAGAGCTTAATATTCCGCTGATTATGTTTGACACGCCGTTTAACCACACCGACCAGGTGCAGGATCACAACGCCAAATATATGAAGGGACAGTTGTATCACATCATTGACCAGCTGGAGGAGATTACCGGCCGAAAGTTCGACTATGAGCGGCTGCGTGAAGTCATGGAGATCTCCAATGAGACGTGTTACTGGTGGAAAAAAGCCACGGAGCTGGCAGCTGCCCACCCCTCACCGCTGGATGGGTTTGACATCTTTAACTACATGGCCATCATTGTTTTCGCCCGGGGGACCACCCAGGCGAGGGATCTGTTCCATCTCTGGCACGATGAACTGCAGGAAAAAATCCGCCTTCACCAGGGACCTTGGAAGGATCAGGAGGAAAAATACCGGGTTCTGTGGGATGGGATTGCTTGCTGGCCCTACCTGCGTTACACTTACAAAACCTTAAAAAAATTGGGCATCAATATGGTGACCTCAACTTATCCCAAGTCCTGGACGGTGAGCTATGAAACCGGGGATATTGAAGGAATGGCACGGGCCTATTCCGGCAATGTCTATCCCAACCGGAATTTGAACTACGACGTGGATAATATGGTGGGCCTGGCGCGGAAGTTTGACCTGGATGGGATCATTTTTCACTCCAACCGCAGCTGTAAACTGATGGATTTCCGGCAGTATGAGGTGCAGCGCCGGGTTTTGGAGGCGTGCGGGGTTCCCTCTGTGATTTTTGATGGAGACCAGACGGACCCGCGGCTGTTCTCGGAGGCCCAGTATGAAACCCGGGTGCAGGCACTGG
>OLOK01001688.1_pt1 | contig 17788 bp, 16 predicted proteins | sample 1672591 | NCBI WGS metagenome assembly OLOK01 (sample SAMEA3136703, study PRJEB25190) | human gut metagenome | biome: human gut; feature: human-associated habitat; material: faeces | place: Austria | collected 2013 | reverse complement strand
CAGTTCCTTTTTCATACACTCTTTACCTCCACAAATATCGATTTTTCGTTCTCTGTGACTTCCCAATAAACGGGAAGTTATGGCTTTAACTTCCTACAAATAATCAGCTTTAGGATAATACATACGACCACCACAACAGCCACCAAGGCACCATCCAACAGCAACTCTGTGTACCACGGTGCAGACTGCATGGCATATAAATTTGGATAGGTTTTAAAGTGCCAGAACTTATAAATTCCGAACCCAATGAAAACTCCTATGAATGAACCAATAACGATGTTTAAAAAACAATTCAACTTTCTCAGCATGGCAGCACACCCCTTTCCAAATTCCCGATTTGTACTTATTTCTTAAACAGCTCAGAATGTGAACCAAGGCGATAAAGCATCAAAACAAGAACATCTCCACAAATCTCATAAATAAGCAGCCAGTCCGGTTCGATGTGACACTCACGCGTGCCTTTGTAGTTTCCTGTAAGGTCATGATCCCTGTATTTTGCATCCAGCGTACCGCCATTCGCCAGAATATCGATTACCTCAAACAGCTTATCAAGATTTTTATTTTGCTTTTTGGCAAGCTTCAAATCCTTTTTAAACTGATTGGTAAACTGAATGTCGTATTTCATACGTCGAGAGCTGCCTTAAGCGCATCCATACTGGAATAACGCGGAGCAGAAGGATCCTTCATCATTTTTCTGCCTTCCTCAATGGCAGCGGCTGTCGTATCATTCGGTACTTCCAGTTTTAATTCAAAAGGAATACCATGCTCACGGATAGCGGTTCTCAGGAATATATTTACAGCAGTTGTCATATTCAGACCAAGCTCATTGAAGATTTCCTCCGCCTGGTCCTTGATTGCCTTGTCTGTACGAATATTTAAATTAGTTGTTGCCATACAGAACACCTCCATTCAAGTATAGTATACTCAAATGCGCGTCTAATGTCAACACGCTGTCATTATATAAGACACATAAATTCTGCTAAAATGCATCGAAATCCATCTGCGTAGCGATCTGTGCATAGCCTTTGTACTCATCATCGCTCTCCGCTGCAGGCACATATACCGCCTTGTACCAATCAGCATAGGTGGTGGCATCCGTGGTATTTCCGGTCTTTGCTTTCACCATACCATTAGCAAGTGGCACCGCCTTCAGAGACAGCTTCTCCGTCTGTACTTCCTTGGAATCCTCATGCGTTTTTCCTTCGATGCCGGGACGGGAAGCGGAGCAGTTATACAGCACATGACGAATGTGCTTCTGGTCTCCATCAAACTCGAACAGAAGCGCAAATGCTGCAAGTTCTACCTCCGAGTTTTCAATCAGCACTCCCTTGGAATCTAATGTTTCCTTCAGTACGTCCGTACGGAAGGACTCCGGAATCAATGCAAGCTCCAGATCTCCGTCATAGCCACAGTTATTATTGATCACGTAATACAACACCGCCATCAGCGTAAAAATTCTATGGCTCGCCGTTTGCATCCAGTGAGATCGATACGGAGCCTGGCATTGGAACCAGTGTTCCGAAGGTGGGTGTGGAATATGCTTTACCTTTTGCGGAGAAAAAAAAAATTTTTGAAGTGAAATAGCAATGATACGGAAAATGATACCATACTTTAGTAAAATATCACAAAAAACAAACGCAGATTTTGTAATGGGTTACACGCTTAACCTTTGTAAAATACACTTTTCTGTTGTATCATATAATCAGAATATAAAAAAGGGTAACTATTTAGAGCCAATGTCACTTAGTTACGAAAAAAGAGGAGATTGATATGGCACAGAACAGGGTTCGGATTGCGGATGTTGCAGATTCGTTAGGTCTTAGTACAGCGACTGTCTCAAAGGTGATTCATGGAAAAACAGAAAAGATTTCGGATGAAACGGTGAAACGTGTCCAGCAGGAGCTTGAACGCTCAGGGTATATCCCAAATATGGCAGGCATTCTGCTTGCGAGAAATAATTCAAGAATCATCGGTGTGGTGGTGAATGACAATGAAAAGTATGAAGGCCGGGTTTTAGAGGATGGGTTTGTGATGTCATCATTGAATGCTCTTTCCCATGAGGTAAATGAAAAAGGATATTTTCTTATGATAAAAACGACATCTGACATCAGTGAGATTCCGGTGTTTGCATCCATGTGGAATATGGATGGGCTGATTCTGATGGGCTTTTGTGAAGCCGATTATGAGAAGTTGAGAAACCAGATGAGGATATCGTTTGTGGTGTATGACGGTTATTTTGAAAAATGCTCTTAGGTAGTAAAATCTTATGTATCAGGAAGGATAAAGATAAACCGGTATGGTCATTGCATTTCAGTAAAATTACGATTAAGGATTATCTGATCATGATTATGCCGATTCTAATCAGTGAGTTTTTGTGGAGCCTCGGACAGAATGTGGAGTCTGCTGTCTATGGTCATCTGGGAACATCAAACCTGGCAGCATACACACTTACCTGTCCGATACAGGGGCTTATTGTAGGAGCACTTAGTGGATTGTCGGCGGCTGCAGGTGTGATGGTTGGCAAGAGGCTTGGCAGGAAAGAATATGATGAGGCATACACAGAATCGAAGAAGATCATGTATGCAGGCTTGGCAGGAGCGGTAGCCGTATCGACATTGCTTATTCTTCTGGCAGGAGTATATACCGGATTATATCGTGTAGATGACAGCGTAAAAGCACTTGGAAAGATCCTGCTTATTGTATTTGCCCTGTATGCACCGGTCAAAGTGGAAAATATGATACTTGGCGGTGGAATTATAAGAAGCGGCGGCAATACCAAAATCATTATGGTGATTGATATTGTTGGCACATGGTGCATCGGAATCCCACTCTGTCTGCTTGCAGCGTATGTATTTAAGTGGGGCATCGTTGGTGTGTATACATTGCTCACCACGGAAGAAATATTCAGGCTGGTTGTATCGCTTGTTATTTTTAAGAGGCGCAAGTGGATGATTAGTTTGTCGAATTGACTTTTGCTGTCAGGTTTCGGATATAAAGGATGATAAAAATTCTTTCATTTTTATTTTGCAGCAAATGAAAAAGATGCAATTTCTGATTTTTATGGTATACTGGGAATAAAATGATGTGATCGTTTATGCATACACAAAACAGAAAGGAGTCCGCCATGGATATAACAGGAGTAGGAAACCTATCATATTTATATAATTATGGAATTTCGGACAGCAATACCAGACATGTCACAGGAAAAGAAAACGGCATCGGAAGCGTAGATGAAAATGGGAAACAGAAGGACTGCCAGACGTGTAAAAACCGCAAATATGTCGACGGATCAGATGAAGCAAATGTATCGTTTAAGAGTGCCGCGCATGTTTCCCAAAAAGATTTAAAGGTAACCGATGGGATAAAGGCGCGGGAGGATCATGTGGATATGCAGGTGTAGGCGATGTATGTAGTTTACACTGACTAACGGGTATAACAGCTGTTGCCCTGTATGCACCAGTCAAAGTTGAAAATTGCATAAATGGCAGAAATATGTTACCATAAACATAGACTATTGACAGAAGGTATATGGAGTGGAAGCGATGGAAAAACAGGAATTTTGCATGGAAAAATCTCAGATATTTCAGGAGATGATCAGTCGTATTTCAAAATTATCTCAGGACAGTTATTTAATGGTTACTGATATGCAGCATAATTTAACATTTGTTCCAGAAAGTACTGCAGAATTTCTGGGGATTCCATCGGGATGGTGTGAAGATGGATATAAAATAGTGCTGGAAAAGAGCGTACACCCATATGACTGTCCGGAATATACGGAAGAGATGAAAAAACGTCTGCGGGGGATCAATCTGGAGAACGATCTGTACATCCGTATGGGAAAAGACAAAAAGTATGTGATGACGCAGATTATAACGGATATGATTTTAGAGCAGGGCAAGAACAGATATTTTATTGTTCTGCTTCGGAATCAGAATGTGATTCCGGAAATTGATCCGTTGACAGATCTTTATGGTCAGGTCAAATTTGAAAAAGATATTGTGGATTATATTCAGCAGGGACGAAAAGTAGCTGTTTTGGAAATTGAAATTGATCATATGAATGATATCAATATATTGTACGGAACAAATTACAGCGACCGGATTCAAAAGGTTCTTGCATACCGGTTTATTTACATGATGGATGCGGATAAAGCAGTTTATCGTATGGGAAATTCCAATTACGCATTTATTTTGAGGGATGCCAGCCGTGAAGAGGCTGCGGCATTTCTGGAGAAGATTCGCGCGCGGCTGGAGGAAAGTGTCGTCTTGGAAAACAACCATTTTGACCTGAAGATATATGCCAGCGGGATAATTCTTGATCATTATGAGGGGGAAATTTCCACGGTACAGAGTAAGCTGGAATATGTTTTAGGAAAAATGCGTACCAGACGGGATCATAAGTTAATGTTCTTTAATGATCTGGTACAGATCAATGGGGACGTGGATCTGGATCTGATGAAGATAATTCATCAGTCTGTGCTGAACCAATGTGACGGATTTTATGTGGAGTATCAGCCTGTCGTACATGCACAGACAGGAGAGATTGCCGGAGCGGAAGCACTGGTCCGCTGGAAAAAGGAGCCATATGGTATTGTGCCACCGGGAATGTTTATTGACTGGCTGGAAAGCAATCCATGTATGTATGATCTGGGAAATTTTGTTTTGAAACAGGCATTGACGGATGCTGTGGAGTTTCGAAAATCAAATCCGGATTTTTTTATTAATGTCAATATGTCCGCAAAACAGCTGGAAAGGAAAACGTTCTGTGGTGTTGTCATGGCATTGTTGAAAGAAACCGGTTTTCCGGCGGGGCAGTTGTGTCTGGAACTGACAGAGCGGTGTAGAAGCATGCCGGTCAGCGTTATGGAAGAAAAACTGTTGTACCTCAAACAACATGGAGTGAGACTTGCAATGGATGATTACGGTACGGGAAGTGCTTCTTCAAGTGTCCTGCTGCAGACCCCGATGGATGAGATAAAGATTGACATGAGTTTTATCCGTGGAATTACGGATAATCAGACCAAACAGGCACTGGTGCGCAGCATGGTTGATTTTGCAAATAAAGCGGATTTAAAGAGCTGCCTGGAAGGGGTAGAGGATGAAAAGCTGCAGAATTATCTGCGTTCCTTTGGAGCCACATGGTTTCAGGGGTATTATTATTCCAGACCGGTTCAGGCAGCTGCAATGCAAAAATTGTTAAACATGGAAAATTGATAATTAGTCGGCGATGAGCAGATCAACGCCGGCTTTTTCATAAATTTCTTTTGTATTTTCGGATAATCCGGAGTCGGTGATTACCAGATTCAGATCATCAATAGAGGCATAGCTGGAAATGGATGAGGTGTCAAATTTGGTGTGGTCAATCAATGCAATTGTTTTAGCAGAAGCCTTGATACACATGCGTTTTAAATCTGCTTCGTAGATACTGAAATCGGTAAGTCCGTTTTCAACGGAGAAGCCGCGTGCAGAGACAAATGCAATGTCCGTATGAATTTTCTGCAGCAGATCCACACCGAGGAGACCTTCAATGGAAGAAGAGGCAGAGGTAACGATTCCGCCGGTCAGGATAACGGTGATCCCGGGGATATCCTTCAGAGCCAGTGCAAGGTCAATGCCGTTTGTAATAACGGTAAGTTCTGTAAAGCCGGTCAGTTTCATGCCAAGTGTATAGGCAGTGGAGCTGGCATCTAAAAAGATGCACATGTGATCTTTTACCATGTGGATGGCATTTGCAGCAATTGCCTCTTTTTCTTTTTTATTTTCCAGTGCACGTTCATGAAAGAAATAGGCTTTTCCGGTAAGTTCTTTATTGTCTGCGGAGTTATCGTGGTAGAGTGCGCCTCCATGTGTTTTGGTCAGAAGTTTTTCTTTATCCATCTGGTTTAAATCGGTACGGATGGTTGTGGTGGAAACTCCAAGCATTTCACTGAGTTCATTTGTGGTTGCTTTTCGGTTTTGTTTCAAATATTCCAATATAAGTTTCTGACGTTCTAATTGCAGCATGATGATTTTTTATACTCCTTTATATTTACGAAAACACAGATTTCGAAAGTTTATATATAGGATACTATACATCGGAATTGCATTTTTTGCCAGTGAAAAGTGAAAACAAAAAAATTTGCAAAGAAGTGGATGAAAATCAGCGGCTGTGGTATGATAAGAAAAAAGCATAAGGAGGGGTTTTTATGCTAAAAGAGTGGGAAAAATCCGAAAAACCATCGGAGGAGGAAATTAAGGCACGGCTGGAAGCGGTAAAAGAGAAACTGGCACGGCAGCAGCTTTTGATCAAAGAGAAGAAAGTACCGGTTCTTGTTGTGCTTGAAGGCTGGGGAACGGCCGGAAAAGGTTATGCAATCGGCCAGATCATCCAGAATATTGATCCGCGTTTCTTTAAGGTGGTATCGATGCAGAAAAAGACGGAGGATGACAAGAGAAAACCGTTTTTGTACCGGCATTTTGCCAAAATTCCGGAAGCCGGACAGTTTGTATTTCTGGATACGGCATGGATGGATGAGATTACGGAGGAGCGTCTGCACGGAACCATTTCCGAGGATGTATATGCCAACCGGATTGAAAGTGTCCGCCGGTTTGAACGGCAGCTTACAGACAATGGCTATCTGGTCATGAAATTCTTTCTGCATATTTCAAAAAAGGAACAGTCACGGCGTATTGCACAGCTGGAGCATCAGAAGGACACAACATGGCGTGTCAGCAAAAAAGATCTGTGGCAGAATGAACATTATGAGAAATGTATGGATGTATTTTCCGGATATCTGAAAAATACAAATATGCCATCCGCACCCTGGTATATCATTGATGCAAAGTCCAGAAAATGGACAGAAGTACAGATTCTTGAGACGCTTACCCAGGGGATTGAGATTGCTCTGAGCAATCACCAGATGGCGGTTCCGCTTCTGCAGAATGTATTTCCGTTGAAAAAAATGCCGCTTCTTTGTGAAATTCCGTTGGACAAGTGTATGGAGGAGGATGTCTATAAAAAGGAATTAAAGCAGCTTCAGCAGAGACTTGGAGAACTGCACAATCGTCTGTATCGTAAGAAAGTGCCGGTCATCATTGCCTATGAAGGGTGGGATGCAGCCGGAAAAGGCGGAAATATCAAGCGGATTACGGGAGCACTTGATCCGCGTGGATATGAGGTTCATCCGATTGCAAGTCCCGAGCCGCATGAGAAAGCAAGACATTATCTGTGGCGTTTCTGGACAAGGCTTCCGCGTACCGGGCATATTGCAATCTTTGACCGAACGTGGTATGGGCGTGTGATGGTCGAACGTCTGGAAGGGTTTTGCAGCGAGAATGACTGGATGCGTGCGTACAATGAAATTAATGAGTTTGAGAAGGAACTGCACGACTGGGGAGCCGTGATCATCAAATTCTGGGTGCAGATCGACAAAGATACGCAGCTTGCCCGTTTTACCGATCGGCAGAATACGCCCGAAAAGCAATGGAAGATTACAGAGGAAGACTGGCGCAACCGTGATAAGTGGGATGCGTATGAGGGGGCAGTCAATGAGATGATTCAAAAGACGAGCACTACCTATGCACCGTGGCATATCTTAGAATCTGTAGATAAAAAATATGCACGGATCAAAGCATTAAGGGTCGTGATTGCTGAATTGGAAAAAGTGTTAGACTGACTGGAAAAATAAAAAAGGAATACCCCGGCAAACGGAATTTCCGTTGCCGGGGTATTTTTGCGACTTATGATGAAACATCGCAGAATTATGAATTTGCTTTTTTCAGGTTTTTCTGTGCTGTAGAAAGCATCAGCTTGATACGGTTGAGCTGGTTAACTTCTGATGCACCCGGATCATAATCGATTGCAACGATATTTGCACCCGGATATTCGTGACGAATTTCCTTAATGACACCTTTACCGACGATATGGTTTGGCAGGCAGGCAAATGGCTGCGCACAGACGATGTTGGTTGCTCCCTGTGCAATCAGTTCAAGCATTTCTCCAGTTAAGAACCAGCCTTCGCCGGTCTGGTTACCGCAGGAGACGATATGCTCTGCCTGTTTTGCCAGATCCTGAATATATGCAGTTGGCTCAAAATGTTTACTCTTTGCAAGTTCATCCCTTGCATCCTTGCGCAGCCACTCAAAGAAGCGGATGAGCATATTGTTGATGCGCTTGGATTTTGCGGTAGCTCCAAGATAATCCGCCTTGAAATTCTGATTGTAGCAGCAGTACAGTAAGAAATCGGTCAGATCCGGTACGACTGCCTCCGCGCCTTCGGATTCGAGCAGATCCACAATATAGTTGTTGGCAGCCGGAAGGAACTTGACAAGGATCTCTCCAACCACACCGACACGCGGCTTTTTCTCATCCGTCATTGGCAGATTGTCAAAGTCGCGGATGATCTGACGGCACATTTTGCGATATTTACGGTGGGACAGAATCTTGGTGTTGCCAACAAAGTCAATGACACGTTTTTTCCATTTTTCATGCAATGCGTTGGCAGATCCCGGTACCTTTTCGTATGGGCGCACACGGTAGAGACAGCGCATGAAGATGTCTCCGAATTCCAGGGCATACAGACCATGCTGGATCAGGCTTGGTGTGAGTTTAAATCCCGGATTTTTCTCCAGACCGACCATGTTGATGGAGATGACCGGAATATCCGGGTGGCCGGCTTTGGTCAGTGCGCGGCGGATAAATCCAATGTAGTTGGTTGCACGACAGCCACCACCGGTCTGTGAGATCAGGATTGCTGTTTTGCTCAGGTCATATTTGCCGGACATTACCGCACTCATAATCTGTCCGATGACAATCAGGGACGGATAACATGCATCGTTATTTACATACTTTAAACCGACATCGACACATTCTCTGGCCGGAACATCCGGGATGACCAGATTGTAGCCTGCGGCACGGAATGCCGGAACGAGAAGTTCAAAATGGATCGGTGACATCTGTGGACAGATGATGGTGTAATCTTTACGCATTTCCTCGGTAAAGATAACGCGCTCGTAATTTGCCGGCTTGATTTCGCGTTTTTCATGTTTTTTCTCTTTGACACGAATTGCAGCCAGAAGCGAACGGATACGGATACGGGCAGCACCGAGGTTGTTGACTTCATCAATCTTTAAGCATGTATAAATTTTTCCGGAATTGGTCAGAATATCGCTGACACAGTCGGTTGTTACGGCGTCCAGTCCGCAGCCGAAGGAGTTCAGCTGGATGAGGTCCAGATCATCCCTGGTCTTAACGTAGTTTGCGGCGGAGTACAGCCGGCTGTGGTACATCCACTGATCCATGACAATAAGCGGGCGTTCCAGATTCCCCAGATGGGAAATGGAATCTTCTGTCAGTACACACATACCGTAGGAAGTAATCATTTCCGGAATACCGTGATTGATTTCCGGATCAACATGGTATGGACGACCGGCCAGCACGATACCGCGGCGATGGTGTTCTTCCATATATTTCAATACTTCTTCGCCCTTCTTCTGCATCTCCAGACGGGTCATGGCAAGTTCTTTCCAGCCTTCGGATACGGCATCACGTACTTCGGCTTCCGGAATATGGAATTCTTTCTTAAAACAGTCTACGAGCTGTTTGGAAAGGATTTCTTCGTTTGTAAACGCCATGAACGGGTTTAAGAACCGCATCTGTCCACTCGTAATTTCCTCAACATTGTTTTTAATGTTTTCGGAATAAGAAGTTACGATCGGGCAGTTGTAGTGGTTGTTTGCATCCGGAAACTCGTTGCGCTCGTAAGGAATCGCCGGATAGAAAATAAAATCTACATTCTGGTGGATCAGCCAGGAAATATGACCGTGCGCCAGTTTCGCCGGGTAGCATTCGGATTCGCTTGGAATAGAATCAATGCCGAGTTCGTAGATTTTTCGTGTGGACTGCGGAGAGAGAACCACACGGAAACCGAGCTTCTTAAAGAACGTTGCCCAGAACGGATAGTTTTCATACATGTTCAGTACACGCGGAAGTCCGACGGTCCCGCGGGTTGCTTCGGCTTCTGACAGAGGTTCATAAGCAAAAATACGTTTGTTCTTATATTCGAAGAGGTTTGGAATATTCTCTTTGTTTTTTTCTTTTCCAAGTCCGCGCTCACAGCGGTTTCCGGTAATATACTGACGGTTGTCTGAAAACTTATTGATCGTCAGCAGACAGTGGTTTGTACATCCCTGGCAGCGTGCAAGCTTGGTAGTGTAGGACAGTTTATTGATCTGTTCAATGGACAGCATCGTCGTCTGATAGCCGGCTTCGTGACGTTCGCGGGCAATCAGTGCGGCACCGAAAGCACCCATGATTCCGGCAATGTCCGGACGGGTTGCGTGGACACCGGCAATTTTTTCAAAACTGCGCAGAACGGCGTCATTGTAGAAAGTACCACCCTGAACAACAATATTTTCTCCCAGATCTTTGGCATCGGACAGTTTGATCACCTTAAATAATGCGTTTTTGATTACAGAGTAGGCAAGTCCGGCAGAGATATCGGCAACGGAGGCGCCTTCCTTTTGTGCCTGTTTTACCTTTGAGTTCATAAATACGGTACAGCGGGTACCAAGATCAATCGGATGCTTGGCAAACAGTGCTTCTTTGGCGAAATCCTGCACCGTGAAGTTTAAGGATTTTGCAAAAGTTTCAATGAAAGAACCGCAGCCGGAAGAACATGCTTCGTTTAACTGAACCGAATCTACGGTCTGGTTCTTGATCTTGATGCATTTCATGTCCTGACCGCCGATGTCTAAAATACAGTCAACTTTTGGATCAAAGAAAGCGGCGGCATAGTAATGGGCGACGGTTTCTACCTCGCCGTCATCAAGCATCAATGCAGCTTTCAAAAGAGCTTCCCCGTATCCGGTGGAGCAGGAGTGTACAATGTGCGCACTCTCCGGAAGCAGACGGTAAATTTCCTGAATGGAACGGATGGCAGTTGCAAGCGGGCTTCCGTTATTGTTGTCATAGAATGAATACAGAAGTTTTCCGTCCTCGCTGACAAGTGCGATCTTTGTTGTCGTGGAACCTGCGTCAATACCGAGATAGCAGTTTCCGGAATAGTTTTTCAGGTCACCGGTTTCTACATGATTGTTTCCGTGCCGGCTGGTAAAAGCATCGTAATCTTCCTGGCTGGCAAACAGCGGGTCCAGACGGGCAACTTCAAACTCCAGCTTAATGCCGGTGGAAAGACGCTGCTGCAGAGATCCTAAAGTGGTCTCTACGTCTTCTTTATAATTTAATGCGGAACCGATCGCTGCAAACAGATGCGAATTTTCCGGTGTAATTGCGTGCTCATCATCGAGATTTAACGTGCGGATAAACGCTGCTTTCAGTTCGGATAAAAAGTGCAGAGGACCACCGAGAAATGCCACATGTCCGCGGATCGGTTTACCACAGGCAAGTCCACTGATCGTCTGATTGACAACCGCCTGGAAAATAGAGGCAGACAGATCTTCGCGAGTTGCCCCCTCATTGATGAGCGGCTGGATATCTGTCTTGGCAAATACACCACAGCGCGCTGCAATCGGATAGATTGCTTTATAATTTTTGGCATATTCATTTAATCCGGAAGCATCGGTCTGGATCAGGGATGCCATCTGATCAATGAACGAACCTGTACCGCCGGCACAGATACCGTTCATACGCTGTTCGACATTGCCGCCTTCAAAATAGATGATCTTGGCATCTTCTCCGCCGAGCTCGATTGCAACATCGGTCTGTGGCGCATAATGAGTGAGAGCAGTGGATACTGCAATAACCTCCTGCGTAAACGGAACCTCCAGATGCTTTGCAAGGGTCAGTCCGCCTGATCCGGTAATAACAGGAGAAACAGAAAGATCCCCCAGTTCGTTGGATGCTTTGGCAATTAAGGACGCCAGTGTCTCCTGAATATTTGCAAAATGACGCTCGTAATCGGAAAACAGGATGTTGTCCTGTGAGTCGAGGATTGCAATTTTGACGGTGGTGGAACCGATATCAATTCCAAGTTTATGTAACTGCTTGTCACTCATAAATGTAACCTCCATGTGTAAGTAACTAAACTTATTATAAATAAGTATGATTTCAAAACAAAACCTAAAACATTATACGACAAGAATTGACAAAAGACAACGACTGAAAACATAAAGATTTTATAAAATGTTGGAAAGAACGTGCCGCTGCGTTGACAAGAGGGATTTGAAAACCGTATAATTGGTTGACAGAAAGGTCAGAAGTGACCGTAACCATACATACACTATTCTATGTAGACAGGAGACAGATTTATGAACTGGATGGATAAACTGGAACGCAAATGGGGACGACATGCGGTCGCCAATCTGAGCAGATATTTTGTACTTGCGCAGGTGATTGGATACGTGGTACAGCTGACGGCACCCGGACTCATGAGTTATATGAATTTTGATATGGGCAGTATTCTGCACGGACAGCTCTGGAGAGTTGTGACATGGATTTTTACACCGACGGCATCGCTGGATGTTTTTGGAATCTTATTTCTGTTCTGTGTGCTTATGTGGGGCAGTTCGCTGGAATCCATGCTTGGAACATTCCGCATGAATGTATTTTTGTGGGGAAGTGTGATTTTGTGTGACATTGTGGGCGCGATCGTATATGTTGTTACGCGGATTCTGCTGGGATATGGTTTTTCTCCGTATCTGTCCACGTATTATATTCTGATGTCCATGCTGCTGGCGCTGGCCATGTGCATGCCAGAGGGAGAGGTACGCCTGTATTTTGTCCTTCCGATCAGGATGAAATGGATGTTAATTTTTGAACTGGTATATCTGGGATATCAGGTGGTTCGTATATTCTCGATCGGAATTGCAAGTTATGGAACCGGAATGGGAATTCTCGTGGGTGTTTTAAACTGCGTACAGATTGTGGTTCCGGTACTCAATATGTTCTGGTTTTTCCATGCAATGAAGACCCGTTTGTCCGGAAAACAAAAGAAACGCCAGATAGAAAATCATCTCGTTCGGCGCGCGCAGGTCGCGGATCGGCTTTCCGAGATACTGCTCCACCTCGCCCGCTTCGAGCATCGCGTCCCAGCAGAGATTGCAGAGTCTGACGATCTGGCGGCTGACGGCAGCGGTGTTTTTCCCGAGCTGCTTTGCCACGGGCGTATAGATATCGCGCGTCACACGGATATCGTCCATCGCGATATTCTGCACGAACAGCAGTTCCATAGCAAGATCGATTGCCAGACTGAACGGAAGTGTGTTGTAACGGGTCGGTCCGACCAGCGCATAAATCGTCCGTTCTGTTTTTGTCATACCATGGACCCACCTTTCAAACAACACCTTATTATGATATGACAACTTATGCGCCATTCGACAAGTTCAGACAGAAGCGGACAGATAATCCAATATATAGTTTTTAGTATATCCCAAATAGCAGCAAAAAATCCCGGAAAAGGGAATGCCTTCTCCGGGACTTGCGTCAGTCGACGATTTCTACCGACACCTTCTGTCCGCTGCGCTGGGCGACGGATTTGACGATGGTGCGGATTTCCTTGGCGATACGACCCTGACGGCCAATGAGCTTGCCCATATCCTCGGGCGCGACACGCAGTTCAAGAACGGTGGTCTCGCCTTCGATCTCGGTGACACTCACGCTATCAGGGTTATCGACGAGGTTTTTTGCCATGTACAGCAAAAGTTCCTTCATAGCAGCCACTCCAGGCCCTTACAGCACGTTTGCCTTTTTCAGAAGTCCGCGAACCGTATCGGTGGGCTGAGCGCCGTTCTTGATCCACTGCTTCGCCTTCTCTGCGTCGACAGTGATCGCAGATTCCGCCTTGGGATCATACGTGCCGATCTCTTCGATGCAGCGGCCGTCGCGCGGGAAGCGGGAATCGGCGACAACGATGCGGTAGTAAGGAGCCTTCTTGGCGCCCATTCTTCTGAGTCTGATCTTAACCATGAGATATTTCCTCCAAATAAAATTACAAATTTCTCTTATTTCGTAAAGCTATACTAAACTTAGCTGAAACGATGTGTTACATGCCCGGGAAGCCGCCGGGGAAGCCGCCCATGCCGCCCATTTTGCCCATGCGCTTCATCTTCTTGGACGCGCCGGGTCCGGAGAACTGCTTGACCATCTGATTCATCATGTCGAACTGCTTCAAAAGCTGGTTGATCTGCTCGACCTTCACGCCTGCGCCCGCAGCAATGCGGCGCTTGCGGCTGTGGTTGAGCACCGACGGATTTTCGCGCTCGTAGGGCGTCATGGACTGAATGATCGCCTCGGTGCGCGTGAGCGCCTTTTCATCGAGCTGCGTGTTTTTGAGCGCGCCCGCGTTCATGCCGGGAACCATGCCCGCAATATCCTGCAGGCTGCCCATGCCCTTGAGCTGGACCAGCTGGTCATAGAAATCGGCAAGCGTAAACTTGTTGGACTTGAGCTTCTGCTCGAGCTCGGCTGCCTTTTTCGCATCGAACGCAGCCTCTGCCTTTTCAATGAGTGTCAGCACATCGCCCATGCCGAGAATTCTCGACGCCATGCGCCCGGGGTGGAACGGCTCGATCTGATCGAGCTTTTCGCCCGTGCCGATGAACTTGATAGGCTTTCCGGTCACTGCCTTGACCGACAGCGCCGCACCGCCTCTTGCATCGCCGTCGAGCTTCGAGAGCATCACGCCGTCGATGTCGAGATATTCGTTGAAGGTCTGCGCGGCGTTCACCGCGTCCTGACCGGTCATCGCGTCGACGACGAGCAGAATCTCGTTCGGCTTCACCGCCGCCTTGATTGCCTTGAGCTCGTCCATCAGCGCCTCGTCGACATGCAGCCGACCTGCAGTGTCGAGGAAAACCATGTCGTTTCCGTGCCGGATGGCGTGGGCGACGGCAGCCTTCGCAATATCGACCGGGTTTGTCTGCCCCATCTCAAAAACGGGGATATCGAGCTGAGAACCGACGACCTGCAGCTGCTTGATGGCAGCGGGACGGTAAATGTCACAGGCGACGAGCAGCGGATTTTTGTTCTGCTTTTTGAACAGCCCCGCCAGCTTTGCGCCGTTGGTCGTTTTGCCGGCGCCCTGCAAGCCCACCAGCATCACGATGGTCGGCGGCTGGGACGCCATGTGGATTTTCTGGTTGTCGCTGCCCATGAGGGCGGTTAGCTCCTCGTTGACGATCTTGACGATCATCTGTGCCGGGGTCAGACTCTCCAGCACATCCGCGCCGACGGCGCGCTCGGTGGTCTTTTTGATAAAGTCCTTGACGACCTTATAGCTGACGTCGGCTTCCAGCAGCGCCAGACGGATCTCGCGCATCGCCTCTTTGACGTCCGCCTCGGAGAGCCTTCCTTTGCCGCGCAGCTTTTTGAACGCCGCAGACAGCTTTTCGGTCAAGCCTTCAAATGCCATACCTTACTCCTTTATGCTTGCGCTTGCGAGCAGGATGTTCTGCGCTGCCTCGCGCGCCTCGGGAATCGATTGCAGCCGCTCGCACGCATCTGCGATTGCCTCCAGCGCCTTTGCCGTGCGCCGGTCACGCGCGATGCAGCCGGTGACGCGCTCAAACTCGCCGAGCGCCGTTTCCGCCCGGCTGAGCGAATCGTGGACGCCCTGGCGCGTGATGCCGAGCTCCGACGCAATTTCGCTCAGAGAGAGGTCCTGATTATAATACAGGTCAAAGCAGACCCGCTGCTTTTCGCTCAGAAGCTCTCCGTAATAATCAAACAGCAGGGACATCTGCAGCGCGTCTTGCTTCATGGAGTCCCTCCCGAACTGTCAACTTTTTTTCTTTACAGCCAGAGTATCATACTAAATTTCCGTCTGTTTGTCAAGTAAAATTCTTGACAGAAGGGATTTCCAGACCACAGAACCCTTTACATTTTGGTGACAACGTGTTAAAATTGAGAAACAAATTAACCCACGCCCTGATCTTTGCGGCGTGAAAGCCTAAAAGGAGGACGCCTATGAAACGAGTTGTTGCCTGCGCGCTCGCGCTTTGTCTGACCGTGTGTCTGTTTGCCGGAACCGCCTCGGCTGCTGCGCGGGAGCCAATATCCAAATTCACCATTCCTCTGGCGGACAATGTAAATCTGATTGAAATGACCCACGCGGGCGGGATATTCACAGACCCGAAGGATGTTTTGCAGCAGCACGCGCTTACATATCAGCCCGGCGGCGATGTGCAGCCGATGGTGATCTACGGGTCGACACTCTATGGAAGAAGCACCATGAGCAAGATCGCAACGTATCTGGACAATCAGAACCTGAGTCTGGTCGCCGGCGTGAACGGCTCGTTCTTTGACATGTCGACCGGCATTCCCTATGGCTTCCTTGTCACGGACGGCGTACTGCGCACGATCGGCAATGTCAATTCCGTCGGCTTTTTCAAAAACGGCAGCGCCATCATCGCAAGCCCCGACCTGCACGTGCTGTTGACCGGCGGCGCGTTCAGCGATACGGAAATCTTCTATAATAAGGTTCTCACAACCACCAACGGCATCGGACTTTACTCGCGCGATTATGACACGGCGACGAAAAACACCGTCTCCGCCTACAATCTTGTGCTCAAGCCCGTTTCGGGAAGCGACAGCGAACTGACGCTTTCGGGCGAGATGACGCTGGAGGTCACGAAAATTACGCAAAGCGCCGCCTCCTGCGCCATTCCCGCGGGCGGCTTCGTCCTCTCGATTGCAGAACAGACGAGCTACGCAAGCGTCCTTGCCAACATGAAGGCATTCAAGGTCGGAGACCGCGTCACCGTTTCGGTTCGCTGCGCGGACGAGTGGGAGGATGTTGCCTATGCCTGCGGCGGCGGAGACCTGCTGGTGGAAGACGAAAATGCGCTGGAAAACTTCACGCTCGACACGAAGAATGAGCAGCGCGCCCGAACCGCCATTGGCATCAAGCCGGATGGCACCGTCGTCATTTATACGGCAGACGAGTCTGCCAACTCCGCCGGCATGGACCTTTACGATCTTGCAGACATGATGGAATCGCTCGGCTGCGAGACGGCGCTCAATCTGGACGGCGGCGGCTCGACGATGGTCGGCGTGCAGTATCCGGGCTATGACAAATGCGCCACGGCAAACACCCCCACGGACGGGTCGATGCGCGCGTGCGCCAACTTCATTTTCCTCGTGCGTGAAAAGACGCAGGCGGAGGAAGCAGACCATCTGTTCCTCTACCCCGCGCACAGCTACGCGCTGCCCGGCGCAACGGTCAATTTTGCTCTGAAGGCAGCCGACCGCAATTATGTTGCAGCGGATGTTCCGGGCAGCATCAGCTGGTCGACCAACTTCGGCGCCGTCGGCGAGAGCAAGCTGGTGCTGGACACGTCCTCGTTTAACGGCGGTATTTCCGACGCCGTCGTCAGCGCAAAGGCAGAAGGTATGTCCGCCCGCGCCACGGTGACCATTCTCCAGCAGGTCACGGGCATCAGCGTCTATAAAGAAGACGGCAAGACCAGACTCAAAACGCTCCATACCCCGGCAGAGACCGACGTGCAGCTGAGCGCGGGCGCGACGTATTATGGAAGCGCCGTTCTCTGCGCACCGGGCAGCTTCACCTGGGAGGTCACGGGCGGCATCGGCACGATCTCGGAAAGCGGCAAGTTTACGAGCGCAAAGGTTACAAAGCTGACCGAAGGCACGATTGAGGTCTCCTATGGCGAAACAACCGCCTCCATCCCCGTCACCGTCAGCCCGGCGAACCCGTTCTCCGACACGAAGGGTCACTGGGCAGAAACCTATATCAACGATCTCTACTTTGAAGGCACGCTCACCGGTTCGGCTGGCAAGGACGGCAAGCTTCTCTACCGCCCGGACGACTCCATGACCCGGCAGGAATTCATCG
>OLOK01001682.1_pt1 | contig 17841 bp, 19 predicted proteins | sample 1672591 | NCBI WGS metagenome assembly OLOK01 (sample SAMEA3136703, study PRJEB25190) | human gut metagenome | biome: human gut; feature: human-associated habitat; material: faeces | place: Austria | collected 2013 | reverse complement strand
GGAAGGCGGGCGCACTTTGTATCTGTCTTTACGAAAGCTTTGTCGTTTCGCGCAGCAGCTCGATGTTCGCGCCCGCGGCGGCGAGCGTGGAGAGCGTCTGCGCGGCGTCCTGCGAGACAATCAAAAGCTGCGGCACATTCGTCTGCTGAACGGCAAACTCGGCGGAAACCGGCTCCTGCGGGCTCGTGAGGACAGAAAAATCGGTGATGCCATCCTGCTGCCACGCCGGGAGCAGGGCAAAGAGCGTTTTCGTGTTCAAAGCGCGGCAGAGCGCGTCGTTCGCCTCGAGAAGAGAAGCCGAGACATTCTCGCAGTCTTCTGTAACCGTCACACCGAGAATGTGCCCTGCGGCATAGAGCTTTCGCGCAAGCGCCGGGTCTGCCGTCAGCTCGGCGGCAGTCAGGAAAAACGTGCCGCGAAGATTGGACTTTTCCAGAAGCGCGGCGTTATCTGCCATCGTTTCCGCGTTCGTGAAAGCAAGATAGACGGTGGCGGGCATCTGCTCGGGCTCGGGCTGCTCGGGCTTATCCGGCTCTTGCTGCGCGGGCGTCTGCGGCTGGGAGGGCTCGGGGGTATTCATCTGGTCGATGCGGTACTGAATCAGGCTCTCTGCCTTTTCCACGAACAGGCTGTCGTCATAGACCTCACTGCCGGTTGTAAAGCGGAGGATGGGGTAGCCGGACGTACTTTGCAGCAAGCTTACCTTGAGCGAGAAGAACGATGCGCAGTAGACCAGCGGGACATAGAGCATGCCGCCGCGGAAGGTGGTCGAGACAGTTTTGACGTTGCCGTCCTGATCGGTGACGGTGCCCTCTGCAAGATCGAAGACGAGACGCCGCTGGCGCGTGAACAGAACGAACGTCTGCGCCTGCGCGTTGTATGCCGGAATCACGCCGCCGGGCGAGGCGTCGAACGCCGTGTAGGGCACGTAGATGCCGGACGAGGATTCATAGGGAAGCGCCGTAAGCGTCAGAGGAATCGAGTCGTTGACGGCGACAAAGAGAAGATCGCCCTCCGCCAGCGCCGGCGTGCAGAGCGTGAGGCAGAGAATCAGAGAAAAAACGATGCAGAAAAGCCGCTTTGCGCGCATGTGCCCACCTCCCGGAAAATCTCTGGTTATTATACCACAAAGCTTCCGCCGCGGCAAGGGAAAACGCTTGCAGGGGAGCTGTGCGTTGTGATATACTACTCGAAAAGGAGGCGAAACGTATGCAGCGAATTGAAAAAGAAAACTACTATCTGGACATCGCCGAGACGGTGCTGGAGCGCTCGACGTGTCTGCGGCGGCAGTATGGCGCGATCATTGTCCGCAACGACGAGATCGTTGCCACCGGCTACAACGGCGCGCCCAGAGGCAGAAAAAACTGCTCCGACCTCGGCAGGTGCGTGCGCGTGCAGCTGCAGGTGCCGCGCGGCGAGCGCTATGAGCTGTGCCGCAGCGTCCACGCCGAGGCGAACGCGATCATCTCCGCCTCCCGCAACGAGTGCATCGGCGCAGACCTGTATCTGGTGGGGCACGATGCGCGGACCGGGGAAATTCTGCAGGACGCCACGTCGTGTTCGATGTGCCGCCGCATGATCATCAACGCCGGCATCACGCGCGTCGTTGTCCGAAATAGCCGCCAGGAATTTACGATTGTGCCCGTGCAGGACTGGATTGATCAGGACGACACGCTGGAAACGCCGGTATAACAAAGCGGTTCGATGCTCCGGACACTTGCCGGAGGAATAATTTTCTGAAAACGGGAAAAGCTTTCTTTGCAAGGTTTACAGGCAAAGGAGGCAAACGCCATGGTAAAAGGCATCAACCGGCAGGTCATTGTGGTGCGCTCGCCGGACCCGTCGCTGTTTGAACAGGCAATCTTTCTGCTGCGCCCGGACGCGCCGGAAAGCTGCAACGTCACGCAGGACGAGCTTCTGCGCCAGGCGCAGGCGGCGGCAAAGGGCTACAGCACGGCGCATATCCCCGGGGCAAGACTTCGAAGCAGGCTGCTCGGGCGGCTTTTCTGGGCGCTTGCAGGCGGCGGCGCGGTGGGGCTTGTGTGGCTTGCAACGAGCTTTTTTTAAAAAAGACGCGGACAGGATATTTCCTGTCCGCGTTTCTGTCAAAGAGACTCAGGGGCGCTCGTATTTGTCCATATCGTACGAGCGGAGGATGGTTGCGCGAATCCACTGCTCAAAGGGTCTTGCGTTGCGGTACTCGTGGTCGTTGGTCGCCTCGAGAACCTCGAAGTAATACCAGCTGCCCGGGTCGTTGTCGGTATAGCGCACGGCGCCCTTGCAGACATAGCCCTTCGAAACACCTCTGCCGAGCATGCGGTTGATGATCGTCATTGCCTCGGCTCTGGTGATGGGCTGGTCGGGGCGGAAGGTGCCGTCCTCATAGCCCTGTACCCAGCCGTTTGAGGCGCAGATGGCAATCGATCTTGCCGCCCAGTGACCGTTATCTACATCGGTGTAGGAGGCAAAGCCGGTCGTCTTGGTGGCAAAGCGCGCGGCAAGGCAGACAAACTCCGCTCTTGTGATGGGCTTGTTCGCACCGAAGGTTCCGTCTGCGTAGCCCTGAATGTAGCCGCCGGCAGCCATGGAGGAGGTAGCCTTGTTGTACCACATGGAGCTGTTTACGTCGCGGAAGCTGTTTTCGCTCGTGAAAATCTCGTCGCGGCGCGCGCTGGTAAGCAGGCGGTAGAAGATGGTCGTGACCTCTGCGCGCGTGATGGTTCCGTTGGGGCGAACCGTGCCGTCCGGGTAACCGTAGACGTAGGCGATGTGGTCGTCCGTGCCAAGCCCGGCAACCGTCAGAAGCCCAGTCATACCGGCGATGATTTCTTCCCCTTCCAGCTTCCACTGCGCGGTAAACGTCATAGCATGTTCAACTGTTACAGCGTCACCGGCATTGTAGGTTGTATCGCCGTCACTCCAACCGGCAAAGACGTATCCATCCTTGCTCGGCGCCGCTTTCAGGGCGATTGGAGTGCCTTCAGCGACAATTTCCTCTGTGTAATCTTCGTTTTCAGCAGGTTCGCCGCCGTTCAGGTCATAAGATACAAGATAGCCGTTTTCTTCTTTATTTTCATTGTAACCACAGTAGTCGCAAGTCCGGGAGGCTGTTCTTGTATAACAGTCGTTCTCCTCGTTCCACTCCCACTTCGTTTCATCTATCGTAAAAGCATTGTCCTTGTAGCCTTCGGTGTACTGGTTCAGCTTGCCGGGGGCTTTGCCATTGTCGTAGGAACCGGTGCTAAAATTCTGCGCATGCTCGCCTACACGCTTACCGTCTCCCCAAACCTGCGTGTTTTCAATGAAAACATCAAGTCTGCCGGTATTATTCGTGCTTGCTTTTCCACCAAAGCCGAACAGACGGGAGCAAGTAGTGCTGTCCACGGAAATGCCGGAAACCTTATTATCTCCGGAGATGTTGATGATGTACTTGTAATTCCCCATATTGCTGTCGTTGACATTCAGCACTTGCTTTGTACCGAAAATAGAGCCAAGGATGGATAACTCATTATTGACAGTGCAATTTTCAAAGTTGACAGTAATATCCTGCTTGCCCGCACCGTAATCTGTGTAGACGTTGATGACCTTGTCAGAAGAATTGAAGGTGCAATTCTCAAAGGTCATTGTGGGGGAGCTGTACGTCCAGAGTGCATAACGACCGTTCGGACAGTTGAATATCGTGTTTGTAAAGGTAGCGGAGGTGTAGCCCCAGTAGCAGGTCTCACCGTTGATCGTGCAGTTTTCGACAACGGTCTCATTTATGCGAGCGAAGCCGAGATAATCTACCGTTCCGGAGCGGAGGGTCATATTTCGGAACGTGACCGTTCCTGCGCCATCGAAACTGTAGTCGCTGTTATACTCTGTGCCAAAATAGTCCGGGTCAGGAACTTCTGCACCGATGTTCCAAGCGGTTTTGTCAACGCCCTGACCGACAAAGGTCAGATCTTTCCCCTTGGTTGTAGTTTCACTTTTAACACCGTAAAGTGTGTAGTTGCCCTCGCCGAGCTGGATGGTGTCTCCACTGTCGGCTTCTGTCACAGCCTTTACAACTGTCGCATAAGGGAAGTCTTTAGAACCATCATTTTTGTCATTGCCGAATGTCGCATCGACATAGATTGTCTTTGGCTCTGCTGCCAACGCCGTGATGGGAAGCATGCCAAACAGCATGATCACACACAGCAATGCGGCAAAAATCCGTTTTTTCATTTCGTTCTCCTCCTAATTTTGTTGCCGCAAAGCCCCGGGGAGAGGATTTGCGGCAGTTCGGTGGGCAGGAGAACCTCGTCCTGTCCATCTTCGATTTCCTATTATAACACAAAACTTCCAAAATGCAACAGTTTGTGAACAAGACAAAGATAAAAAATGAGGGCTTCGTTTGTACACTTTTTCAGAAAAACGTCCCCGCGCGGTTGCGTCCGCGCGGGAAATTTCGTATGATAGGGGCAAGGGAGGCGATGGCGTGATTGAGATTTTAGAACAGACGCCGGGACTTGTTGTCTGCATTAAGCCGGTCGGCGTACGCGCGCAGGGAGAAGCGCCCGATGCGCTGCCGGCGCTTCTGGCAAAGCAGCTCGGCGCCGGCGTCTACCCCGTGCACCGGCTCGATCAGGCGGTGGGGGGACTGATGGTCTTTGCCAGAACCGGAGCGATGGCGGCGAAGCTTTCGCAGGCGATGGCGGAGGGGACGCTGCAAAAGGAGTATCTGGCGGTGCTCGGCGCGCGCCCCAAGGACGATTCCGGGGAGCTTTTTGATCTTCTGTTCCATGACCGCTTCAAAAACAAGACCTACGTTGTCTCAAAAGAGCGAAAGGGCGTTAAAAAAGCCTCGCTTTCTTACCGCGTTGTGGCAGAGGCGGACGGGCTGTGCCTGGTCCATGTCCGGCTGCATACCGGAAGGACGCACCAGATCCGCGTCCAGTTCGCCTCGCGCGGCATGCCGCTTGTGGGAGACGGAAAATACGGAAGCCGGAAAAATGCAGCTTCGCCCGCTCTGTGGTCCTACGCGCTGACGGTTCCGATGGACGGCGCGATTGCACGCATCCGCGCGCTGCCGGAAGCAGCCGGTGTCTGGGCGCCGTTTGAGCAGGCGCTGCGCATGCTTACTTGAATAGAATCAGCGAGAACCAGACGACGATATTGCCGTTCATAAAATCCAGACCGTGCTTTTCGGCAAGGTCCGTGACCAGAATGCCCTGAGATTCCACGCAGGGGAACATCCGGTCCGGATGGCGGCAGGGGGCGTCCGGATAGGCGCATTTCTGACAGATGGCGCACGCCTCGGTCGAAAGCGCCATCACGTCCGACGACTGCTCGGCAATCATGTCGCGCACCTGGCGCGTCAGCGCCTCGTGCGGCGCGCGCGTGGCAAGCGTTTCCTCGAGATTTGCGATGTCCGAGACCTCGGTGATGGAGGTCATCATCAGCGCGTGCGGATAGGAAAGGCAGCGCGCTTTGCATTCCTCGACAGTGCCCACTGCCGGAGGACACGCCCAGGTGGTATTGTACATCGGGCACTGCGTCTGGCAGATCCAGCGCACGCGCTCGGAGAAGACAAGCTCGGAGGTTTCCATCCAGTCGTACTGGAAAAGCGGCAGCTCGAGCAGCTGCTGTTCGATGCGGGCTTTGTCCATGGGGCAAGCCTCCTTTTCATTTTCTCTATTCTACACAATCCGAGCGCCTGCCGTCAAGCGGCGGGACACTGGAAAGAGCGCGCAAAAATGCGCCCGGCACGGTGTGTGGATGCCAGGCGCATGATTGCGTGCTATTGCACGGCGATTAAAAATGTGGTATACTAAGAAATACCGTGTCGGATGAACAGGTGACACTGTATTCCCTCTTCCCGGGAGTTACTTTAGCAGATTGCTGCGCTTTTGTCACCCTCCCGGCGCGTCTGTGGGCTATCGCGCGGCGATACCCCGACTCTACTGACAGTAGAATCCCTTGAAAATCAAGGGCTTTTCATGATAATTACCAGGAGGTTCCAAATTGCAGACCGACGAAGCAACCCTGCGCAAAACGGTGGCGAAGAACATCGCGCAATACCGCAAGGCGCACCATGACACGCAGCTCGATCTTGCGACGAAGCTCAATTATTCCGACAAATCCGTCTCCAAATGGGAGCGGGGCGAGAGTCTGCCGGACGTGTATATTCTCAGCCAGATCGCCGAGCTTTACGGCGTGAGCGTCAGCGCGCTCATCGGCGAGATTCAGCCGCCGAGGGAGTCCAAGCCCCATTATCATATGTTCATCCTGCTGCTGTCGCTGGCGCTGACGATGGCAGTGGCAACGCTGCTGTTCAGCATGTTCATGATCTGCAAGGTCGACTATCCGGCGTGGATGTTCTTTGTGTACGCGCTGCCGGTATGCTCGATCATCTGCATCGTTTTTACCAGCCTCTGGTGGGGCATTCTGTGGCAGGGCGTGTCCGTTTCGGCGCTGATCTGGACGCTGGGGCTGAGCCTGTATCTGTCGTTCGAACTGGAAAACGTATCGCTCATTTTCCTCGTCTGCGCGGCGCTGCAGGTGCTGACGCTTCTCTGGGAGGGCTTCCGCAAATTTCTGCAGCGCAGCCGCGGGCTTCCGGACGGGGAGACGAAGCCGGTCAGCCGAAGCGAATGACCTGTTCGCCGGCATCGACGCGCGCGCGAACGCCGAAGGGCAGGATGCAGCGCGGCAGCGCGTGACCGATATTGAGATTGCACACAATCGGAAGCTCTTTGTTGGCGATGACGCCGGCAAGGAGCTTTTTGTATTCCGCAGCATACACCTCGTCCATCGGCTTTCCGACGAGAACGCCGGAAACCACGTCAAATACGCCGGTATCTTTAAGCGTTTCGAGCGCCTTTTTATAAGTTTCGGGCGGCATATACTCCTCGCACGATTCCAGCAGCAGAATTTTGCCGCGCCAGTCGTCGAGGTCCGGGAACAGACCGTATGCTTTGCAGACATCGGGCATGTCCGCGTGCCGCCAGCCGGAGAACATCTCATACATCGAGTCGATGCAGCCGCCTAAAATCTCGCCTTCGAACTGTGCAGGTCCCTGCAAAAGCTCAAAGCCCGTGTTTTTGTGCACCGGAAGCTCCGTTCCCACCTGATCGGGTCCGAATTCCTTGCGGCTTTCATACCAGACGCTGCTCGGGCGGACCTCGCGGATGGTTCCGGTTTTCAAGAATTCCTCCCAATACCGCCTCGTGTAGGGAAGCATTTCCGGCGCAAGCTCGCACACGTCGGGCAAAAATGCCTGCCCGTAGAAGGTCGGAAGTCCGACCTTATGGAGCATGAAGTGATTGAGCGTCGTGTCGGAAAAGCCGAGGAAGGGCTTCTTTGACACGGCGCGTTGAAGTTCATGATCGGAAAACAGGTATGGCGCGAGCCGGTAGGTATCGTCTCCGCCGATGGCGCAGAGAATGGCGTCAATTTCGGGGTCGCGGAATGCGTCCAGCAAGTCCTGCGCCCGGTGCTCGGGGTGCGCAGCAAGCGATTCCAGCCCGTCCAGCGCGTGGGGCAGAAATTTGACGCGAACGCCGTAGTCCTGCAAACGCTTTACGCCGATGTCCAGCTCGTGGTGCATGAAGCCCTCGCCGAGAATGCCGCGCGACAGACTGACGATGCCGATGGTTCGTATCATAAAAACGCCTCCTTTTTGTTTTCAGTCTTTGAGAGAAAGGGAAATTTCGCGGACCAGCTGCTTCGGGAGCTTGACCACTTTGCGGTCGTAGGTGACAAAGCCGTTGCACTCGTCTTCCACATCGCTCAGCTGCGTGTAGACGCTGGCAGCGAGACCTTTTTCCGTCGCGGGAATGATCTGTTGTTCGTAGAGCCTGCGGAAGGCGTCGGCAAGGGCTGCTTCGTCTCGCAGCGGCTTGTAGCCGAAGCGCTTTTTGCCCCAGGTGTGACCGGGGACGGCGAGGGTGTAGCCGCCGAACTCCGTCAGCGCGACGGCGCGCCCGAGCCTGTCCTTCTTAAAATGATAGGGGCGGAAGTAGACGTGCAGGCTCTGCAGCTTCCCGACCTTCTGATCGTGCCAGCCGCTGGCGTGGTCGATGATGCGCGAGGGGTCGAGCCTGTGGGCATATTCTGCTGCCGCAGCCGCGTCAAACTGCCCCCAGCCTTCGTTGAACAGCACCCAGGTGCAGATACACGGGCAGCTATAGAGCTGCGCGATCAGTTCGGTCAGCTCGGTATAGTAGCTCGCCCGCGCAATGGCGTCGGTGCGGGCAAATTTTTTGTAGTCGTGGTCCTTGTGATGGATGCCGGTAATAAGCGGGGCAGAGATTGTGAGCAGATTGTATGTTCCGCCGCCGTTGATCATATCCTGCCAGACCAGCATGCCGAGCCGGTCACAGTGATAGTACCAGCGCATGGGCTCGATTTTGATGTGCTTGCGCAGCATGTTAAAGCCCATGTCCTTCATGAGCTGAAGATCAAAGATCATTGCCTCGTCCGACGGCGCGGTGTAAAGCCCGTCCGGCCAGTAGCCCTGATCGAGCACGCCGTTCTGGTAATACGGCTTGCCGTTGAGAAGCAGGCGCGGCGTGCCGTCTTCGTCTTCTCCGACGCCGAACGAGCGCATGGCGGCGTAGCTTGTCACGCGGTCTTCTCCCAGTGTCACGTCCACATCGTAGAGCGTCGGCGACTCCGGGGACCAGAGCCGGAGCGTTTCCGCCGGAATGGCAAGCGCGCCGAAGCCCTTTTCATCTGCCGCGCTTTCCGCGACCGGCTGCCCATGCAGCGAGAGCCGGACGATTGCGCCGGCGGGCGCGGGCGCCTGAATCTGATAAAGAAGCTGATTGGTAATGAGGTCCGGCGTATAGCGGATTGCCTTGACGTAATTTTCCGGCACCCACTCATACCAGACCGTCTGCCAGATGCCGCTCTGCGGGGTGTACCAGATGCCGCCGCGGCGGCTGCTCTGCTTGCCGCGCGAGAGCTGCGAGGCTTCCCGGTCGTCTCGCGCCTGAACGGTCAATTCGTTGTCTCCTGCGTGGACAAACGCCGTGAGGTCAGATGAAAACGCAGTGTAGCCGCCGACATGCTCCATGACATACTGCCCGTTGCAGAAGACTTTCGCGCGCTGATCGCATGCGCCGATGTGCAGAAGCAGCCGATGCCCCGCCGGAATCTCGGGAAGGGTGAGTGTCCGGCGGTACCAGAGAAACTGCCCGGGCTGCAAGGCTTTTCCGACGCCGGAAAGCTCTGCTTCCGGGGAAAACGGAACGAGAATCTTTCCGTCCCAGGCATCGGGCTTCGCGTCCGTCTTTGTAATGGCTATGTCCCAGAGACCGTTCAGGTTTTCATAGCTTTCGCGCACGAGCTGCGGGCGCGGATATTCCTGTAAGACGGAATCGGGATTTAACTGTTCCCCCAGACGGTTTTCATTCGATCGTCTCCTTTGAGATTGGCAGCTAATTGCCACAGTAAGTTCCATAGAGCGCGAGGTGGTCGGCGATGCAGTAGTCGCCGGTCCAGGCGTGTGCGGTGACGCAGATTGCCGCGCGTCCGTTTTCCATGATGCCGTAGCTTACGCAGCAGTTCATCGCCTGCGCGGTGTAGCCGGTCTTTGCCGCCTGAATGTCGACGGTTCCGGTCTGCTGCGGGCGAATGCGATACAGAAATTTGTTCGTCATGGCAACGCCCTCGGGGTTCTGCGCGGTCGCAGGCGAGGTGTGGTTCACGGAAGTCAGCACTTCCCGGCAGCGGGGGTTATCGAGCGCTGCCTGCATAATGATGGCCATGTCGGAGAGTGTCGTGTAGTGGTTTTCGTCGTGAAGCCCGCTGGCGTCGACAAAGTGTGTGTCCTGTAAGCCCAGTGCCTGCGCTTTTTCGTTCATGAGTTCTGCAAACGCCTCTTCGGAGCCTGCGCAGACGATGGCAAGCGCTTCGGTCGCCTCCGCGCCGGAGGGAAGTACTGCGCCGTAGAGAAGGTCCATCATGGAAACTTCTTCGCCGTGGACAAAGCCTGCCATGCTCGCATCCGCCAGAAACAGCGGGTCGATGATGGACTGCGTCATGGTAAACGTCGCGTCCCAGTCCGTGATCTGCTCGGCGGCGACGAGAACGGTCATGACCTTCGTCATGGAAGCGGGGTAGATGCGCGCGTCGGCGTTTTTCTGCGCGATGATGGTGTTCGATTCCAGATCAATGAGCAGCGCGTTTTCGCTGTAAAGCTCCAGATCGAGCGTTTTTGTTTCGTCCGTCACGTCGGCAGGTGCGTAGGTTTTTTCAGCCGGCGCCTCGGGTTGCGATTCCGGTTCGGATTCCGGCTGCGACGCCGGCTCGGGCTGAATCTCCGGTTCAGGGTCCGGCTGCGGTTCGGGGGAAGGCGCCGGTTCAGGGTCCGGTTCTGCAGCGGGGATGTCCGGCTCCTGCGGCACGGGCTGCGTCTGCGCGGTCTTTGCGTCGAGCGGCTTATCGAGCGTCTGGAGCTTCTCGCGCGCAAAAAGCGCCAGCGCGGCGGCAAGTGCAAGCGCCAGCAGGACGAGCCCCGCGGTGGCAAGCGTTTTTTGCAGCTTTTTTTTCTTTCGGGCGCGCACGGCGCGTTCGTGCATCGCGCGTGTTTCTTCGATCGTCGGCAGGCGGTCGGTTGGCAGTTCGTTTGGCATGGGCTACTCCTGAGCATTTGTTTTTCACCATCATACCACACTTTGAAAGCTGCGGTAAGTCCCCGGAAAAATTTAAGGAAACCTTCAGAATTTGGAAGCTTTTGCGCGGTAGAGGCGGCGGGAACAATCTGTCGAGCGAAAATTGGGAGAAGGGGATAGCTTTTATACAGAAAGTGCTGTATAATACAGCCAGAATTTTATGGAGGTACCACGATGAAAACCTTTCAGATTATCACCGACTCCTCCTGCGATCTGCCGCAGGAGCTGGCAGACAAGCTGGAGCTTCTGGTGCTGCCGCTGCACTTTACCATCGGCGGCAAGACATACGCCAACTATCTTGACGGGCGCGAAATCGGCTTCCACGATTTTTTTGAGCGCATCCGCCAGGGCGAGGCGGCATCCACCAGCGCGGTCAACCCCGAAAGCTTCCGCGAGGTCATGGAACAAACCTTGCAGCAGGGGCTGGACATCCTCTTTGTCGGGTTTTCCTCGGGCTTAAGCACGACCTATCAGTCCGGGTGCATCGCGGCAGACGATCTGCGCGAAAAATACCCCGAGCGCAAGATTCTGACGGTCGACAGCCTGTGCGCGTCTCTGGGGCAGGGCTTATACGTCTACCTCGGCGCGCTGCAGCAGCAGGCGGGAAAGTCCATCGAGGAAGTGCGCGACTATCTGGAAGACATCAAGCTCCATCTTTGCCACTGGTTCACGGTGGACGATCTGATGTACTTAAAGCGCGGCGGCAGAATTTCTGCCACGACTGCGGTTCTTGGCACCGTCATGCAGATCAAGCCCGTCATGCACATGGATAACGACGGGCATCTGGCGAACGTCACGAAGGCAAGAGGGCGCAAGGGCTCGCTCATCGCGCTTGCCGAAAAGGCGCTGACCACGTCCACGGACCTTCCGTCGCAGACCATGTTCATCTGCCACGGCGACTGCTACGACGACGCGAAATTCGTCGCCGATTATATCCGCGAGCGTTCGAAGGTGCAGGACATCATCATCAACTATGTTGGTCCTGTCATCGGCTCTCACACCGGACCCGGCGTTGTGTCCGTCTTCTTCCTCGGCACCGAACGGTAAAATCAAACGCGCGGAAATCGTCGGATTTCCGCGCGTGTTTTTGCATGCATGTCAATTGGAGACTTCCTTCTGCGAAGTCTTGGATTTTTCAATCCAGGTAATGCCGAGCAGAATCAGCAGGATTCCTGCCACGCGCAGCCAGCTGAACACTCCGTAGAACACATAGTCCAGCACCAGCGCCATGCCGAGGTTGCCGACCAGTGCGAGAATCGACGAGACCAGCACGTGCGTATGGAGCGTACCGACAATGATCAGCACCATTGCCACCAGTCCGCAGACCGCGCCCAGATACACCCACGCGGGCACGGAAAACACATGCGCGGGCGAAAGCTCGGAGGGGCTCGCGGTCATGCACACCAGCGCGAGAGACAAAAGTGTCGCCTCGACGTAGTTAATGAGCGAGCCCTTCGCAGTGCCGAAGCACTGCCCTGCCTTGACATTCATCATTTTGTTGACGGAGTTGAAAAAGCCGTTGACAAAGGCGGCAATATAATAAACCAGCATGTCATTTCCTCCTGCGTGTATTACGTGCCCAGCACGACGAGCGCGACGCCCGCGGCAAGCAGCACATAGCCCGGCAGCTGCTTGGCGTGGAACTTCTGCACCGGCATGCCGAACAGTCCAAACTGGTCGATCAGCTGCGAGGAGATGATCTGCCCCGCCGTCGAGATGGCAAGCATCACGCTCGCGCCGACTCGTAAGGTACACCAGCTGCTCGACGCGACGATTGCAATGCCGAGCACGCCGACCAGATACACGTACCACGGCGCGCCCCGGAACCGGAGGTCCGTCTTTTTTGCCAGCAGGAACGCCAGCAGCAGAATCAGCGCAATCCCATGGACAAAAAAGCAGATGGCAAACAACGAATAGTATTTTCCGAGCTGCCCGTTCAACGAGACCATGACGCCCTGCAGGGCGCCCGCAGCGAGCAGCAGAAGATAGTAAAGCATGCACGCGCTTCCTTTCTGAAAAGATGCCTGTCTATTATATCGGAAAGCCCCGGAAAACGCAACCAATCCGCGAAAAATGCCCAAAAATCAAGGGCTCTGCTGCCAGTAGAGCCCTGTTTCTATTTGTGGGAGAGTATGGTTCCAGCAGGCGGCGAGGTAAAATCCTGCCGTTCGGGTGACTTTTTGCAGCCGTGCGCGTAAACTGTCAAGCAGAATCAATGGGAGGATATGTACCATGGCAGAGGCAAAAAGGCTGGTTATTTTCGGGGACTCGATTGCAAAGGGCGTGATGTTTCAGGACGGGCGGTACCATCTGTGCCGGGCGCACGATTTTGACGCACTGGCGCAGCAGGGCGTCGAGGTTCTGAACTTTGCCAAAATGGGCGCATGCACCGACACGGGGCTTGCGATCGCGAAAAAACAGCTAGAATTGTGCCAGGGTGCGCAGGTGCTGCTGTCGTTCGGCGGCAACGACTGCGATTTTGACTGGCAGGCGGTCTCCGACCATCCGGAGGAGGCGCATCTGCCGAAGATTCCGGCGGAGCAGTTTCTGGAAAACTACCGGGCGCTGATGGATCTGGTGCGGCAGACGGCAAGCCGGGTCTGGATTTCCTCGCTCGTGCCGCTGGAGGCGCACCGGTTTTTGGACCATGTGTCGCAGGGGCGCAGCCGGGAAAATATTCTGACGTGGCTCGGCGACACGGACCGCATCTTCCGTTGGCAGGAGTATTATAACGATCTGGTCTGTAAGCTCGCGCGGGAGCTTTCGTGTCCGCTGCTGGAGCTGCGTCCGGAGTTTCTGAAGCACCCGGCGTTTCCGGCGCTTCTATCCATGGACGGCATTCATCCCACGCAGAAGGGGCATGACGTTATCCACCGGTGCGTGGCAGAGGCGATATTCTAATTACCAAGGCAGTTTGCATGCTTGCAGTAGCCCGCGGCGAGCGCTTCGTCGAGCGAAGCAAAATACACGCGGTTGCTTTCGCCCGGCAGCTTGCCGCAGCTGGCAAGGTGGACGACCTTGGAGGACGAATTTCCGACATAGCCGTAGCTGCCTGCGGTTTGCGACGCAGCATCGGAAGCCGGCGGAGCTTCATTGGAAGCAGAGGTGATGGTGACGGTTTTGCCGTCGGAGACGGCGATGATCTCGCCGAGCAGATCTGTCCGGTAGACCGGAATGCCGCAGGCGGACAGGCGGTTCAGGGCGGCTTCGGTCGGATGACCGTAGTCGTTGTCCGCGCCGACGCTGATGACGGCGTACTGCGGATGGACCGCCTGCAAAAATTCGGTCGACGAGCTGCCTGCGCTTCCGTGATGCGCGACCTTCAGAACGGTTGCGGAAACATCCACACCGGCGGCTAACATATCGTCCTCCGCCTCGAAGCCCATGTCGCCGGTGAATAAAAAGCTTGTTTCGCCATAGCGCACGCGCGCAACGAGGCTTCCCTCGTTGGGATCGTCGCCGTAGTCTACGACGGGACCCAGAAATTCCACACTGGCATCGCTGAAGGCGAACGTGTCTCCCGCCTGCGGAATGGTGACGGAAATACCCTGCTCGGCAACATATTTTGTGACGTCGGAGAAGACCTTCGTGTGCCAGCTGTCGACCGAGCAGTAAAAGGCGTCGGTTCTCGTGCTGGCAAGGACGGCGGAGAGCCCGCCGCAGTGGTCCTCGTCCGGATGCGAGCAGATGACGGCGTCCAGATGGTCAACCTCCAGCTCTTTGAGACGCGCAATCAGCTTCTGGTTGTTTTTGACCTTGCCGCCGTCAATGAGCAGCGTTTCATCGCCGCAGAACAGCAGCGCGCTGTCTCCCTGCCCGATGTCCAGAAAATGGACCTCCAGTCCGGACGCATCTGCCTGCGCCGCTTCAGGCGCTGACACAGATGCAGCGGGCTCCGACCGGCTGTCCAGATACCGGCTGACGGCAAGCAGGAGCAGGCACAAAACCGCCAGCAGCACAGCTGCGGCTGGCGAACGCTTTTTTGCGGGGCGGCGTTTCGGCATGACAGATCCTCCGAATCCGGGCAGACGCTCGGTTTTTCTTTTATTCTACCGGAAACCGACAGAACTTACAAGCCGGACGCACTGCATTTGCGGTGCATCCGGCTTTCCGGAATCTGTGTGCTTGTTTTACAGCGCGGCGACCTCGGCAAGAACGGTGTCCTCCGTTTCTGCCATCGCCTGCAGCGTTTTGGACAGAAGCGTGTCCAGCTCCCAGCCGAGCTGCTCGGCGCCTCTCGCGATCACATCGCGCGAACAGCCGGCGGCAAACTTCTTGTCCTTGTATTTTTTCTTGAGGGATTTGAGCTCCATGTCCTTCGTGCTCTTGCTCGGGCGCATCAGAGCCGCTGCCCAGATCAGACCCGTCAGCTCGTCGCACGCGAAAAGAACCTTCTCCATCTCGCGCTCAGGCGCGACATCGGCGCAGATGCCGTAGCCGTGGGAAACAATCGCGTGAATCATATCCTCCGGCACGCCGCCTTTTTGCAGCAGCTCCACACATTTGACGCAGTGCTGCTCGGGGTACAGCTCAAAATCGATATCGTGCAGCAGACCCACGACGCCCCAGTAGTCTGCCTCCGCGCCGTAACCCAGATCGTTTGCGAACCAGCGCATGACCGCCTCGACCGTCAGCGCGTGCTGCAAATGGAAATGGTCCTTGTTATATGCGCGCAGAAGCTCCCATGCCTTTGCCCGTTCCATAGAAATCCCGCCTTTTAGGTTTTTCTTTCATCTTACGCATTTTTCCGCGCCTGTCAAGAAAAACTTCACGCCGCGCGGCTTGACTTTTCGGCAGTGATGGTGGATACTGGGAGCACACAGAAAGGAGACTGGCATATGAAGAGTTTACAAAAGCAGCTGTGCGGCATTGCAGTTTTGATTTTCGGTCTCATTGTGACAGTCATCGGAACGGGGGTTGGAAATGTGCTCAGTTTGATCGGCGGTGTGATTGGGCTTTGGGGGCTCGGCATGACGTTCTGGAATCAGGAGGAGACTACAGAGGAAGATACAACAGAGGAGGAGAACAAATAAATCCCACAAAAACGTTCTGTTTTGCAGGTTGGAAAGCTGTTCACTTGCAGAAACGGAACGTTTTTGTTGCAAAAACGGCGGATTTTCTTTGACATTCCCGTACCGGCATGATAGACTAGCGACAGAAAAAACCATGCAGGAGGCATGTATGACACTGTTAGAGCGTTATTTGAACTACTTATCTCAGATCTGCGAGGGCTCGCGGACACCGCCCGAGGGCATTTTGCTCACCAGAACGGGCGACATGGAAAAAGCAATTGAGCTGCAGCAGCAGATCGCCGGACTCGGCATTCCGGAGTTTGTAAAGCGCTGCGCCGCGCTGCACGATGTAGGGCACACCGTTGAACTTGGTGGTCTGGCGGCGGAGCCAGAGCTTGTTGAGGCTCATGCCGTCACGCTCCAGCTCCTTCGGCACGACGGTGTAGCCGCAGCGGGTGCCGGTGAAGCCTGCGATCTTGGAGAAGGAGCAGATCTCGATGGCGCACTCGCGGGCACCCTCGATCTCGAAGATACTGCGGGCCAGCTCGCCGTCGGAGATGAAGCACTCGTAGGCAGCATCGTAGAGGAGGATGGCGTTGTTCTTTCTGGCGTACTCCACCCATGCCTTGAGCTGGTCGCGGGTGTAGGCCGCGCCGGTGGGGTTGTTGGGGCTGCAGATGTAGATGATGTCAGCCTTCACGCTGTCGTCGGGCATCCCGAGGAAGCCGTTCTCCTGACTGGTGCGGCCGTAGATGATCTTGCGGCCGTCGGTGACATTGTCGTCCACATAGGTGGGGTAGACGGGGTCCGGAACGAGGACGGTGTTGTCCACGTCAAAGAGGCCCAGCAGATTGGCAAGGTCGCTCTTTGCGCCGTCGGAGATGAAGATCTCATCTTCCGCCAGCTGGGTGCCGCGGCCTGCGTAGTAGCCCTGAATGGCCTGCTTGAGGAAGGGGTAGCCCTGCTCGGGGCCGTAGCCGTGGAAGCCCTCTTTGGTGCCCATCTCGGTGACGGCGTCGTGCATGGCGTCCACGACGCACTTGGCCAGAGGCTGGGTCACGTCGCCGATGCCCAGACGGATGATCTCCTTCTCGGGGTGGGCCTCCTGATAGGCGGCGACCTTGTGGGCGATGTCCACGAAGAGGTAGCTGGCCTTCAGCTCGTTGTAGTGCTTGTTCATTTTCATAATACTTTCCCTCGATTCTTTACTTGATAGGCGGCCTGCCCTCTCAGTCACGGAGAGGGCAAGGATGCTTTATACCTCAGCGGTGCCCTCGCATACGGTGACCGCGCTGCCGGTCATGAGCAGTTTTTTGTCCGGCAGGACCCGGATGATAAGCTCACCGCCCCGCAGCTGGACATGGACGTCCTCTCCGGCGGGGCAGAGGCCCAGCTCGGTCAGCGCCGCCACGGTGGCGCAGGTGCCGGTGCCGCAGGCCCATGTCTCGCCGCTGCCCCGCTCCCACACCCGCATTTTCAGGTGGGTGGCGTCCACCACCTCCACGAACTCGGTGTTGACCCGCTCCGGGAAGTTGGCGTGGCGCTCGAACGCGGGGCCGATGTCCTCAAGCTTCAGGCAGTCTACATCCTCCACCGCTTCAACCTGATAGCCCATCATTGATAACACGCCCACGCTGATGCAGGTGACGCGCCACGTCCTGCCCTCCACGGTGAGGGGGCAGCCCACCAGCGGCCCTTCGCCCATGTTCACAGCGGGCAGGGCCGCAGCCATGGCGGAGTATCCGCCCATCTCCACCTGCCAGAGCTGTGCGCCCCTGTGGGTGATGGTCTTGGTGCCGCTGTTGGTGTCGATGCGGAGCGTCTCTTTCGCAGCGCCGTGGGTGTAGAGCCATTCGGCCACGCAGCGCACGCCGTTGCCGCACATCTGCGCCTCGCTGCCGTCGGCGTTGAAGATGCGCATCCGCCCGTCCGCGCCCTCCGTCACCGGGGCACAGATGCAGATGATGCCGTCCGCACCGATGGAAAAGTGGCGGCGGGAGAGCTTTTGCGAAAGGGCCGCGATGTCCTCCGGCACGCCGCTGGTGCGACAGTCGAGGTAGATGTAATCGTTGGCGCAGCCCTGCATTTTGGTGAATGAAAGCTTCATAGTACTCCTTCCGTCATCGCTTTTGTGTTCCGTGCTGCCTGCCCTTCTCGGGAAAGCCTCTCCCTTCGGGAGAGGTGTCTGC
>OLOK01001649.1_pt1 | contig 18135 bp, 5 predicted proteins | sample 1672591 | NCBI WGS metagenome assembly OLOK01 (sample SAMEA3136703, study PRJEB25190) | human gut metagenome | biome: human gut; feature: human-associated habitat; material: faeces | place: Austria | collected 2013 | reverse complement strand
AATGAACCTAAAAGCTGAAATAAGCTTATATTTTTTACAAAGAATTTAAAACGTTTTTATTAAAAAAACAATAAATATTTCTAAAAAAATAATTGAAGTGTTTCAAAAGTAAATACTTCAACTAATAAAAAGTTTTAGAAAATTTTATTGAAAATATAGAAGTGGAATAAGCATCCATAATTCTACTTTCTATAATAAAAGGTTCAGTTTTTATAAAAAGGTCTAAAAGACCAGAGAAAATGGAGGGAAAAATGAAAGGAAGGAAAAGAATTTTAAGGAAAGGACTTTCAGGAAAGATTCTTAGTTTCACAATGGCACTTGCAATGGTTGCTAATTTGATGGGTGGATATTGTGCAGCTACAGAACTTTCAACAAAGGAAGTCAAAGCTGCAAATGCAGAGCAGCCACCATATCGTAATGTTATGTATTATGGTGACTGGTCAATTTATTCAGGACAAAAGAATTTTACACCTGACAAGATTGATGGTAGCTTAATCACACACTTAAATTTTGCGTTTATGGATGCAGATGCAAATGGTGATTTGATTACTACTGATACATGGGCTGATTATGAGAATCCAAATGTTGGATTTTCAGTTGGAACAGACAATAAATATGCAGGTGTATTAGGAGCAATGGTACTTTTAAGACAGAAATATCCTAATATGAAGATAGGTGTTTCTGTTGGTGGATGGACAAGATCAGGAGATTTTCCAAAAATTGCTGCTTCTGAAACAACCAGAAAGAACTTTGCTAACAATGTTGCAAAATTTGTACACTACTATGGGTATGATTTCGTTGATATTGACTGGGAATACCCAACAGCAGACAGAGACCCGGATCCTGAAGGAAATGGTGTAGCAATTGATAAAGGATGTAAAGGTTCAGCAGCAGATACACAGAACTATACATTACTTCTTCAAGCCATAAGAGATGCACTGGACAGCTATGGAGCAAAAGATAATAAACACTATGAATTGTCAGTTGCCATGTCAGCATCGCCTAAAATGATGGCAGCAATTGAATACGAAAAAGTTTTAAAAATCGTAGATTTTGCTAATATGATGACATATGACTTAAATGGTGCGTGGGGAGGATTTACAGCTCACCAGACAGCACTTTATACTAATCCTGCTTATGACGAGGGAGATGCAGGACTTTCAGTTGATTCATGTATTAAATATTTAGAAAATAAATATGGGGACAACATTGATTATTCAAAAATCGTAGTTGGTGTTGCACCTTATACAAGAGGATGGAAAGAAGTAAAGAAAGACACAGGAAGAGATTCTAAAAATCCAGGATTATATGCAGATGCAACAGGCGAAAATGGTGTAACATATGCATATTCAGATATTGATTCATTAGTAAGCAAATATAATTTGACTAAATATTGGGATGATGTTGCAAAGGCTAACTATTACTATAGTGAATCTTCAGGAATGTTCTTTACTTGTGATACTGAAGAATCGGTAGCAGAAAAAGGCAAATATGTAAAACAGAAACACTTAGGTGGTCTTATTTCATGGATGGCTTCTTTAGATGCATCCAGCACAATAACTAAGACAATGAAAGAATCATTGTATGGTTCAGCAGCAATTCCTAATCAGAAGATAGTTGCTCCTGCTAATGATGGAGTTGAAACAACAGTTACAACATCAGGTGATTCTTATACAATTACACTAAAAAATACTAACTCATCAGTAACAAAAGCAAGTGGTTCAAAAGATATTTCAGTAATGCCTTGGGCAGAATATTTCGGAAAAACATTAAGTTATCCTTCAATATCAATTGAAACACAAAATGGCGAAACTTTATCAGGAGATTGGAGTGCAGGAGGTACAATTACAACAGAAAATGGAAAAACTGTTGTTACGCCACCTGAGTGGAGTTCAAAAACATTAGAGCCGGGAGCTTCATTAACATTTACACTTAAATCAGGAAAAGGAACAGCTAATGTTCAAAATATAAAAGGAATAACATTAAGACAAAAAGCTGTTTCAGCAGGCGAAATTTTGTCAACAAAAGTTGTTTATAAAAATGGAGATTATGTAGAACCATCTGAGGATGTTACAACAAAATCTCAGCAAACAACAAATAGTCAGACTCAGACAACAGCAAAAGAACAAAATACAACAAAGGGACAGCAAGTAACAACAGCTTCTGTTACAACAAAAAAAGAAAATGATACAACAAAACAGGCAACTGGAAACTATCCTGAATGGTCTCCAAATAGTGTTGTATATGGATTGGGAAATCTTGTTCAGTATCAAGGAAAAGTATATGAATGTACATATGCTCATACATCTAATTTAGGATGGTCACCAACAGATGCGGCAACATTGTGGAAATTAAGAACTGATTTGGTTGCAGGAGAAGTTCAGACAACTAAAAATAGTGGAAGTGAGCAGGAAACAACAGAAAATAACTATACAGTTAATTCTAAATTACCGGAACATATGGTAACAGGTTATTGGCATAATTTCCTTAATGGCTCAACAGCATTAAAGATTTCAGATGTACCGGATTATTACGATATGATTTGTGTATCTTTTGCTAACTCATCAACAACACCGGGCAAAGTTACATTTGAACTTGATAAGGATTTGTCTAATGCGCTAGGTGGTTATACTAAAGCACAATTTATTCAGGATATTAAAAATGCTAAGGCGAAAGGTCAGCATGTAATTATTTCTGTAGGTGGAGCAGAAGGAACTACTTATATAACAAATGAGGAAGCTGCAAATCAGTTTGCAACAAGCCTTATTTCAATAATTGAAGAATATGGATTTGAAGGTGTAGATATTGACTTTGAAGGAGGTGCAGTATCAGGAACAGATTATATAGCAGAAGCACTTAGAACTGTACGTAATCATTTTGGTGAAGATTTTATTATTACAATGGCACCTGAAACATATTATTTCCAGGATACAAATCCTAACGGAACAATGGCTACATCTGCATATTACAGATTAGCATATAAGATTAGAGATATTCTTACAATTTGTTATCCACAGTTCTATAATTCAGGGGCAATGAATGGATACAATGGATTTAATGCACAGGTTGGAACAGCAGATTTCTTAACATCCCTTTCAACATTATTGTTAGAAAACGGACTTAGAGCTGATCAGGTTGCACTGGGATTACCATCAACATCTAAAGCTGCATCAAGTGGATATGTGTCAACAGACATAATTTCAACAGCAGTAAAAGCTCTTGTTAATGGAACATCATCAGGAAACTTTACAGCACCAAAAGCATACCCAACATTAAGAGGTGTTATGACTTGGTCAATAAACTGGGATGCTACAAATAATTATACATGGGCAAAATCAATGTCATCTCTTATGGATTCATTAGAGAAACATGAGCAACCAACAACAAAGCAAGCTACTACAGTTGCTCCAACAACTAAAACACCAGTTACAGAAGCACCAACAGTAGCACCTACAACAAAGAACGAAACAACTGCAGCAGGTCAGCCTGAATTAAAACCAACAGAAGTAATCAGTTTAACAATTCAGGAACAGAAAGCCGGAAAAGTTACATATGTATGGGGTCAGACACAGGAACAGATTGCTAGTGGACAGACATACAAAGTATACATAGATGGGCAGTATATTGAATCATATACTGTGGCAACATCAACAACATATACTTTTACAACTAACGGAAAACATACTATTAGAGTAACAGCTAATTTGAATGGATATGAAACAGAAGGGCAGACAATAGAAGTAACAGTCCAGGGATTGACTCAGGACGCTACTACAAAGACGCCTGTTCAGACAACAGCTACAACAACAAAAGCACCAGAACAGACAACAAATCAGGGAACAGTAACAACAGGTCTTTCATCAAGATTAATGATTGGCTACTACCATACATGGAATAATGACGGAAATCCATTTATTAAGCTTAGAGATGTGGACAAAAACTGGGATGTCATTAATATTTCATTTGCAGAACCTGAAAAGGCAGGAAGTACTGACGGAAAGATGAAGTTTGATATATCAGGTCTTACAAGTGATTACACAAAGGATGACTTTAAGAAAGATGTAAAGTCATTACAGGCACAGGGAAAGAAGATTGTGTTGTCAATTGGTGGTTATGAAGGATATTTCTCATTAACATCAGACGATGCTGTAAATCAGTTTGTAAGTGATATAAAGTCAATTATAAATGAATATGGATTTGATGGAATTGATATTGACCTTGAACAGTCTTCAGTACAGTTTGAAAGTGGAAATGATAAAGATATAAATAATCCAACATCACCTAAAGTTGTAAATATGATTAAAGCCATTCGTACAATTTGTGATAGCTATGGAAATGATTTCATACTTTCATGGGCACCTGAAACATTTTATGTACAGTTAGGTTATTCATTCTATGGTGGAATTAACCAGTATTGTGACACAAGAGCGGGAGTTTATCTTCCAATGATTAATGCACTTAGAGACAAAACATCTTATGTGCATGTTCAGTTATACAATTCATCACCTATTACAGGACTTGATGGAACATCATATAATATGGGAACAAAAGAAGGAATAGTAGCAATGTGCGAAATGCTTCTTAAGGGATTCCATGTTGGAGCTTATTATACAAATTCAACTGATGAGTCAACATATTTTGCACCACTTAGACCTGATCAGGTAGTAATCGGAGTACCTTCATCACAGAGTGCAGCAGGTAGTGGTCAGGTAACAAATGAAGTACTTCAAAGTGCGTTCACAGAGCTTAATAATAATTATCCGGGAATAAGGGGAATTATGTCATGGTCAATTAACTGGGATTCATCACAGAATAAGAATACATTTGTTAATAAAAATGCAGAATTTCTTGCAAAATTTAAAAATAATGAACCAACAACAGTAGCACCGGTTATAACACAGGCGCCAACAGAAAAGACCACAACAGTAGCACCAGTTACAACACAGGCACCAACAGAAAAAGCTACAACAGTAGCACCAGTTACAACACAGGCGCCAACAGAAAAAGCTACAACGATAGCACCAACAACAGTTGCTCCTACTACAAAGATAGATGAAGATGATACAATACCTGCACCAATTGGATTAACATATGCAGGAAACAAAGATCTTCCATATTATTTTGCATGGCAGGCACCATCAAATGATATTGAAAACTATAATGTATATGTGGATGGAGTATTTGCAGGAAGCTCTGTAAATAGTTCAATTAATTTGACAGCAGATGTTTTTGCAAATGGAAATGGCGACTATACAGTATCAGTAAGATCTGTTAAAAACGGAAAAATGTCAGCTGCTACACAGATAACATATACATTTAAAGATGGCACAGGTTCAAAGCCAACAACAGTGGCACCGGTTACAACAGTAGCACCAACAGAAAAAACAACAACAGTAGCGCCAGTTACAACACAGGCACCAACAACAGTAGCACCAACAGAAAAAGCTACAACAGCAGTGCCAACAACACAGGCACCAACAACAGTAGCACCGACAGAAAAAGCTACAACAGTGGCACCAACAGAAAAAGCTACAACAGTTGTGCCAACAACAAAAGGAACTGATATATCAACAAATCCAGTGACTATAGGAAATAAGGAAACAAGTGTTGATAATACAAAAAAAGAAACATCAGCAGATCAGAAAGTTATGATTAATAAAGCAAAAATTAAAGTTGCTAAGAGAAAACACAAATCTGCAAAGATTAAAGTTTCATTTAAGAAAATATCTGGTGTAACAGGATATCAGATAAGAGTTTCTTCAACTAAGAAATTTACAAAAAAGAAAACAATTACAAAGTTTGTTAGCAAAACTAATGTAAAGGTTTATGTACGTAAATTGAAAAAAGCTAAAAAACTCTACGTTCAAGTACGCGGTTATAAAATAGTTGGTGGAAAGAAAGTATATGGTTTATGGAGTGGTAAGAAGAAAGTAAAAAAATAGCTAAATAATAAAAAAGCTAAAGATAAAAAATGAATAGTCGGGCAGTTGTAACAGATTGTCCGGCTATATTAATAAATTTTAAAGGAGGAAAAAAATGCGTAAGAAAATTTTGTCAATTATTTTGACAACAACTATGGTTTTAGGATTAATACCAGGTATACCTTGTGTTAACCAGGTAAAAGCAGAATCATCATGGAAACTTGTGTGGAGTGATGAATTTAATGGTGATTCTCTTAATACAGACGTATGGACACGTGAAACAGGTGGCAGTGGCTGGGGAAACAATGAACTTCAGTATTATACAGACCGTACAGATAATTCATATGTATCAGATGGAACATTAAAAATAGTTGCAAAAAGAGAAAACTACAGTAATTGTAGATTTACATCTGCACGTTTAAAAACAGCAGGTAAAAAAAGCTTTAAATATGGAAAAATGGAAGCACGTATTAAGGTAAATGGTGGAAACCAGGATGGTGTCTGGCCGGCATTTTGGATGATGGGAGATGATGGAACAGCATGGCCATGGTGTGGGGAATTAGATATTATGGAACATGCTAATTCAAGAAACTATGTTGAGGGAACAATTCACTGGAATGCAGGTGGAAGTTCTTATAATACACCATATAATCATATATTTTGGGGAAGTTATAGTGTTCCTGCATATTATTATTATAGTGATAACAACAATGGTATTAATGGTTGGCATACATATGGTGTGATTTGGGATGAAAATACAATTAAGTGGTATGTAGATAATAATATTTATTTGACAGCATATCTTAATGATGACAATGCTTATGCATTTAGAAAAAATCATTATTTTTTATTAAATCTGGCATTGGGAAGTAATGCAACAGGTTATACGGGAAACACAGCACCAAATGATTCATTTCAGTCAGCAACAATGGAAGTAGATTATGTTAGGGCATATTCAGGAAGTGGAGAGTTAAATCCTGATGGTGGAAGTAGTCAGCCGGATACAGATGGTTACAAATCAGTTCCTGATAAGGCTGTAACAACAGTGGGAGATTGTACATTATATGCAGGAAGCTGGGACAATGGAGCAATGAGTTATAAAGGAAGCAAATTGTCTGATTTAAGTATTAAATTGAATAGTACAAGTGGAAATGCGGGTACATGGGGAACACAACTTAAGTATCCGATGAATTTAGTGCAAGGTAAAAAATATAATGTAACATTAAAGTTTAATTCAACTAATGCCGGAAATATGCATTGGAAGAATGAAGGTGAAAATGACAGCGTAGATTTAGGAACAGTACAATACAATGTAAATGCCGGAATCAATACTAAAACTCTTCAGATTACAGCAGATTCAAAGAATACTGCAGTAATGGAAATGAGTGGTATGCCTGCAGGAACAGTTATTGATAACATTAGTATATCATCTGTTCAGGAAGCAGATAGTGCTACAACAGAAAAGCCAACAGATGCAGCGACTACGACAGAAAAAGTAACAGAAACTCCAACAACACATAAAGTAATAGATGTTGATTGGTCAGGTGTTAAATATCTTGAAGATGGAGCAGAAGGAGGAAAGCTTGTAAATAAATATAAAGCATATTGTGAATCAGACAAAGTTAATATTGTTAATATTCAAAAAAATGCAGATGGAGCATCAGTTATTTATACAACATTTCCAGTGGCAGTTTCTTCAACAACAGCAGAAGAAGCAAAGATAGAAGGAGCCGGAGTAGGATTCCCTGTTGATTCTGTAAAAGAAGGACAGAATTTATTTAAAGTAACATTAGCGGACAACTCAACATATGATGTTTACTTGTATAAGGAACCTGTAAAAGTTACAACAGCATTACCAACTACAACACAGGCATCAACAACAACAGCAGCACCAACAGAAAAAGCTACAACAGCAGTGCCAACAACACAGGCACCTACAACAGTATCACCAACAACAGTTGCTCCTACTACAAAGATAGATGAAGATGATACAATACCTGCACCAATTGGATTAACATATGCAGGAAACAAAGATCTTCCATATTATTTTGCATGGCAGGCACCATCAAATGATATTGAAAACTATAATGTATATGTGGATGGAGTATTTGCAGGAAGCTCTGTAAATAGTTCAATTAATTTGACAGCAGATGTTTTTGCAAATGGAAATGGCGACTATACAGTATCAGTAAGATCTGTTAAAAACGGAAAAATGTCAGCTGCTACACAGATAACATATACATTTAAAGATGGCACAGGTTCAAAGCCAACAACAGTGGCACCGGTTACAACAGTAGCACCAACAGAAAAAACAACAACAGTAGCGCCAGTTACAACACAGGCACCAACAACAGTAGCACCAACAGAAAAAGCTACAACAGCAGTGCCAACAACACAGGCACCAACAACAGTAGCACCGACAGAAAAAGCTACAACAGTGGCACCGACAGAAAAAGCTACAACAGCAGTGCCAACAACACAGACACCAACAACAGTAGCACCAACAGAAAAAGCTACGACAGTAGTGCCAACAACACAGGCACCAACAGAAAAGGCTACAACAGTAGCACCAACAACACAGACACCTACAACAATTGCTCCGTCAGAAACAGGAACGACAACTAAAACTGAAACAACAAAGGAAACACCTACAGTTTCCACAACAGAAATTGTAACTACAAAAACTGCACAAACCGTAAAGGTACCAAAGGTTAAAATTAAAAAGGCAACTAAGAAGAGAAGTGCTAAGAAATTAAAAGTTACATTAAAAACAGCAAAGGGTGTAAAAGGATATCAGGTAATGATATCAACATCAAAGAAATTTAAAAAAGCAAAGGTAAAGAACTATAAGAAAGCCAAATTTACAATTAAGAAATTAAAGGCTAACAAGAAGTACTTTATCAGGGTCAGGGCTTACAAAGTAGTAAATGGAGAAGTTTATTATGGTAAGTGGTCTAACCGAAAAGTTAAATTTAAGAAGTAATTGCCACAAATGGAATATTAGCATTAGATTAAATTTATAAAAAAGGAACAGTCAGATTGATTTTTGAATTAAATCCGGCTGTTCTTTTTTGCTTAAAAGTGGCGAAAAAGAGAGAGTTTAGTGAAAGAAAATACCATTATTAGTAAAATAAAACAGGATTATTAGTAAAAAGAAAAGACGTTTTTAAACAAAAAACAATAAAAACGTTTTTACGACAAAAAATGCCAATTAATAAAAAACAAGAAAAACAATAAAAAAAACAATAAAATATATATGCAAAGTGCAAAAAAAACAAAGAGACTATTTGTGTAGAGTGCTTAAAAACATTTTCGAATTTGAAAAAATATATCAATAAGTGCTAAAATATAAGAAAATAAAAACGTTTTAATGTCAACCTTACACAAAAAAGAGAATAGTGTTTTTATTGTTTGAATTTATTTAGGAGGAAGAAAAATGAAGATGAAAAAGATGTACAAATCTTTATTGTCAATTGTTTTGGCAGTTGCAATGTTATTTACATCACAGACATTTAATATGACTGTAATGGCAGCATCAGCAGCAACAAGCACAGATGCAATTGACGGTGCCGAAGAGACAACAATCCACGCAGAAGTTTTCTTTGTTAATGTAGCAAATGGAAACATAATTACTGTTAGTGGTGTAAAGAATGATCCAATCTTGGTAGATAAGAAATTTACATCTATCAACAATGTAAGTGACGATGGAAAATTCACTACATATTATGGAACATACAAGAATAATGGAATTGATGACAAGGCTAACGAAGTAGTTAATTTCGCTAATAAGTCAAGAAATACAGTTTGGGCAGCAAATGCTGATGATATTATTTATCAGGACGCTAGAACAGTAGCAAATGATTACGCACCAACAGGATGGGAATCAGTAAGAATCCAGCACAATGATGATGGAACAGTTTCTTTTGGTAGCAGTGCAGATGAAAAAATATTCACATTAGGAAAGTACAAAGACGAAGAAGGAACAGAACATACAAAGCTTGCGGTAAGTTCAAAGTATCACTTAGGAGACAAGGTTGGCAATGAAGAAAAGTTCATTATGTATACAGGTGATGAACCAAAGAAAGCAAGAAAAGTAACATTATCTGATGTTTCAGGTGATAGCGTTCAGATTTCATGGACAACACCAAAGGAACATATTTATTCAGCATTTGAAGTTATGTATTCAACTTCAGAAAATGGAAATTACAGATCAGCAGGTTTAACAACAAAGAATAAGATGACTGTAAATAATCTTTTATCAGAAAAGCAATACTTCTTTAAGATTAGAACAATTACTAATACTAAGGAAGCAGGTTCATACAGTGCATATGCAGATAGTGAAATTGCATTTACAACAACATTATCTCAGACTAAACCGGCTAAAGCTGAAATAACAGATGTTACGAGAAATGACAAGACAGGCGCTCAGACTATTATATGGAATAAGGCAGCAAATGCTAAGTCATATAATATTTACAGGGCAGAAGGCCGTTATGCAGAATACAAATTAATTGATTCAATAGACGGAGCAAAAACAAGTTATACAGATACAAATCCAAACACAACATCAAAATACAAGAACTATTATAAAGTTCAGGCAGTTAACGGTAATGTTAATGGAGAAGAATCAGAACCATATTCATTGGAAATTTCTAAGTTTGGTAAGAATGTATACGTATTTAACGATGCAGATGACAAGGATGCAATTTCTGATAAGGTAAATGAAACCTTTGGATATCAGCATTATGATCAGTTTGGTAAGAACCGTTACGCATTCGCTTTTAAACCTGGTGATTATACAGAAACAGTAGCAGATGCGTATGATGTAGGTTACTACACACAGGTTATTGGTTTAGGAAAAACACCTTACGATGTAAGATTAAAGAATATTAAAACACCAGCAGCTTTAGCTAATGGTAACGTAACATGTAACTTCTGGGTTGACGTTGAAAACTTTACTATTGCACAGACAACAGAAAATCCTAACTATTGGGAAGATTCATTTAAGTGGGCAGTATCACAGGCAGCTCCTGCAAGAAGACTTAATGTAGAAAGACAGACATTACTTCAGTGGACATGGGGAGACAATGCTTGGGCCAGCGGCGGATATATTTCTGATACAAAGTTCCATGATTCAGTAGGTTCATGGTGTCAGCAGCAGTATTACTACAGAAACTGTGAATTTACAACAAAGCAGACAGAAAATGGCTCTATATATGGTATTAACTGGAACCAGGTTGTTCAGGGATGTAAGAATGTTGATGGAACAACATTAAAGGATAACAGTGGTAACTACTTTAACGCAGGTGGAAGCTTATTACAGAATAATGGTATTTCAAACTGGGCAACTAATGGATGTACAACAGTATTAGACAAGACAGATGCAACAAGAGAAAAACCATTCTTATACTTCGATGAAGATACAGATAGCTACAAGGTATTTGTACCTGCAGTAAGAAAAGATACGACAGGCGTTTCATGGTCAGAAAATGATATGGGTAAAGGCAAATCGTTAGGATTAGACAGTTTCTATATTGCTAACCCTGATGTAGATACAGCAGACACAATTAATGCAGCTTTAGGAAAAGGTTATAACCTTCTTCTTCAGCCTGGTATTTACAAATTAGACAAAGCTATTGAAGTAACACATGAAAATACAATAGTTCTTGGTCTTGGTATGGCTACATTTACTTCATCTGATAAGAATACTGATACATTTATCAGAGTAGCTGGTAAGAAGTGGAATAGTGATTATACAAAGGTAGAAGAAAATTACGATATCGGTGGTGTTGAAATCGCAGGCGTAATTTTAGATGCCGGAAAACATACAAACACATTATTAGAAGTAGGATATGAAGGAGCAAATGTTGACCATTCAAACAACCCTTGTGTATTACAGGATGTTATCTGTAGGGTAGGTGGAACAGGCGACCTTGGAACAACAGGTTCATGTATAGTTGTTAACAGTAACAATACTATTATTGATGAAACATGGATTTGGAGAGCAGACCACGGTGATAACACAGGTTGGTATGAAAATACAGCAGATCACGGTCTTGTTGTAAATGGCGATAACGTAACAGCTTATGGTTTATTTATTGAACATTTCCAGAAATACGATGTTATCTGGAGAGGTGAATATGGTAAGACATTCTTCTTACAGAATGAAAAATGTTATGATCCACAGGATCAGAAAGAATGGATGTCACATAATAATACAGTTAAGGGATATTCAGCATACAAAGTAGCAAATGATGTTAAACACCACTACGCAATAGGTCTTGGTGTTTACGATGTATTCATTAACACTAACGGAGCAGAAATTTTCTTAGATAATGCCATTGAAGTTCCTAATGCAGATGATGTATTAATTGAAAATGCATGTATTGTAGAAATCGCCAACGGTAGCGGACCAAAGGTAGGTATTAACAGAATTATTAATGGTACAGGTTGTGGTATTACAACAGGTGAAACTTCACAGACAGTATCAGGTAAAAAGGGTGGTTATGCTATCCAGAGATTATTATACTACCGTAACAAAACATCAGTATCATTACCTGATAGCTATGACTATTCAAAGGACGGAGGAGATGGAAAGGATGCATATCCAACAGATCCAAGTACTGGTTTAATTGTGGCTAATAAGGATGAAAATGTTAAACAGCCAAGTGATGATGCAATAGCTGATAAGACTATCGTAAAAGAACAGCCTACAGTTGATAATTCAAAGACTTTAGGTTCAGATGATACTGACGATAAGTATTTTGACGAAAAAATCAAGAATTGCACAGATGAATGGAATAAGATTCAGGCAGCTTCAAAAACTAGTTATCCTGAAACACCAAAGGGTGACCAGACATTATTAGATGATCAGGTTCGTACACAGTATGGTGTTTACGTTGGAATGGAATATACAGTAGGTGATTTCATTTACAGAGTAACAGCAATTGATTCAATTACATCAGGTAGAACAAAACTTATCGGTGTAGTAGCAGCTAAGAAGAGCAAATTAACTAAGGTTACAGTTCCAAACACAGCTAACTTTAAGGGATATGGATTAAATGTAACAGAAGTAGGTGACAATGCATTTAAGGCAATGAAGAAGCTTAAGAAAGTTACATTTGGTGCCAATGTTAAGGTTATTGGTAAGGCTGCATTTAGTAATTGTAAGAAGTTAAACAAGATTAATTTCAAGAATGTAACAACAATCGGAAATAATGCTTTTGCAGGATGTAAGGCACTTAAAAAGCTTACAATTGGCAGCAAGGTAACTACTATTGGAAAGAATGCATTCAAGAAATGTACAAAGCTTAAGACGGCAGTAATCGGCAAGTCAGTTAAGACTATTAAGGCTAAGGCATTCACAAAGGACAACAAGATTAAAAAGATTACATTCAAGGGCAAAAAGCTTAAGACTGTAAAGAAAAATGCTTTAAGCAGTAAAGTTAAGAAGAATATCAAAGCAAAGAAGACTAAACTTAAGGGCAACAAGAAAGCTATTAAGGTATTCAAGAAAAAACTTAAAATCAAGTAAATAATTAATTAAAAACATCAAAAAAGAGCACTAATTAGAAGGTTGTCTTTTTGAGGGGTGGGCATAGGAGGTATGTCGTATCATCCTGCAAAAAGATAGCCTTTTAATATTTAAAAAGGAGGCAAAATGAAAAAATTAGTAGCGTGTTTATTAAGTGTTGCCACAATGGTTGCCACATTATACACTCCTGCGTTTGCTTACGAAGGTCAACCATTAGGTAGAAATGTAGCTTATAACAGAACGGTTAATGTTTCTAATTCTTTCAATACTAATGAATACAATAAACCAGACTTTTTAACAGATGGAAATCTTGAAAGAGGATACCAGACAGCATGTGTAAGTTCGAATAAAGACAATCCTTATGAAGATCCACAAACCTGGAGTATGGATTTAGGAAGAAGTTATGAAATTGATAAGGTCATACTATATTGGGAAAATGCAGCAGCAAAGAAATATAAAATTTATGTTTCTGAAAACAAAACAGACTGGATGGAAGTTGCATCAGAAGAAGCAGGAGAAAAAGGAAGATTTAAATATGATTTTGCACCAACTAATGCAAGATATGTAAAAATCGAATTGGAAGAAAGAACAATGGAAATATACGGTTATTGTATGTACGAATGGCAGATTTTTACAGTAGGAAGCGTTGAAGAAAAAGAAGTGCCTAATCTTGCAGAAAATGCCACAGCAGTAGCATCAAGTGATGATGGTGAAAACAGTGCAGAAAAAGCAATTGACGGCGATGAAGGCACTATGTGGAGAACAGAGTACATTCAGGATCAAACAGTAACTGATGAAGAAAAAGCTAACGAAAACATAACTTTAAGTTGGAACAGCCCACAGACTTTTGATACAGTAAAAGTTAAATGGGGCGGTGGCTATATGAAAGGTTACAAATTACAGACTTCAGATGACGGTGAAACATGGACAGACATGTACGAAGTAACCAGTGGTATAGCATCAGAATATAGAAATATTCGATTAAAAGAAGCAGTAACAACATCACATTTAAGATTACAGGGTATTACTTTTGGCGCATACTGTTTTGAAATTTATGAGATACAGGTATATGACCAGACTAATGTTCCTGTAGAAAGTATTAATTTAAATTACACCAGCAAAAAGCTTAATTTAGATAAGGAAGAAGACAACAAAGTTGAGCTTGAGTACAACATTGCACCTTCTAACACAAGCCAGACAGACATTGTATGGAGTTCATCTAATGAAGCAGTGGCAGAAGTTAAAAATGGTGTAGTTACAGGAAAATCTGTAGGAAGAGCAGATATTACAATTGCTTCAAAGGATAATCCGAATGTTAAGAAAACATGTGTTGTTTATGTTTCAAAAGAACTTGATAAGTCTAAAGTTACAGCAGTTAGAAATGACAAAAACATCAATGTTAACTGGACAAAAGTAGCTCATGCCTCTTCATATGTTTTGTCAAGATATAACAAAAGTACAGGTATTGTTAATGATATATATGAAGGAACAGATACAGTTTTTGAAGATAAAGATTTAACTTCAGGTAAATACATTTATACTGTAAAAGCAATTGTGGATGAAAATGATGCTGATGCAAATCTTTACAGCAATTCAGTTAGTGAAGAATCAGAAGCAGTAATAATTCCTGAACCTGTAACAGGTATTGAAGTGGCAAATGACTATCAGCATATGGGTTTGTTTGTAAGTGGAAGTGGAAAGATTAGATATTCTGTACTTCCAAGCAATGCAACAAATACTAATGTTATTTTTAAGAGTTTAAATGAAAAAGTAGCCACAGTAGATTCAAATGGTGTTGTAACAGGTGTTTCCGAAGGAAATGCAGATATAGTTATCACAACTGAAGAAGGTGGTTTTGAAGCTAAATGTACTGTTCGTGTCGATGGAATCGATGCAAGAGGTATTGAAAGAGTTGGAGATAAAACAGTAACTATGGGGCTAAACCAGACTCGTCAATTACAGGTTAAAATTACTCCAAGTGATACAACAAATAAGAATGTTCAGTGGACAAGCAGTAATAATTCAGTAGCCACAGTAGATTCAAATGGTGTTGTAACATCAAAGAATAGTGGAAGTACAATTATAACAGCAACAACTCATAATGGATTAAAAACAGAATTTTTCATCGAAGTGGAAATTCCTGTTACAAACATTACACTTAATAGTAATGAAATAAATCTTAATCCGGGTGGAACTTTTAAGTTAGATGCAACAGTAAATCCTTCAAATGCAAGTAATAAAAACATTAAATGGATTTCATCTAATGAATCAATTGCCACAGTTGATCAGTCAGGAAATGTTACAGCTGATGTAGCCGGAACAACTTATATATCCGCAGTTTCAGCAGATGGTAAGGTAGTTGCAACATGTACTGTAAATGTATCAAAACCTGTAGTAACTAAGCCTGCAAAAGTAAAAATTAAGTCAGCAAAGAAGAAGGGCAAGAAGGTTACACTTAAATGGAAGAAGATTTCAGATGCAGCAGGTTATGTAGTATATATGAAAACTAATTCCGGTAAATTCAAAGCCGTAAAGACAGTTAAGAAAGCAAAAACAGTAAAAGCTGTTATTAGCTTAAAGAAGGGAAATAAATATAGTTTTAAAATTCGAGCTTATAAGTTAGATGAAGAAACTAATGTTTATGGAGCTTATTCAAAAATTAAGAAAGTTAAAATGTAGGAAAGTTAAATAAATGACTATATACATATATAGGTTTTAAAATAAAATATTTACAAAGCTAATTTTATTGAAAAATAAAGTTAGGATTAGTCAAAAATGTAAGGAGAAAAGTTTGAAATGAAAAAAGCATTATCAGTAGTATTAAGTGTAGCTCTTATGGCAACATCAATTGTTGTAATGCCTAAGGAAACAAAGGCAGCTTCAACAGGTAAAGTTACACTTACTGTCGAAAAATTATCAATAGGTCAGGGACTTTATGCTGAACCTGTTCAGGTGACAATTAACAATGGAGACACGGTTAAAACAGTAATCGACAGATATATGAATGATAATACATTAAACTATTATTATTCAACAACAAGTGGTTGGTATTTAACATCAATTCTTGGTGCAGACAATAGCAGAGTGGCAAACATACCTAATGAAATTGCCAATATGCAGGATGTATATACTTATTCATATATTGGTCAGGATGATGGATTACTTCACGAAGGAAAAGGCATTAGTGCACCAAATACAAACAAGAATCTTGGTAATTCAGATACAGCTCTTGGAGAAGGTGATTACTGGAGAATGTCAGGTTGGGTATTTACTGTAAATAACAGTGCAGTATATAGTGGTAAGACATTTGACAGAGAAGACGGCAAGGACAGCACAAACCCAACAGTAAGAAACATCTATCAGTCAGGAGATAAAGTAACAGTAAAGAATGGTGATGTAATCAGAGTAATGTTTACTTTATTTGGTTATGGTGCTGATGTAGGAGTTGATACTTACCAGGCAACAGGTGTTTCAAAAATCAATTTGGCAGACAAGACAGAATTACTTAGAGCAGTAGGTGATGTAAATAGCAACAAAGGCTATTGGACAGTATATCCTAATGTAAATGCTGCATATAGTCAGGCAGCAACAGTTGCATCACAATATAATCCTTCACAGGCAACAGTAAACAGTGCAGCAACAGCATTAAAGAATGCTATTAAGTCACCACAAAATCCACCTGTAGGTACTGTAAAAATTAAAACAGCAAAAAATGCAAAGGGTAAGAAAATCAAACTTACATTAACAAAGACTGCCGGAGTTACAGGCTTCCAGATTAAATATGGAAACAACAAAAAATTGAAAAACAAGAAAAAGAAAAAACAGCAGGCAGCAACAGTAAAGACAACAAAAACAACATACACAACAAAGAAGATTACCAACATTAAAAAGAAAAAAGCATACGTAAAAATTAGAGCTTACAGAATTGTAAACGGAAAGTATGTTTATGGAAAATGGTCGGCAGTCAAGACTGTAAAGGTGAAGAAATAAATTGGCTATCTGTAAATAATGATAAAGGAACAGCCCACGCTAAAGCGAAAGCTTTGGTGTGGGCTGTTCTGCCTAGAGAAGCTTCTTTTTAAGAATTACAGAAAAAGTGAAGAGAAATCTTCAAATATATTCATTACATTTCAAACAAAACATTGAAAATAATATACCACACAAAAAAACAATGCTATAATATTTGTAAGATAAAAAGTATTAGGAGCAGATTATGAAAGAAGATATAGCAGTTAAAGTACAAAAACAGCTTTTTGAATTACAGGACTTGAAATATAGAGATTTTCACGCCAAATTAATGCCAACGATAGACAAGGAGAAGGTTATAGGTGTCAGAACTCCGGTACTTAGAAGTTACGCAAAGCAGTTTGGAAAAATAGAAGAAGCAAAGGAGTTCATGAAGGTGCTTCCCCACAAATATTATGAAGAAAATAATCTCCATGGAATGTTGCTTGAACAGATTAAAGATTATGATGAATTAATAATAGAGTTGGAGAAGTTTCTTCCATACATAGACAACTGGGCTACGTGTGATTTGCTGTCACTTCGAATTGTAAAGAAGAATTTGGAAGACTTCCTTGAAAAAATTAACAAATACATAAAATCAGACCAGCCATACACAATCCGTTTTGGAATTAGTATGCTTATGAAACACTATTTGGATGACAATTTTAAAATTGA
>OLOK01001628.1_pt1 | contig 18300 bp, 10 predicted proteins | sample 1672591 | NCBI WGS metagenome assembly OLOK01 (sample SAMEA3136703, study PRJEB25190) | human gut metagenome | biome: human gut; feature: human-associated habitat; material: faeces | place: Austria | collected 2013 | reverse complement strand
CCGCACCGCTGGCGGCCGCCTGCGGTGCGGGCCGGGACGGCTCCGCGGCTCTGATTCCTGCCTCCCCTGCCCTTGTTGGGGCGGACAGTATAGGTGCCGTCGTTGTGGATGGTCACCTCGGCAGGCTCGGCCCGACGGGCAGAGCGCTGGACCGCGCGGCGGCCCTCGGCGGGCACCAGCAGCGGGATCAGGTCCTCCCGGTGGGTCATTTTCAGCGCCTTGATGACCTTTTCGGCATTGCGGGGCTCGTAATACTGGAGCAGGGCGCGCTGGAGCGCTTTTCCCTCCGCGGTCTTTTCCACGAACACAGGCTTGAGGGTGTAGGGGTCAAGGCCGGTGTAGAACATACAGGTGCTCACCGTGCCGGGGGTGGGATAGAAATCCTGTACCTGCTCGGGGCGCATGTGGTTTTTGTAGAGATACTCGGCCAGATAGACGGCATCGCTCAGGGTGCTGCCCGGGTGGCTGGACATCAGGTAGGGCACGAGGTACTGCTTTTTGCCCGCCTTCTTGCTCAGCTCGTAGAACTTATCCTTGAACTTGTTGAAGGTCTGGATGGGCGGCTTGCCCATGTAGGCCAGTGTGTTGGGAGCGCAGTGCTCCGGGGCCACCTTCAGCTGGCCGGAGACGTGATACTCCACCAGCTCCTTGAAGAAGGTGTCGTCCGGGTCAGCCATCAGGTAATCGAACCGGATGCCGCTGCGGATGAACACCTTTTTCACGCCGGGCAGTTCCCGGACACGGCGCAGGATCTTGAGGTAATCGCTGTGATCCACGATCATGTGGGAGCAGGTGGTGGGGGCCAGGCAGTGCTTGCCGCCATTGCACATGCCCCGCAGCATCTGCTCCCGGCAGGATGGGAACCGGAAGTTGGCGGTGGGGCCGCCGATATCGTGGATGTAGCCCTTGAAATCAGGCTCGTGGGTCATCCGCTCGGCCTCGGCCACAATGCTGTCGGCACTGCGGCTGGTGACCCGGCGGCCCTGATGCAGCTGGATGGCGCAGAAGTTGCAGCCGCCGAAGCAGCCGCGGTTCTGGATGATGGAGAACTGCACCTCCCGGATGGCAGGCACGCCGCCCATGCTCTCATAGATGGGATGGTAGCGGCGGGTGTAGGGCAGCGCATACACCTTGTCCAGCTCCCAGCGCACCAGCGGCTTTGCCGGGATGTTCTGCACAAGGTACTTTTCACTCTGCTTCTGGACAATGATCTGGCCGCTGACCACATCCTGATTGTCCATCTGGATGCGGCAGGCTTTGGCGTAGGCCACCTTATCGGAGGCCACTTTCCGGAAACCGGCGCACTCCACATACTTTTCGGGCAGGTGGTCGAAGTCGGTCAGGTAGCAGGTGCCATCCACATCGGTGATGGACTCCACCGGCTCCCCTGCCGCCAGCCGCCGGGCGATCTCCACGGTCTGGTGCTCGCCCATGCCAAAGCTGATGAGATCGGCTCCGGAGTCCTCTGCAATGCTGGGCAGAACGGTGTCCAGCCAGTAATCGTAGTGGGCAAACCGGCGCAGAGAAGCCTCCAGACCGCCCAGGATCACAGGCAGGTCGGGGTAGGCCTCCTTGGCCAGCCTGGTGTAAACGGTGGCGCTGCGGTCAGGCCGCGCGCCGCCGATGCCGCCGGGAGAGTATTCGTCCTCGGCACGCGGAATTTTTGCCACAGAGTAGTGGCTCACCATGCTGTCCACGTTGCCGCCGCCGATGAAAAAGCCGTACTTCGGCCTGCCGAACCGCTTGAAGTCCTCGCAGTCGGAATAGCGGGGCTGGGCCAGCACGCCGACCTTATAGCCCTCGGCCTCCAGCAGGCGGCTGATGATGGCGGTGCCAAAGCTGGGGTGGTCAACGTAGGCATCGCCGCCCACCACCACAAAGTCCAGCTGATCCCACCCCCGGGCTTCCATGTCCGCCCGGCTGATGGGAAGAAATTCGGTGTAGATCGGGGAAGAGTTATCCATAGTGTTCCTCACTGGTTAAGCCTCTCTGTCTGCTCCCCTGACAGGGAGCCAAGAGAAGTGTTGCTTGTGTTCTTATTCCTCCGGCTGATTCATCTGCATCTCCAGCCACTGCTGGCGGCTGATGAGAACAGCGCGGGGCTTGGCACCCTCATAGGGGCCGATGATGCCCTTCTGCTCCATCTCATCCATGATGCGGGCGGCGCGGGCATAGCCCAGCTTACAGCGGCGCTGCAGCAGGCTGGTGGATGCCTGCCCGGCATCAATGACCACCTCAACGGCCTGCTTGAGCATCGGGTCGCTGCCGGTCTCCTCATCCGCATCTGCAGAGGATGCGCCCTTCTTGCCATCCTGAATGGCGTGCTTTTCCATGGCTTCGATCATGGCCTCGTCGTACTGGACGGTGGCGCTCTGCTTGATGAAGTCCAGCACGCGGCTGATCTCCTCATCCCGCACAAAGGTGCCCTGGATACGCACCGGCTTGGGCGCGCCCACAGGCATAAAGAGCATATCGCCCTGGCCCAGCAGCTTCTCGGCACCGGCACCATCCAGAATGGTGCGGCTGTCCACCTGGCTGGACACGGCAAAGGCAATGCGGCTGGGGATGTTGGCCTTGATCAGGCCAGTGATGACATCCACGCTGGGGCGCTGGGTGGCAACGATGAGGTGCATTCCGGCGGCACGGGCCTTCTGGGCAATGCGGCAGATGGAATCCTCCACGTCCTTGCCCACGACCATCATCAGATCGGCCAGCTCGTCGATGATGATGGCGATATAGGGCATCTTTTCCAGCATGGGGTCGGTGGCCGCCAGCTTGTTGAAGGATTTGATGTCACGGACATTGTTTTCCGCAAACAGGTGGTAGCGGCGCTCCATCTCCTGCACCGCGCTGCTCAGAGCACCCGCTGCCTTTTTCGGCTCGGTGATGACAGGCATCAGCAGGTGGGGGATGCCGTTGTATTCAGCCAGCTCCACCACCTTGGGGTCAATGAGCATGAGCTTCACGTCCTCGGGGCTGGAGCGGAACAGGATGCTGATGATGATGCTGTTCACACAGACAGATTTACCACTGCCGGTGCTGCCCGCGATGAGCAGATGGGGCATCTTGCACAGGTCGGCCACCTGGGCCACACCGGCAATGTCCTTGCCCAGCGCCACGCCCAAGGGCGAAGTCATCCGCAGGAAGGCCTGGCTTTCAAAGACACTGCGGATAAAAACGGGGGTCTTTTTGTGGTTGGGCACCTCGATGCCCACGGCAGGCTTGCCGGGGATGGGTGCTTCCATGCGGACATCGGCCACGGCAAGGTTCAGGGCGATATCATCGGCCAGCGAGGTGATGCGGCTGATCTTCACGCCCGCCATGGGCTGGACCTCATACCGGGTAACGGAGGGTCCCCGCGAAATATCCAGCACCCGGGTGCGCACGCCGAAGCTTTCCAGCGTGTCCACCAGCTTCTGGGCGTTGGCCTTCAGCTCGTCCTGGGCACCGGGGTCACCCTCCTCGGCAGACTTTTCAAACAACTCGATGCTGGGGTACTGATACTGGAAGGTCTCCACCACCTCCGGCTCCTCGGCCGGGGCGGTGGCGGCAGCCTGCTCGCCTGCGGCGGATTTTTCCATGGCGGCCGCCACCAGCGTGTTCAGGTCTTTTTCCTCCACCGGTTCGCTGGTAATGCTGATCCAGCCGTCCTCGTCCGGTTCACTGCGCATGGCCACCGCGTTTTCCGCGCTGACCCGCACCGGCACCACCGGCTCATCCGTAGTGGGCAGGGTGGGGGTCTGGAACACCGGCATCTCAGGCTGCACGGGCTCTGCCGGTGCAGCCGCAGGGGCTTCCGGGGCCGCAGGCGGCACGGTGGGATTCACCACCGGGGCCGGAGCAGGCGATCCGGCGGGCGCGAAGAAATCCTCGGCGGCAGTCTCCACGGCATCCGGCACCACCGGTTTGACGATGGCCCGGGGCGGGGCCTTTTGGAGCGGGTCCTGCCCAAAGGTGCCGCCCGGCCCGATGATGATGGGCTCAATGGGCTCGCTGCCGCCCTCGGAAACAGAGGTATCCGGCCCAAGATCAATATCAAACGCCGCGCGGGGATGGTTGGAGGTCACCTTGACCGGCTCAAAGGCTGGGGCAGGCTGGGCGGGAGCCGGTTCCGGCTCCACCGGCGCAGGCGGCTCGTAGCCCAGAGAATCGTCCACGGGAGCAGGTTCCGCTTCGCCTTCCATCTCCTTGGTCACCTTGTGGCCCCAGCTGAACACGCCGGACAGCCACCCGGGCACCGGAATGCCGCCTGGCACGTCTTCCTCATCGAAATTATCATCGTAATCGTCCGCAGGCTCCTCGGCGCAGTACTCCTCTTCCGCCTGCCGGGCCGCAAGGCGCTCAGCACGTCGGGCGGCGTTCTGCTCATAGACCGCCACGCCTTTTTCATGCACGCCGCCGCCCACATTGCAGAGCCACTGCCAGCACTCGGCAGGGGTGATATCAAAAATATACAGGCTGGCGCACAGGGCCAGCACCGCCATAACCAAATTGGCCGCAGGCCGCCCGCAGAGCAGGAGCAGGTTGCCGCCCAGCAGAGTGCCCAGCACGCCGCCGCCCAGCCAGGCGTTTGCGCCGTTCTGGTAGCAGGCAGCGATCATCTGGGCAGCGGTCAGGTCGGCGGGGATATCCGAAAACACGATGACCGTGCCGCTGGCAAAGATCAGCCCCAGCAGCAGCTTGAACACCTGCATCAGCAGGTCCTGCCCCCGGGTGTAGAGGATGGCCAGATAGCACACCGCCGCGCCCAGCACAAAGCTGCCGCAGCCGAACAGCCCGAATAGGATCTGGTGGGCGCTCTTCCAGACGGAGTCCCCCTCCACGAACGCCAGCACGATGAGCAGCAGCCCCACAAACAGGGTGCCCAGCCCCGCCGGCATCCGCTCCTCGGCCCGGCTTTTTCTGCGTGCAGACGCGCGCTTTGCAGTTGTTTTTCGCTTTCGTTTTGCCATTTTCTGTTCTGACCCCTGTCCTTTGTTCCCATAGTATTCGATTCTTTCATTATACCACGGGTTGGGTCAAGTGGCAATTATAGAATGCAGACCGATATAATCATTGAGGTAGTCGTAACCATCCATGGCACTGACCTCCTCCACAGAGGAAGCCATGCTGACGGCAGCCGGAGCACTGCTGGCCGGGGCGGCATCGCTCGCGACTTTGGCGCGACCCTGAACGAAAAGTTCCTCAACTGAGCCATTCTCCCCCCATTCTTCTTCATCATAGCAGAACAGGCATCCTGTCCGATACCGCCAAGCGGTAACGCAGGATGCCTGTTCTGCTTTCTGTTTCCCGGAATTCCCGCGTATTGAACAGCGCTTTTTAATGCTGGATCTGTCCGCCTGCCCGGGTCGCTTTTTTCATCCGTAAATCTGTGAAGGGTGCCAATGCTTCGATCAGTGCGTGATCGTGGTTCTGCACCAGACGGCTTTGGGGGCCGAAAAGCATGGTCTGTTCCACATCCTCCGTACTGGCAGCCCAGCCCGGCGCACCGGTACGGGCAAACTGCATCACAGCGCCAAAAATTTCCGTTTCCAGCCGCTTTGCTCCCTCAAAGGCACACACTGGCACAAGCTCTGTGTTGTGGAACACAAATGGGATATCCGCACAGTGCCACGGGGTGCTTTTTCCCATCAGAGGGAAATCCTGATCAAACAGATAACTGTACACCTTTCCGCCCGCCTTGGCACGCTCCCGGACATATTTGATCGTGGGGGCGCGGAAGCTGGTATCTGCCAGCAGCAGGTCTTCCTCCGGGCGGTGCGGGTAGGCAGTGCGGAACTGCTCCCGCAGGGTCTCTGCGGCAGACAGGCCCACTGCTTCCTCCGGGCCGACTCCTTTCAGTCCATCAAAGAAACCGTAGAACTCCGAATAAACCGTACCGATCAGCACCGGAACGTCTGCAGTCTCGGGCCGAAACCCACTGCCGTTATGGAGCGGATCTCCAAGATAGAAGCGGTTCGGGTGGGGACTTTGGCCCACGTTCGCGCCTTTTGCTTTCAGAGCCGGGCTGACGTTCCGGTAAGCCTGCGCCAGTTGGTGGTAGGGCACAGTTTCCAGCTGCTGTGCTGTCTGCACGCCAAGCTCCTGCATCAGCGCCTGCACACAGTCCCTGCCGCTGCCGACACTGTCGTTCAGCAAACCTTCCAGCACACCACTCATTATCATCGCCCTGTGGTACAGGCCATCTGCTGCCGGGGTCTGCAGCAGCGTTGTCACTTTGGCTCCGCCGCCGGACTGGCCGAATACCGTCACGCAGCCGGGATCGCCGCCAAACGCTGCAATATTGTCCCGCACCCACTGCAGTGCCAGGATGATATCATCCCCACCCGCATTGCCGGAGTTTGCGTACTCCTCCCCAAAATCGGAGAGATCCAAGTAGCCCAGGATGTTCAACCGGTGGTTCAGTGACACCACCACGCAGTCCCCTTCCCGCGCCATGTTTCCGCCCTCGTAGGCCACCTGCTCAATGGACGAGCCGGCAAAAAATCCGCCGCCATGGAGCCAGACCATCACCGGCCGCTTTTGGGCATCGCAGGCCGGGGTCCAGATGTTCAGGTTCAGGCAGTCCTCATCCTGCACCCAGTAGCGGTGGGGCACACGCAGTTCGCCGCTGGGCTTGTCGATGCTCAGCAGAGGGCAGACGCAGCCGTAACTGGAAGCGTCCAGCGGCTCTGCCCAAGGCTGGGGCGGCTGGGGTGCATGGAAGCGCACCGCCCGCCCATACGGGATGCCCTTGAAGCTGCTGATCTCCCGGAAGCGATATCCCCGCACCGGACCGTAATTTGTCTGAACCACCGGGAAATCCGGCGCACAGCAAAATGCCTTTTCCATAAATGACCTCCTTCTTTCAAAAAGACAGACCCCCGGTACTGCAAACATGGCACCCGGAGGTCTGTTTTGTTATCCTAAATCTTCGCCGTTGGTGGCAATGACCTTCTGATACCAGTAGAAGCTGTCCTTCTTTTCGCGGCTCAGATCACCCGTGCCGTCGTCAAACTTGTTGACGTAGATGAAGCCATAGCGCTTTGCCATCTCACCGGTGGAGGCACTCACCAGATCGATGCAGCCCCAGGGGGTGTAGCCCATCAGGTCTACACCGTCCTTTACAGCCTCGGCCATCTGCTCGATGTGGGCCCGCAGGTAGTCGATGCGGTAGCTGTCGTGCACCTTGCCGTCCTCGCCCTTCACGTCATAAGCACCCAGACCGTTCTCCACCACCATCAGGGGGATGTGGTAGCGGTCATAGATCTCGTTCAGGCTGTAGCGCAAACCAATGGGGTCGATTTGCCAGCCCCAGTCGGAGGCTTTCAGGTAAGGATTCTTCTTGCCAGCAATGATGTTGCCGCCCACATCATCGGCATCCTTGTGGGTGGTGATGCAGTTGGACATATAGTAGCTGAAGGTATAGAAATCGACAGTACCGGCCTTCAGGATGGCAGCATCCTCCGGTTCCTGCCGGATGGTGATGTTATTCTCGGCAAAATAGCGCTTCATGTAAGAAGGATACTCGCCGCGGACATGCATATCAGAGCAGAACCAGTTGCTGATCTGCATGGCCTTCTGGTTGGCGATCTCGTCGGCCGGGTCGCAGGTCAGTGCGTAGCTGGTGATAAAGCAGATCATGCAGCCCATCTTGAACTGAGGGTAGTGGTCGTGGGCATACCGAACAGCCTCTGCACTGGCGACAAACTGGTGATGCAGCGCCTGAAAGCGCTCCTGCTTGTTGTCCGGCACCTTGTCGGTAGGGCCTTCAAAGCCCCGGATGGTGCCTGTTTCCAGGATCGCGCCCATCGGCATGGTGCCGCAGTTGATCTCGTTGAAGGTCAGCCAGTACTTGACCTTATCCTTGTACCGCTCAAAAATAGCCTTGCAGTAGTTCATATAGAACTCGATGAGTTCCCGGCTGGCCCAGCCGTTGTACTTTTCCACCAGCGCATAGGGCAGCTCGTAGTGGCTGATGGTGACCAGCGGCTCGATGCCGTGCTTCTTGCAGCAGTCAAAGACCTTGTCATAGAATTCAAGGCCCTTCTCGTTCGGCTCGGTCTCCATGCCGGTGGGGAAAATGCGGGTCCAGTTGATGGAGGTGCGGAAGGTCTTGAAGCCCATCTCGGCGAAGAGTGCGATGTCCTCCTCGTAGTGGTGGTAGAAGTCGATGGCCTCATGGCTGGGATACAGCCGGTCGGAGCGGACAGCAGTTGTCACCCATTTCGGACTGGTGTGAGAGCCATTGGTGCACAGGTCAGGGACACTGGGGCCTTTGCCATCCACGTCCCATGCGCCCTCGAACTGGTTGGCTGCACAGGCACCGCCCCACAGGAAATCATCACGGAAAACGCTCATAAGTTTCTACTCCTATCCTATTTTGTTCCGGTTCAGGCGGGGTTCTGTTCAAAGAACAGCTTCAGAGCACCGATCAGGTTGGCATCGTTGCCATAGCGGCAGCGTACCAGCTCCGGCTTGACCGTCGGCATGACTGTGCAGCGCTCAAACAGCCAATCCAACTCGGCCTGAATCGCAGGCAGCAGAGCCTCCGCTGCGCTGATACCGCCGCCGATGGCCACCTTTTCCACATCCAGCACATTCTGCAGGCTCAGGATGCCAACGGCCACCCGCCGGGCAAAGATCTTGAGAGCCTTCTGCGCTTCCGGCTCCCCGGCATTGTAAGCCGCAAAGATCTCCTCGCCGGTGGGCATGGGGCTACCCGTCGGCAGATGCTTCTGCCGGGCATACTCGAAGATCAGGCCACTTGCCGAGGCCATTCCCGCCCAGAGGGGTGCTTCGGAATACCGCTCTACCGAGGTCAGTTTGAAATCATCGTCGGCCATCTTTGAAATATCCGAGACAAGGCCGCTAACCTCGCCTGCAGCGGCGTGAGCGCCCATCAGCACCTTCCCGTTCAGGATGATGCCGCCGCCGATGCCGGTGCCCAGCACCAGCACGAGGCCATTCTCCACACCGGCCAGCGCACCGGTCCACCCCTCCGCTGCTGCGGCACACTTGCCATCGTTGGCGATGGTCACCGGCACGCCCAGCCGTGCCTCCACCTGCGCAGCAAAGGGTTGCTCCCACATAAAGGCACTGAGCATTCCACCGGTATGGGCGATGCCGTTTCTGGTATCGATGCGGCCCGGCATAGAGATGGCGCAGCCCACGAACTGTCCCTGAAGGGGAGCGGCAAAGCCCTCGATGGCCGCCAGAAGGTCATCCATATTCGTCAGCGGTGTCGGAACCTTTCCACCAGAGATTTTCCGGGCCTGTTCATCGGCCAGGCTGTACTTGATGAAGGTTCCGCCGATGTCAATCAAAAGATACTGTTTCATCTTATCTCCTGCTTTCTGTTGGTTGTTTTCAGACTCATGCAAAGCCCAACGCGGCAGCCAGGCCGAGCATCACCGGCAGCGTGATCAGTGACAGCAGAGTGCTCAGACAAACCATCTGCACAGCGTAGGAAGAATCCAGCCCCAGACGCTGGGCATATACCGCGATGTTGCTGCCGATGGGGGCCGCATTCACAATGATGAGCACCGTGCCGATCTGCCGCCATCCGGCTGGAAGAAGCATCAGACAGACGATCGTCAGCAGTGGGATCACCACCAGCCGTACCGCCGAAAGGGCGTAGAGCCGGGGGCGGGTAAAGATGGCTTTGAGGTCGGTCCTGGCCAGATAGACACCCAGCACGATCATGGCAAGCGGAGCGTTCATGCCTGCAATGGCCCCCATGGGGGTGCGGAGGAACTGCGGCACCGGAATACGGCAGAAGTAGATCACTACACCGCCCAACAGGGAGAGCACCAGCGGATTTTTGAGCACTGCCCCCAGTTGGATGTACTTTTTGTCCCCGGAAAGCTTTGCCTGGCCGTAGGTCCACTGCAAAGCATTCAGCAGGGCTACAAAGCCTGCTGCGTAGAACACGGCTTCTCCACCCAGCACTGCTGTGACCAGCGGAAATCCCATGAACCCGGCGTTGGAAAAAGCCACACCGATCTGCGCCATGGGGTCTTTGCGGAAAAAGAGCCACGACACCGCCATGGAAAGCAGCAGCACCCCGGCACCTGCCGCAATGCTGACAGCCAATTCCACAGCTCCCTTTGCCGAATACTCAATACAAAATGATTTTAGCACAACACAGGGCAGCACGCAATATAACAGCAGGTGAGCCAGTGCCTTGCTGCCCTCCTGGGTGATTAGTCCGGTACGATAAAGCACATAACCTATGATGAGATAGAGGAACATCAGAAGGATCTGCCCCAGAACAACACCAAAGACTCCGGTCATTGCTTTCCTCCCTGTTCTTCTCCGATTTTGCGCAGCAGCGGCAGCAGAGCATCCATCACAGGGCGGTAGCCATTGGCATACAGGTGCATTCCCTCAATGGTGTACTCCGCTTTCAGATTTCCGGCAGCATCGCACAGGTCCTTGTTCAGGTCGAGGAATTCCGCCCCGTATTTCCGGGCCAATGCCTGCACGCCCTCGCTTGCCTCCCGGATACGCTCATTGGTGCGCCAGCGGAAGCATTCGATTAGGCCCGGGTCTTCGGCCACGGTGGGGTTTACCGGATAATAGGCCAGCAGGTAGAGCTTTGTTTCAGGCAGTTTTTTCCGGATCTGCTGCACGATCTCCTCATACCGGCCCAGCATGGCGGCGCGGTCGTAGTCCGGGCCGTTCAGGTCATTGGTGCCGATGTTCAGAAACAGGTGCGCAGGCTGCAGCTCAAGGATGCACTCGTCCATGGCCTCCAGCAGCTCGGTGGTGGTAAAGCCGCCGATGCCCCGGTTGTACAAGGTGCAGTGCAGATCATCGTCCTGCAAAAACTCATACAGCGGAAACTGTTCCATCAGGCTGGAACCGGCAAACACCACCGCTCCTTTCTTTGCATAAGGATTCAGGCGGCGGAACCGCTCCCGCTTGATCTGCTTTTCCCGTTGGCTCTCCTGCTGCCGCAGTTCGTTCAGAAGGACATTTCGTTCCTGTTCCGTCATGGTCTTGGTTCCTTTCTCTCAGTTCTCGTGCAGGGGCAGTTCTACAAAGCTGCCCTCCCCCAGCAAGATCTTCTGGTGGGCGATGCGGGTCTTTTCCTGTTCAGACCAGACTCCTGCGTAATTGCTGTGAACGGCGTACTGCGGGAAGTCGGAAGAAGAGACATCCAGCCGCAGGCAGCTGCCCGGCTGTACCGTCCAGTTCATATCCCACATCTCCACACAGACCTTTGCTGTCTGGCCGGGAGTATAGGTCTGCCCCTCCGGCAAATCTGCTGCAATGGTGGTGATGCCGCCCCGGATGTTATAGGCCCTGCCATCCGGGAACACTTCCATCAGCTTGGCAGTGAAGGCAGTATCATCCACATCGGTCGAGACATTCAGGTGCACCTTGATTTGTCCACAAATGGGCAGTGCTTTTTCCAGCGGAGCGCTGACGAAGCTGACCACATCGGGCCGATAGTCCGGCTCCGGCTGCAGCAGGCTGCCCGCCTCTGCAATGGTGGTCAGAACGCTTTCTGCACCATGGCTGGGCACGGGGTTCTCCGGGTCATACACAAAGGTGCGCTCCCCTTCTGCCGGCTCGGCATTCAGAGTTGTTTCACCCAGATAAAGCTTTTCAATCCGGCTCACAGGGGCAGGCCATGCCTCCAGCGTTTTCCAGCGGTCCTCCCGCATCACATAGGTGCGCACCCGCTTTTCCGGCTGTTTTTTCTGCTTCAGCAACAGATCGAACCATTCCAGCATCCGGTGGATGTCGCCGTTTTCCAGATTGTGCTGTTCGCCCCACGCAATGCAGGGCTGGGACATATGATTCCAGCAGCCGATATCCAGCCAGCTGTGCTCTTTGGTCTCAGGGGCCAGAGAGGCATAAGTGTTGATGGCACTGCCAAAATGGTGATCGTACCATGCATCGATGATATACACCGGAACCTTGGTATTTCCGGGCACATCGGCTAACAGCTTCCACCAGCCCTGCTGCCAGTAGGCATCTGTGCGGCGGGTGGCGTGGATCCAGTCCTGATACCAGTCCAACTTTCCACCCCACAGCGCTTCATCCACCTTGTCGTGGGGACGGAAGCGGCAGCTTTCCAGATAGTCCGCTGTGACCGGATGGCCTGCATTCTGCATTGCCCAGCCAGTCAGCACATCGTGGCGGAACAGCCCCTTTTCATAAGCCGATTTGAAACGGTCGGTGCCATAGACCGTCAGCATCATTCCCCTGACCTTGGGTGGAACGATATCTGCAATGGCCCAGCCGGTCAGGGCCAGATAGCTGGCTCCGAAATAGCCGATGCTCTCTGCCCAGGGCTGATCGTTGAGCCACTGCAGGGTATCGCGGCCATCCGGGCGCTCATTGACGTTGGGTTCCCAATGTCCCTCGCTCTTGCCCGTACCGCGGCAGGTCTGGATCACATAGCCGTAGCCCCGGCGGGTCAGTTCTGCTCCGTTGATCTCATACAGCGGCTGCTGATTGGGATAGCAGCTGCGCTGGATCAGCACAGGGAACTGTGCAAGCCCCTCCGGTTTGAAGATCTCGGTATAGAGCTTCACTCCGTCCTGCATGGGCAGCATCAGCTCCTCCCGGCGGCAGCCATAGACCGGGCCGTCGTAGGGCATACTGGCATATTCCTGCCGGTAGCTCTCCTGCGCCTGCCGCATCATCTCTTCCATCTCACGCTGCTTCTGCTCGGCAGCGGCCTTTTTTTCTTCCTCTGTCATCGATTTTCCCGCCTTTCCGTGTTCTCAAAAGCGTGTGCAGCTGACAAAGTGGCCGGGTTCCACTTCCTTCAAGGGGATATCCCTGCCGCGGCAGGCATCTGTTGCATAGGGGCAGCGGGCCGCAAAACGGCAGCCGGGAGCCGGGTCCACAGGGCTTGTCAGTTCGCCGCGCATGACCTCGGTGGAAAGCTTTTTGGCCTTCAGGCTGGGGATGGGCACAGCATCCAGCAGACCCTTGGTATAGGGGTGGAGCGGATTCTTGAACAGATCCTCGGTCTTGGCATATTCCACACACTGGCCCAGATACATGACCATGATCTCGTGGCTGATGTGCTTGACCACGCTCAGATCGTGGGTGATAAAGACATAGGTCAGCTTTTTCTCATCCTGCAGATCCATCAGCAGATTCAGGATCTGTGCCTGAATGGAAACGTCCAGTGCAGAGACCGGCTCGTCGCAGATGATGAACTCCGGGTCCATGGCCAATGCGCGGCCGATGCCGATGCGCTGGCGGCGGCCGCCGTCCAGCTCGTGGCTGAAACTCTCTGCATAACGCTCATCCAGACCAACGGTCTCCATGATCTCGGCGATGCGGGCATCGTATTCGTCACGGTTTTTGCAGGCTTTATAGATCTTCAGCGGTTCTCCGATCAGCTCTTTCACGCTCTTGCGGGGATCCAGCGAACCGGACGGATCCTGGAAGATCATCTGCATCCGGGCACGGATGGGCTTGAGTTCCTTGGCATTCAGTTTGGTGATGTCGGTGCCGTCGTAGATGATCTGACCATCGGTAACATCATAGAGCCGCAGCAGCAGGCGGCCCAGCGTGGACTTGCCGCAGCCGGACTCGCCCACCACGCCCAGTGTGGTGCCGCGCTTGATCTTGAAGTTCACGCCGTCCACCGCATGGAGCTGGCTGTTTGCGCCGACTTTGAAGTATTTTTTGAGGTTCTTTGCCTCGATCAAAACCTTTTCTTCCATTGTCATTTCCTCCCGGCTCAGGTGTTGGACTGCGGCGGATCAAACCGGCAGCAGCGGATGAAGTGGCCCGGTGTGACCTCCCGCATCTTCTGGGCCTTTTTGCAGGCTGCAGTGGCATATTTGCAGCGGTCAGCAAAGCGGCAGCCCTCGATCTTCTGGGTGGGGTCAGCCATCATCCCCTCAATGGCCTCCAGACGCTTGGTGTTCTCATCCAGCTTGGGAATGGCGTTGAACAGCCCCTGGGTATAGGGGTGGCGCTGCGTGGTCTCAAAGATATCCTCTGCTGTGCCGTACTCGATGGCCTCACCGGCGTACATAACCATGACCTTTTCGCAGGTCTGGGCCACAACACCCAGATCGTGGGTGATGAGGATCATGGCGGTGTTCAGCCGCTTCTGCAGTTCGTTGATCAGGCCCAGCATCTGGGCCTGAATGGTCACATCCAGTGCAGTGGTGGGTTCGTCGGCAAGGATCAGCTTCGGCTCACAGGCCAGCGCAATGGCAATGACAATGCGCTGCTTCATGCCGCCGGAAAACTGATGGGGGTACTCCACCTTGCGCTTTGCAGGGATGCCCACCAACTCCATCATCTCGTCCACACGGGCTTCCAGTTGAGCAGTGCTCTGCTCCGGATGGTGGATCTTCAGCACCTCCATGATCTGGGCTCCCACGGTCATCACCGGGTTCAGGGCAGACATGGGATCCTGGAAGATCATGGATACTACACTGCCGCGCATGGCACGGATCTTTTCCTCGGGAGCATTCAGCATATCCACACCGTCCAGCTTGATGGAGCCGTCGGTCACAAAACCGATGCCTTCCGGCAGAAGCTGGATGACGCTCAGGGCTGTGGTGGTCTTACCGGCACCGGTCTCACCCACCAGACCCAGCGTCTCGCCGTAGTTCAGATCCAAGTCCAGACCATTGACGGCGTAGACGGTGGAAATTTCGGTATCATATTCAACGCTCAGGTTTTTGACTTCCAGCAGCTTGTCGCTCATTTCAGGCCACCTCTTTCACATTCTTGGTGCGCTTTGCGCGCTTGGTCTTTTTGCCGCTGCCCAATGTGCCGCGCAGCTTCGGGTCGAGGGCATCGCGCAGAGCGTCGCCACACATATTGAAGCAGAGCACCACGATGATGATCGCAATGCCGGGAGCAATGGCAATGATGGGCTGGGTGGACAGGTACTTATAGCCACCGCTGACCATTGCGCCCCAGCTGGGAGTCGGGGGCGTGATGCCCATGCCCAGGAAGCTCAGGTTCGCTTCGGCCAGAATGGCACCGCCCAGGCTGGCGGTCATGCTGACGATGTTGACGGACAGGCAGTTGGGGAACACATGCACCAGCGTGTTGCGGATCCGGGATGCACCGCACAGGGTACCGGCGGTGACATAATCGGCATTGCGGACGCTCAGCACCTGACCGCGAGTGACACGGGCGTAGCCGGGCACCATCGAGATGCCGATGGCCAGGCAGACATTGCCCAGGCCCTGACCCAGGATCGCGCCCAGAAACATAGCCAGGATCAGCATGGGCACGGCCATCATGGCATCCATGACACGCATGATGAAGGCATCCACCACGCCGCCTGCCATGCCGGCGATCAGGCCCAGTGCCATGCCGATGACGCTGGAAATGACCACGGCCACGATACCGACCGTAAAGGAGATGCGAGCACCATAGATGATGCGGCTCAGAACATCACGGCCATTGGAGTCAGTGCCCAGCCAGTGCTCGGCAGAGCAGCCCTTCAGAACATTGTAAAGATCATCCTTGTTGGGATCATAGGGAGCAATCACCGGAGCAAAGATGGCGATGAGCACCATGATGAGAAGCAAAATTGCGCAGACCACGATGATCTTGCGGCTGAACATGACCCGGAACACGCGGGAGGACGTGATACGCTCCAGCAGACCCTTCTTTTTTGTCTTGTTTTCCACAGTTCATTCCTCCTTTTAGCGGGTGCGGGGATCGATGATGCCGTACAGGATATCGACCACGAGGTTGCAGATGGCAACAAAGATGGAGATGATGAGCACACCGTTCGCCACCAGCATGAAGTCACGGTTGCTGATGCCGTTCATCATCACGCTACCAAGACCCGGGATGACGAACAGGCTCTCGATCAGGACGGTGGAGCCCACCATGGAACCCAGGCGCATTCCCATGGTGGTGACGATGGGGATCATTGAATTGCGCAGCTGATGCCTGAAGGTAACATCCTTCTTGGAAACGCCTTTGGCACGGGCGGTGGTCACATAATCCTGCCGCATGACTTCCAGCATGGAGGAGCGGGTCAGACGGACAAAACCAGCGTTGACACCCAGACTCAGCACAATGATGGGCATGATCATGTGGCTGAGCCAGCCGCCAAAATCACGGGTGATGGGAACATAGCCGGAACTGGGCAGGACCCGCAGTTTGAGGGCAAACACCAGCATCCCCATCATACCCAGCCAGAACATGGGCATCGAGACACCGATGTTCGCAAAGAAGGAGATCACACTGTCAATGGTCTTGCCGCGGTTCTTGGCAGCAATGATGCCGAACAGGATACCGGTGATCGTACCAATGATAAAGGCGGGGATCACCATGGTCAGGGTTGTTCCCAGACGGGGCAGGATGATGTCAGCGATTTCAGACTGATAGCTGATGGACTGGCCCATGGTGCCCCGGAACAGGCCGCCGATCCAGCTGAGATACTGGACGATGACCGGACGATCGAAACCATAAAGGTGGCGGTAATAGGCGATCTGCTCTTCGGTGGCGGTTGCACCCAGATAGTTGGCTACGGGGTCGCCCGGAACCATCTGGATGAGGGCAAAGACGAACAGAGTGACAAGCAGGATGGTGATGCAGGATTGCACCACACGCTTGCCGATCATTTTGGCAAGGTTGTTCGATTTCATAGTTCGCTCCATTTCCTGCGGAACCTTTCTCCCCTTCTAAAACAAATCCCGGCGCAGATCACTGCGCCGGGATCTGCCGAAATAAGGAGAAATATATTCCGGTCGTGATACTCTAAAGTTGGTTGCTTACTTGTTCAGCCAGCAGGCGGACAGATCCCAACAAGCAGTGAAGGCTTCGGTTGCGTGATCGTCGATGACGTAATCGTACTTGTACATAGAGGACTTATTCACGTACAGCACGCGGCCAAACAGGCAGGAGCCATCCTCGGCATCGTAGATCGCTGCCTGCAGCTCCTTTTCCAGCTTGTGCTTCTCATCGGGATCCATGCAGCGGCGGATCTCCTCCAGCAGCTCCATTTCCTTGTCGGGATGCTGGATGCCCTTGGCGTAGTAAGCGCCGTTCTTGTCCAGATGACGACCCATGTACAGGCCCAGATCGGGAGCGATGGTTGCAAAGTGGAGCATCAGGCCCTCCCAAGTGCCATCCTTCATGTACTGGTTGTTGGTTGCGCCGTCCACCTGCTGGATGTTGCAGTGGATGCCCACCTCGTCCAGCATGTTGGCAATGGCCGTCAGCATATCGGACATGCCGCTGATGGTGATAATGTTGGTGGTAAAACCATCGGCATAACCAGCCTCTGCCAGCAGGGACTTTGCCTTCTCCGGATCATAGGTAAAATGATTCAGGCTGTCGTTGTAGGTAGCGGAACCGGGAACTGCCCACTGGTCGGTCATCTGTGCCATGCCCATCAGGAATGCTGCGTTGATGGCATCCACATCGATGGCGTAGCACAGGGCGCGGCGGACACGGGCATCGGCCCAGGGGCCGTCAATGGCACTGTTGGGGATCAGACCCAGACTCTCGACACCCATGCCGTTCTGGTTATCTTCCTTGACGTAGATGCCTGCACCGTCCAGCTGCTGCAGGATGGTGGGATTGGCCAGACCTACCCAGTACATATCGTACTCGTTGGCCTGGAAAGCAGTGTTTGCGGTGCTGGACTCAGTGACAAGGGTCACCTCCACGGAATCCAGATAGGGCAGGCCCTCCTTCCAGTAATTCTCGTTCTTGGTGTAGATGGCGTAGGCGTTGTTCTCGAACTCGCTCAGCTGGAAGGGGCCGGTGCCGCAGGTGGCGGCATCCAGGCTGCTGGGGTTCTCCAGTGCCTTGGGGCTCATGTAGTAGACGAAGAAGCCCACAGATTCCAGCGTGGAGGAGTTGGGCTCTGCCATCATCATCTTGATGTGGGTGTCATCAATAACCTCACAGGAAGCGATGTTTGCGGTCTCGGTACGGTTGTTGGCCTGATACTCCTCGATGTTGCGCTTGACGGCCTCAGCATTGAAGGGCTCACCGTCGGCGAAATTGACGCCCTCCCGCAGAGTCCAGGTAATGCTCAGCTCATCGGTGTTCACATCCCACTCCGTTGCCAGATTGGGGATCATATTGCCCTCGGCATCATAGCTGGTCAGGCTTTCATAAGAAAGCGTCAGGTAGTAAATGGCCGCGTTGCCGGTGGCACGGGGGGTGTAACCGGGGGTGGCAATGGGGCTGGAATAGCACAGGCGCAGGGTACCGCCTGCCTTGGGCTCACCGGTTGCTACTGCACTGGCAGCAGTGGAGCCAGCCGTGCCGGCTGCGGTGGAACTGGAAGAGCCGCCGCACGCGGCCAGTGTCAGGGCCGTTGCAGAAATGCCCATAGCCTTGAGG
>OLOK01001625.1_pt1 | contig 18339 bp, 21 predicted proteins | sample 1672591 | NCBI WGS metagenome assembly OLOK01 (sample SAMEA3136703, study PRJEB25190) | human gut metagenome | biome: human gut; feature: human-associated habitat; material: faeces | place: Austria | collected 2013 | reverse complement strand
CTTGGGCACCTTCTTCTCCCGAAGGGGGAAGGCCACGTTTTCAAAGACGTTCAGGTGGGGAAAGAGGGCATACTTTTGAAAAACAGTGTTGACGTTCCGTTTGTAGGGGGGCACGTCGTTGATTTTCTTGCCCAGAAAGAGGACTTCGCCCTCATCAGGGGTCTCAAAGCCGCCGATGAGCCGGAGCATGGTGGTCTTTCCGCAGCCCGAGGGGCCCAGCAGGGTGATAAACTCGTTGTCATAGATGTCCAGGTTGACGTTCTGGAGCACAGGCTCCCCGTCAAAGGCTTTGGTGATGTTTTTCAGCTCGATGATTTTTTTCATACACGGCCCTCCCAAAAACACAAAAAAAGTGACTGCACGCCGGCGGCATACAGTCACTTGGAAAAGCTCCACAAAGCATCCCTGGGCAGGGAAGAGGAGGGTGGAGAATCAGGGGATGAGAGTCTATATAGCAAAGAAACTTACTTTTACTACTCTTATTGACCATTTCACAAGTTTGCATGCCCGTGGAGGCGCTGCGTGCTCGGCTGAGCACCGGTTTATAGTTACCAACTTATAAAACTTGGGCTTTGAACCCAATCAATAAGGCAACAGAAGTTGCCGCCGCATCATGCGGAACTCGGCATTCGACCCGGCTGTCCGTGTGGCCTTGGCCACGGGGCGGGAGGCCCTGTGGCGGTCGTGTCTTGCTTTGGAAAGACTCAAAACCTGATTTTCCAATTTAAGATATGGGCGTATTTTAGCAGAAAAAAATCCCCCTGTCAAGGAAAAGAATTTTTCGTCGAGAAAATGCCTCTCCTGTCACGGGTGCAGGGGGACGTGGGGGAAGTAGTCTGTCACGAAATCCACCTGGTCCACGGTCCACACCCGGCCGTTGAGGCCGGCCAGGCAGCCGGCGTCGGTGGTGAAGCGGAAGGCCAGCTGGTAGGAGCAGAGGGCCTGGCCCCCGGTGCGGCCGTACTTTTTGTTCTCCCGGGCCCGGCCGTATTTCCCGTCCCCCAGCAGGGGATGGCCGGCGGCGGCGAACTGGGCCCGGATCTGGTGGGTGCGGCCGGTGACCAGGCGGCAGGCCACCAGGGACAGGCCGTTTTTCTGGGCCAGGGTTTGGTAGAGGGTCACGGCGGTGCGCCCGCCGGGGACGGGGGTTTTGTGGACGGAGACCAGCTTTTTGGCCTCGTCCTTGAGCAGATAGCCCTCCAGCCTGCCCGCCGGGGGGGTGATGGCCCCTAAGATGATGCACAGGTAGGACTTCTCCACCTCCCGGTCCCGGATCTTCTGGTTCATCACCCGCAGGGTCTCGGCGTTCTTGGCGGCGATGACGATGCCCCCGGTGTTCCGGTCGATGCGGTTGCACAGGGCGGGGGCGAAGGCATTCTCCTGCCTGGGGTTCCACTCCTTTTTCTGATAGAGGTAGGCCTGGATGTGGGTGAGCAGGGTGTTGACCTTCTCCTGCTCGTCCGGGTGGACCACCAGTCCCGGGCGCTTGTTCACCAGCAGGAGGTTCTCGTCCTCATAGACAATGTCCAGCTGGGGCTTGAAGACCGACAGAAAGGCGTTTTCCGGGGTGGGGGTGTCAAAAAACTCGTCGTTGATGTACAGCTAAAGCACATCCCCCTGGACCAGGCGGGTGTCCCGCTTGGCCCCCTTGCCGTTGCACTTGACCCGCTTGATGCGGATGTATTTCTGGGCCAGGGGGGCCGGCAGGAGGGGCAGGGTCTTGGCCAACCACCGGTCCAGCCGCTGGCCGGCGTCGTTGGGGCCTATGGTGAATTCCCGCATGGGAGCACAACCTTTCTCCGATGAATTTCCTCTTGACGCCGGCGGGGAAGGGGTGTATCCTACTTTGTTGGCGGCGGTCCAGAGGAGACAAGCTGGGATTCCGGTGCCTATTATACCATAAATTTTTCTACTCTGCAACGCTCTGAAACGCCCATATACTGAACATTTCAGCCCTTTGAAGTTCGGTGAAATCGGGGTTATTAGTAACATAGTAGAAACACGCAAAAAAGGCCCTTCCAGCTTGAAACGGAAGGGCCTTTTCTCATGGTCAGGTTTTGGTGGCGTAGTCAAGGGAAATCCACCCGGCACCGCTTTTCAGTTTGCCCCACTTGGCCGCACCTTTGCCGGTGCTTTCAGCCACGATGGTATAAATACCGGGCTGGATGTAGCCGGTTGCACCGTAGTTTGTGCCGGGGCCTTTACGGATATTCAGGTTGGTGATCTTCACCCGCACAAGGTAAGGGGTCACGGTGGCCCCTGTGGTGCCGCCTGTGGGCTTTTCTGCGGCTGGGGGTGTAACTACTACCCCACCACCATTGGAAGCGCCCTGAAGCCTTCTGTTGACTTCTGCGGCAATCTCCCCGTGTCTGGAATAAAGATATTCCCCCGGACAGGCTTTGTTGGCGAAGTCACGATGAACGGTCATGTTGCATCCGTTCCGATGGTTCACACGGTCATTCTTGTTCGTACTCCACACCAACTTCTTGATCCCGTTCCGCTTGCAAATATCCGTTACCAAATCCAACAGGGCCGCATAAGCCTTGGCGGTGACGGCGTAAGGGTGGGTGGTGTCGGAAGCAACTTCAATGGTGATTGCCCGGTTGTCATTGGTGCCGTTGCTGGAACACCAAGAACGATCCTTTTCATCCACGGAAAGGCCAATGGAACCATCCTTACCAACAACATAGTTGGCGGAACATTGCCGGTCTGTGGTGGCGAAATAATCACACCCCTGTTTTGCTGTCCATTGCCCAACGATACAATGAATTGTGATGGTGTCAATGGCATGGTTCCGGGGGCTGGTTTTGTTTTTCGTGATCCGGGTATAGGTTGCAAGGGGGGAATTACTCATTTTCTGTATCTCCTTTCACCTGAAGAATGGCCCTGAACTTGGTGAAGGCTTCTGCGATATACTTACAAGACACCATCAGCACAGCGCCCACAATAACCAAATCAGCAAAAATTTCTGTGTATTCTTCCGGGATTGCCCACCCAAGCTGATCCGCATAAATCGGAAGGGTGGTGATTGCTACACAAAGCAAGGTCAGGCCCACAACGAAGGTGGCAACCTTCAGCCCGGAATTGATCATTTTCTGTCTGTCGAAGGGCTGAAGCAAAACCTTGATGTTGTAGTAAAGGGAAAAAGCAACATTGGACAGGTACGCACACAGGAAGATCAGCATAGCCCACCCAATATTGATCAGATTGTTCAAAACAGCGTTCAGCATGATTTCAAATCTCCTTTGCATCGTTATAGATTTCCGGGCCATACAACTTCCGAAGTTTGATCCGGTTTTCGGCTTTGGCTTTGGAATAGTAAAACCCGGTTGCTGTTGCCAATTCAGCAAATATGGCGGGGATCAAATAGGCCAGCGGTTCAAGGTTTTCAGTTTTCCAAACCATGATAAGGGTGAAGGCCGTAACCCCAACGGTTACGGCCCCCACCACATACAGGATCAGCTTGGAAAACTCACGCTTTGGCTTTTTGGTTCGTCTGCTCATTCTTCCGGGGGATCAGTGGACAACTCCAAGAATTTTCTGTGAAGATCGTCCATCACCCCATTCACCCCCAAAGAATGATACTGCTTCCAGCAATTTTCAAAATTATCCCGTGCATAGATTGGGGCATAGCCTTTTTCGGAATACTTATTAAAATCGCTGATCATCTGCGCCCGAAGAAGGGCCTGAATACCGGCCTTCAAAGCCTTGGAATCCTCGGTGTTATGCTTGATTTGGCTCCACAGGTATTTGAATACTGCCAAAATCAAGGCGGGAACACCAATCAAGCACAACACCTGATAAATCGTCATGGCTTTTCCCTCCTATCAGGCCCCGATCAGGGCGGCAATATAGCGCAAATCCTCAACAGGGCCGTTGTAGAAGTCATGATTCCAAATCCAATGATCTTCCTGTTCCGGGCGCTTGTACTTTTGGCAACGGGGATCATCCCAAATTTTCCCCCACCGGGCGTTGTGTCCGGGGGTCTGCTTCATTAGCGTTGCGGTGATCCGGTTCAGAAGTTCGCCCCTTTCCTTGCCCATGCCATCATCATTTTGGGTAAAGAAGTCATAGGCGTTTTGGCTGGTTACGGAACACACCGGAAGATCATTCAGAATCAAAAAACCACCCTGACAATTCAGGATGGTTCCATACCGAATGTTCACTTGTCCGCAAATTGCTTTGAATTTGGCCCGTTTGCGGCAAATATAGATTTTATACTCCATTAAGCCGATTCCTCCCAACCATATACACCGGGTTCCCACACATTGGCATCCGCTGTGGAAACCCAATGCTTACTGTTATGGCTCACTTTTGCCCCCTTGGAATAAGCGTCATGCGCTCCTACCGGTTGGCTCCATTCCGGCCATTCTTCAGCGGGATCATTTGTCTTACTCCACAAACTGGAAGCGGCTGTGGGTGTCCAATCCGCTTGGGAAGTGTGGGCCTGAACACACTTGTAAAGGGTGCCTTGGTAGCGGCGAATCTGCCCTACCGTGTAGGCCACAGGGAAAGCCCATTCAGCGAACAGATCAGCGTGTTCAGCCGCCGTGATGGGGTCAATGCTCCCGGCTTCCGCCAAGGTGACAAAGACGATTCCACCGGCTTCTGTGGCTTTGGTGATCTCGGTTCCTGCGTCCGTTTCCTCCAAACTCACGGTTTCCAGTTCGTCCATAGCGGCACGGCCCAACAAATGGTAAGCCACACCCTCAAAAACAATGCCCGAAGCGTCATGCTCCGGGCAAAGGATGTAGCAACCATTTTCGGCTTTCTTGATGTAGTTCAGGTTCTCGGTCAGGCCGATACCGGCCCCGGCTTTGATGATTCTAAACATTGTCCACCTCCGAAAAAGATTGCATGGTAAAGCCGCCGCAACCGTAACAACCGGCCATGATCGTTGAAGTTCCGGTAATAGGCGCTTTGGCATTCCATGTATTGTTCTATGTCAAAGAAGGATCGTTTTCCCTCTTTGAACTCCCTGTGAAACAGCTTCAGTTTTCGCCTTGCCCGTTTCACTCCATCCCGGCTTCCATTCACCTTGATCTTGCCGGTTTCGGTAAGTGTGAACCGGGCTTTGCAGAACCGGAACGGCTTTGTAAGCGGGATCACCTTACACTTGCGCTTGTTCACTCGGATTCCAGCGGCTTCAAAACGCCTTACAATTTCATGGCCCATCAGCTTTGCTTCATCCACCGTGGGAAAGAAAGCATAGTAATCATCCATGTAATGACCGGCGCAATGAACACGGGCCTGACACTTGATCCATTGGTCAATTTTGCTTGGTAACGCCACCATTTCCTGTTGGGAAGGCTCAACGCCCAAAGGCATCCCCCGGCCCGGTGTCGGGCATGGGGAATATTGAATCACAGTATCAGCCAAGTTTTGAAGTTCAGGATTCAAAATCAATTCCCGGTGCCGCTGGTATAACAGGGCATGGGAAGCATTTGGAAAGAACCCCTTCAAATCCAACAGCAACACAGCACCTTCCAGGCCATAGCGCCGGTAATGCCATCCAAGCTGTTGTTTGATCCGCTTGAACTGCCAATGAAGCCCCTTTCCCTTTTGGCTTGCCCCGTTATCATAAATCATGGACGGGGAATATAGCGGGATCAGAACTTCATTGCAAAGGGTTTTGTGGATTTGTCGATCCGTAATGTGTGGGGCATCTATCGGGCGGATTTTGCCCCGTTCCCGAAGGGTGAAATGGGAACAGGCTTTGGGCTTCCATTGCTGTTCCAATACCGTTCGCCGCCGTGTTGCCGTACCAGAAAACAGGTGGGCTTCAAAGTTTTGAACACTTTGCTTCCACCGTACCCCGTTACAGCACTTTTTCCCGTAGAAGAACATCTTCCGATAGGAAAATATTTTATTCGTTGGCCCAAGGCTATCACACCGGGCCTGTTTCCGTTCCAACCGCTTTGCTTTGCGGCGCTGGAACCTCGCTTCATGCCGTTCTTGGCTTGTCATAATAAAAGTATTCGCCCCTCGTACAAATATCTTGTAGGGTGCCGTCTAAATTGCTTTGCCCTCACACATGAAATGGGATAAGGCACAATCACCCACCATGCAAGAAGCGTCCGTGTAAGGGCATCAAAGGGCAGTTTTAGGGATTTACACCCAAGGAAGCGCAACTCCTTTTACATCGGTCGTCTTTCACCTGAAAAGCCGTTTGCCTTCTGTTACTACATTTGACCGTGTATATCTGCAAAATCCGGGCCGCAACCCACCAGAATTATTGGCATTGTTATTGTTGTTGTTGCCATCCGTCCAGACAATAACGAAATTGTTGTTGTTATTGTAATTAGGGGAACGAAGGCCCCACCAAACCGCCGTGGTGACGGCGGTATGATTATTTGCAATCTTGGTGTTACCAGCTTTGTAATAATCATACTGGGCCTGATAGTTCTGTTCATACTGGTTGGCGTAGCTTCTCGTACCAAAGACTTCAAACTCGGAAAGATCAAACAGGTAATCGGTGGTGGTTGTAACATTACCGGAACTGTTACTGGAATTGCCCGTGTTATCGGTGTACTTGGTCACGGGTTGCATCACAGCACGAAGGTCAGACGGAAGCGCCGCCATCAAACTGTTTGCCAAGGGGCTTGTGGGGGTTCCATCATTGCCATAAAGGGTTTTCCGCTTATAGCAAGCGTTCCAACCACCGCTGTTCGTGTTGCTGGTGTTCCAACTGAAATAACCGGTGCCGGAAATATTAGTGTTGTATTTGCTGTCACACAGGGCAACGGCGGCACTCCCAATTTTTCCAATCTGGAAATGGATCTTATTCCCGCCTTCACGGGCCGAATTGTGATTGAACCCCAAAATGAAAGCATTGACCGCCAAATTGGAAAAAGTGGTGTTGCCCACCTTACCATTGATCTTGATTTCCTTCACATCACCAACGGCCCAATAGTTGGCTCCCAAACCTGCGGAACTGACTTCCCGGATGGTTGCCCAACTGTTATCGTTCAGAACCTTGGTGGGCAATGTCACTTCAACGGAACAGGTCTTATTGGCCGGGGCCGTGTGGTTGGTGCCAGCGCCCACGCTGACGGTGATTGTGGCGCTTCCTTTGGCCTTGGCGGTAACAGTTACCACCGAACCGGAAACACTCACAGAAGCCACCGTGGGGGCGCTGGAAGTAGCCGTAATCTTACCATCACCCGCCCTTGTCACGGTGATGGTGTCCGTGGTCTTTGCGGCGGTCAGTTTGATGGAAGTCTTATTCAAAGACAAACTACCAGCGGCCTTGGCAATGCTCCAAGCAACCGTTTTGGCCCCGGTGCTTCCATCAGCCCACTTGTAGTTCGTTTTCGGCGTGAAGGTGGCATTGTAGGAACCGGCGTTCGTGCCGCTGGTAGTTCCTCCAAGCGTCATTTTCCCGCTGTCATAGTTGTTCCAAGTGGGGCTTTGGGCCGAACCGGTATAAGTAAGGCTGTTGCTCTGCGTGGGGATCGTCATGGTGGCGGCGTTGATTGTCCAAGTCACTTCCTTGGCGGTCTGCGTACCGTCTGCCCACTTATACCGCCCCTTGGGTGTGAAAGTGGCCGTGTAGGTTCCCGCATTGGTGCCGGTAGTCACGCCGCCCAAGGTCAGCGCATCGGGGTTATAAGCGTTCCAAGAAGGACTTTGGGCCTGTCCGTTATAGGTCAGGGTGCCATTCTGCGAAGGAAGAACATTGATGGTATAGACGATACCGGACACAGCATCCAAGGCCGCATTTGCGGCATCCTGTGCGTTCTGTGCGGCTTCCACACAGGTTCCGATCTGGTTCAACAGATACGGGTGGGCGGTCTGATCAAGGTTGTGTTCGTTCACCTTTTTTTGGGCCGTACCTTTGGGGTCATAGTTCATGTTGGGAAGCTGTTCGGCGGGAACCTTACCATCCACCAGATCAGCCTTCCCGGATTGACCTTTCTGAAGGGCTTCAACGGCATCCGCATTGGCCTTCATTTGGGTATCAATCTTGTCCATGTTTTCATTCTGAACCCCTACATCATAAAATTCAGATTCAAGGGGTTTAGTCAGCTTGTAGTTGGTTGTTTTATTCGCCATTCTTCAAAACCTCGTTTCTCAACTGATTATGGGTATAGGCGGCAAGCTGGGCATGGGTGAACCGCCCAAGTTCCGCATGGGTGTTATAAAGCTGAAGCAAGGTCACAACCATGTTTTGGGGAACAACCCGATTCAGCAAAGATTCAACATCATTGAAGTTGTTCTTTGCGGCCAACCCGATTTTCACAAGAAGCTGATAGGTGCCTTCTTCCACATCAGCGGAATAGTTTCCCTTCCCGCACAGCGTTTCAAGGATGTTCCGAAGCTGGGGCAAGGTGTACGGAAGTTCTTCATTGATCCGGGTCAGAATACGGAACCGGCGATCTTCAAGACTGTCCGTGCCTTTGGGGGTGATCCCCAAAATCTTTTCCCACCGGGAAAGGCCCATGTTTCCAGCGGTGGGAATGAACTGGTTATTAAGAAGATCATCCGTGGTGTTCCACGCCTTTTCAATTTCCGGCTGTTCGCTCCCCATGATCCCCTGAAACTCCGCATAATCACGAATGACATAGGGAAGATAATCAATCAGTTTGCGTTCCATGCTCCCGGCCCCCTTATCCGTTGATCACGATGGTTCCCGGCTCAATGGTTCCCAAAACCGGGATGTGGTCAAGGGTCAGGGTACAGTTCGCCGCTTCACCGTTGATCTTGGTGTTGGCAATATCCAGAATACCGGTGATTCCCAACAGGCGGCTTTCCACCTGACTGATACGAACCACAAGGGCTTCATTCTGGTCTGCCCAACTTTGGGCCAGTTCCAAGAAGTAACCGTTGATTGCTTCCGTGACATAGGCGGAAACATCATCCCAACTCCATTCCCGCTGATAGTACAGATCGAAGGAAAGGTTGATGGTATCTTCACCCACGCCTTCAACCCTCACCACATGGCCGATGGGGGCAATGCCCACGCCTTCACCGGCGTTCTGAAGGGGGTCAACTGCGGTCTGCACCTGATCCACAAGGGCTTCCGAAGGCTTCTTGAAGGAACTGTTGATGATCACCAGCTTCACGGTTCCGCCCACGGTCAGCTTGCTATTGGCTCCCGCCGCATACACGGCATTCAACCACGCCTTGATTTCCTCGGACACACCGGAAAGGCCGCTGATCCAAGTGTCGGTTCCCGTGGGCGGGATCAGCTTGGCCGGGTTCAAATCGCTGTTCCATACCCGATATACCTTTACACCGCCCACGCCGGGAATGGCGTTCACCTTTTCCAGATAATCCGCACGGTTGCCGCCGAAGGCTTGGGCGTTCAGGCTATCCATGTAACGCTGTCTGAAAACCTCGGTATCTTCTTCGTCCTCACCGGGGATCACCACGGCGGAAATGGAACAGGTTTCAAGCCCGTCCACATACTCAATGGGAATCACCGTTCCGGTGTAGTCATTACCGGCTTCACCAGCGGTTTCACAGGTGATTTCATACTTACCACTTCCACGGTCAGCCGAAACATAATAGTTCAGTTCTCCGATGGAAAAGCGGGTGTTCATGGGAAGGTGCAAGGTGGTTGGTGTAATGCTCAACTGCAACACGGCGGGGCTTGCCGGTTGCGGTTTCAGGCCCCTTTCTGCCGCCCTCAAAATGAGATAAGGGCGGGTTGCGGTGTCCGCAAAGGTTTCATTCAGCACCGTATCAAGGGCAATATAAAGGTTCTGCAATTCCACGGCGGCGGGGGCATCACCGCACCAAACCAACGAACCTTCACGGGTGTCCAAATTGCCATTGATGGAAAGCGCCTTCTGAAGCATCCGGGAAAGGATTTCTTCATAGGTCTGTGCTTCATACATCAGATTTCAACCCCCAATTCTGCATTGATTTCACCAAAAATGCTGACCACCGTGAAGGTAGTCAGCACTTTCTTTTTGTTCACCGTAAATTCAAAGTTCTGAACCGCCGTGATCCTATCATCCTGAAGCAAGGCTTCACGAACCCGGCGTTCAATTTCGGGAATACAGTATTCCACATCTTTCCCGATCAGATTATGAAGTTCAACCCCATAATCCCAAGAATGGATCAACCATTCATAGCGTTCTGTGTTCAGGATCAGAAAAACCGCCTGTTCCACAGCTTGGATTTCATCAATGGTGCCGATGATGGTCAGGTTGTTGTGGTTCATCCTGAAAGTACGGCTTGGAAGGGTTTCAATGGTGAAATCCTGTTTAATATCATCCTGCACTTGCGGAATCATCATCAAGCCCCCTTTACTCGGTCAATAACCACGAATTTCTTTCCTTGCTGAACCCGGATCAGAAGCACCTTTTCACCGGCCTTCAAAGCATTGTGAACCTTGAAGGTTTTCTTGCCAACATAGGCGTGTTTGTGGGCTTCATAAGCCGCCGCACCGGAACCACCGCCTTTGTCCTCGGTGCTGTGGTTCACCGTCATATCAACTTCAAAATCAGTCACATTCCGGGTCAGGATCAGCATTTTGGAAGTGTAGATGGATTTCTGATCCACCTGAATTTTCAAGGGTGAAGCGGAAAGGACAGTTCCAAACAGGATGTTCACCGGTTTCCCGGCTTCCACAGCTTCCACCGCCGCCCGTTTTACCACTTCAACAGGATTAGGCAATAAATTCACCCCCGATCAGGTCAAGTTCCATCATGTGTTCATCACCCCTGAAGGTATGGGTGACTTTGTTCACCACCATGTAATTGTTGGTGACAATATCGCCAAGGTTCAGGGCCACCACCACGGCGCTTCCAGCACGAACCCGCACATCACCGAAAGCGTTCTGAATGGTCAGCTTGCGGGTTTTCTGATCGTACAGCTTCAACAGGGCATCCGCCTTGGCGGAAGCGCCCGTTTTGGTCTGAACTTCTTCAAAATACTGAAGAACACCCCATTGGTTCATTTTCGCCCCGTCCTGTGCAATGAACAATTCCCGCTTACCGGTTTTTTCATCGTTATAGGCCAGCTTGATCTTGTTATAGGTCTGTTCATCAATACTGGATTCATAGCTGAAGTTTTCCCCGGTTTCTTCATCAATCAGAAGGTTCAGCTTCATGGTATTGATGTTCTTCAGGGTTAGCTTCCCGGCATCGTCATATAGAACATAAAGCTGTTTGGTATTCATCAGGGTTTCATCAAGGGCGCTCTGGATCATATCAAACAGGGTTTGGTTTTCTTCCACGATGGTTTCAAGGGTATAACCGGTATCTTCCACCGTGCCAAGGTTCAACCGGAAATCTGTTGCAATGCGCTTCAGAAGGTCAGAAGCCTTCAGCCCTTCTTCCGTGATGGTGTCCTTGTTCTTCAGATAGCGCAACTGATCATAGGCCACAACATCAATGGTGCCGCCCTTGTCACGCTTCTTCTTGAACACAAAGCCATAGAACATGGCGGTTCCGTTCACAGTCAGCTTCACCGGATCACCTTCAGCAAAGTTCAGCCCCGGCCCCTTGACAACGGTGAACTCCAACTTGCCGGGGGTTCCCTTGCGTTCCAAGGTCAGCCGTGCGCCTTCCTCGACAACAGGGAATTGAATGGTGCTGTTATGCTGGATGAACAATTCAACTGCCAAACGGAATCACCCCTTTCAGGAAGGCAAAGTAAGAACCTGACCGGGATAGATCAGGTTCGGGTTCTTGATTTTGTCCTTGTTCAGATTATAGATTTTCGTGTAATCGGCCCCGTTGCCCAACTGCTTCTTGGCAATGTTCCAAAGGCAATCACCGGATTTCACCGTATAGGTGGCGGCTTTCGGGGCCGTTGTGGTGGGCCGGGGTGCCGCCTTAACCGTTGCGGTGGCGGTTCCCCCGGAAGTCTTGGCCGGTTGCACGGTCACGGTCTTGGTGCCATAGGCTCTGTACTGTTTCAGGTTGATCTTCACCTTCACATCAAAGCCTTCACCGGCATCATCGGTGATTTCATAGGTTTCAAGGCCAACGGTCAAATTGGTGTAATGGAACATCCCGCCACCGGGCTTCTGCCGGTTCAGGATGAATTGGAACGGGGTCTTGCTCACCTTCAGCCGTTCAAACAAGGATAGGTAATAGGCGGCGCTTTGCGCCCCACCGTTGCTGAAGGGATAGGACACTTGGGGAAGAACCAATTCAAAGGACACATCCGAAAGGCCAGCGGCCTTCAGAATGTTGATTTCTTCCCCGTTGATCAGGGTCATGGTCTTGTTCTGGTTATTGATCTTCACCGTCACCTTGGAAGGGGTGATGGGCATAAGCGTTCCCGCCATATACAGTTTATACGCCATTACTCATGCACCCCTTCTTCAGAAACTTCCAGCTTTTCAGCAAAGTCATTGGCCCAAGCATCCATGATCCCATCCAAATCAGCATCTTTGGAAATGTGGTTTTCATTGTGCTGTTCAACCTTGATTTCAGCGGTAGTGAACCGGTTGATTGCTTCACGCTCCGCAATGTCACGAAGATAGGCCAAATCTTCTTCAGCAATATCCAAGGCATCAGCGGTGGCCGCTGTGTTGTTTGCAATATCGCCGGTGTTCCCGTAAATGCTATCAAGATCATTGCCAAGGTTGAAGGCATCCAAAGAATCAGCCCCCATAGAATCCAAGGCGGAAAAATCAAACATACCGGAAACCTTATCGGCCACACCATCACCCCAAGCGGCACCGGAAGCAAAAGCATCAGCGGCCCAACCATCTTGGAAGGTGTCAAAGGTAGACATTCCTTCATTGAAGGCATCGGCAACGCTTTTATATTCCTCAACATTCCCATAGGCTTCAGCGGACTTGGCCGCATATTCGCTTGCTTTGCTGGTGATCCCGGAATAGTCGAACTCAACGAAGGGCAACTTGTTCAGGGCTTCACAAATACCGGCCACAACTGTAAGGGCCGTAGAAAGAAGGTTATAAAACCATCCCTGAACATTGGAAATGACATTATGGAAGGCGGTTCCGATATTGGAAGCACAGGCCCCCAAAGCGTTCCAGATACCCAAGGCAATATTCGCCACGGACAGGCCAAGGTTTTTGAAGAAGGAAATCACAACCATGATTCCCCCGCAAATCACACCGAAGCCGCTATTTGCAATTCCGGTGAACTTGGCAACTGCCGCACAAGCCGCATAGATAGCCGCAATCACGGCGATAATCAGAAGGATGATCCATGTAATGGGGCAAGCCAAAAGCGCCGCATTTAGGCCCTGCTGGGCCGCTGTTGCGGTAAAGGTGGCAACGCTCCAAGCGGTGGTCATTGCTGTGTGAATTGCCTTAACTGCGGCCTGAACCGCCATAATGGTATTTCCAACCAACATGACACCGTTATAGATCAGCATAGCGGCCACAATGCCCATGATAATAGGCTGAATCCAACTCCAATTATCAACGATCACGGAAGCAATGGAAATCAGAATATCCAGCACCGAAGAAGCAATATTGGCAACCCCGGCAAGGCCATTGATCAGGGCCGTGGTCACTTGTTGGAACTTGGAACTATTGGCAATCTGATTGATTTTGGTCAGGATCGGGGCGAACATGGAAAGGGCCTGATTCTTCATCCCGGCCCAAATCTGCGCCCAAGTCTTGGGCATGGAATCGAACTTTGCGTTGGTTTCGTCCGCCATAGCAAACATGGCGTTCTTCACCACTTCAGCCGTTACCTTGCCTTCCTGTGCAACCGTCTTGATGGAACCTTCCGCAATGCCCATATATTTTTCAATGGCTCTTGCGATACCCGGCGCACCGTCCAGAATAGAGTTCAGTTCTTCACCACGAAGCGCACCCGCCGCCATTGCCTGTGTAAGCTGGATCATGGCGTTGCTCTGTTCTTGGGCCGTAGCGCCGCCAATAACGAACTGCTTGTTCACCTGTTCCATGAAGGCAATGACCTGATCCATATTGCCACCGAAGGCGTTACCAGCGTTCAGGCCAAGTTTCGCAACGGCGGAAGCTGTGTCAAAATAAACGGATCGGGAACGCTGGGCGGAAGCCATGATCTTCTGTTCCAAGGCTTCAACGGAACCGCCATCATCCACAAGCAAATTCAATCGGGCCTTGGTGCTTGCCAATTCATCCGAAATATTCAGCGCCTTATTGATCCCGGCAATACCGCCAGCGGCAATGGCAACTTTCTTGATGATGGACAGAAGCCCGTTGGCGGAATTGCTACCCCCACGGATGGAATTGTTGAAATTCTGCTGTTCGTTGTTGGCGTTCCTGATATTTTCTTCAATGGTATCAAAGGCGGTTCCCGCTCTCGCCCATTCTTCACGGGCTTCCCGGATTGCCGCCGTGTCAACGGCTCTACCGGAAGCCTGTTGCATGGCTTCAAAGGTGTTCAGCACAACCCCCATTGCCTTGTGCATACTCTGAAGGGGGCTGGTAACACCATCATAAAGGGCAATAGCGGCCCGGATGTTTCCCACAGGGATCACCACCTTTCTTGGAGAATGGCCGGGGCCTTAATGGTGTCGGCCCCGGCGCTGTTTGCGTTCAATTTCCTTCTGCTTCTTCTTTTCAGCTTCCACCCGAACATCAATGGCCGCAATGATGAAGGCCCGTTCACGCCGGGGCAAAGCATAGAAGGCGGAAGGTGTTAAATGAAGTTCGTGAAGGCAATAGTAAGCAATGTTGGCTTCACCATCACCTTCACAGATCAGTTTTTTGCTTCATCAACCTCATCCTGCATGGTGGTATCAAAACCACACACTTCCTGAATCTTGGTCAGGTATTCGGCATATTCGCCGGGGGTCAGCATGGTTTTCAGAAGGGCATCAGCGCCCATGACCTTGTAGCTGTCCTGAAGTTCCTTATCATTCAGATTGGGGAACACGGTACAAGCCACGGCCAGCTTGCCAAGGTAAAGATCATAGTCGGTTTCCTTCTGATACTGGTTCTTCTTGCCGGGAACCGGAACACGCTTGGCACAGGACTTCCGAAGGGCTTCATCCTCGGTGCCGGTGATGGTCTTGATCTCCCAAGGAATGGGGTTGCCATCCTCACCCAAGAAGCGTTTGGAAGCAACAAACTTGATGTTCTCAACGGGAACGGCGTTTTCAGCCAAAAAAGCGGACAGGCTCATTGTTTTTTCCTCCTATATTTTGATACGAAAAAAGGCCCCGGCCCCTACCGAAGTAAGGCCGGGGCGCTCTGCTTACTGCATACCGGCCAAAAGGCTGAAGGTTTCGGGCATCTCGAAATCTTCAAAGGTGAAGTCCATATCTTCATCCAAGTATTCCGCATCAGCGTCAAACTTGGCAAGCAAGCCGCCGTCCATATTGCAATCCTTCAGGATCACGGTCTGACGGCCCACAGAAGAAGTGGGATCTTCATTTGTCACCTGAATGTCAAAATAGACATCCTCGCCGGTGTCCTTATAACGCTTCATCAGCTCACGGAAGATGGAAGTGTTATAGTGGAAGGTGGCGGAACCCGTACCCTTCCAGCCGGTGGCCTTATTGCCCTTGCCGGTCTTGCCCAAAATGGGAACTTCCGTTTTGTTCTTCTCAAAGTTGGCTTCAAGGTTGATAGCCTGCATGAAGTTGTAACGGTTATCCCCGATGGTCACGAAACATTCAGCCAAGGAAGCGGAAACAGCATCCTTGGCGTTCATGATGGTTCTATCTGCCATGATGGTTGTACCTCCTTACTGAACATAGACGGTCATATAAAGCTGTTCCATAGCGTTCACGGGGGTCACATAGTCAGTAACCACCACGGATTTCTTGGTATCGCCCTTTTCAACCGTCACATTTTCGCCGCTGAAGTTCTCAATGGCCCGAATATCCTGAAGTTCCGTGTGGTGCTTCACAATATCGTTCCAAAGGGAAATCCGGCCAGCGGCATCATTGGGAACCTTGCCAAGATACTTCTTGCCGAACAGAACGGCAATATCATTGGCGATCTGATCCAAAACTCGGATCGTCTGGTTGCTGGAAAAATCGCTGGACTTTTCATCCGTGATGGAAATGAAGCTGTTAATGTCAGTCAGGACACACACCGCTTCATCCACACGATGGAACATGAAGGAACCTTCCCTGATCCCGTTTTCAAGCTGGGTCTGCGTGAAATCGGTGTCCACATCGTATTCACCATCATAGGTCATGTTGGTGGCGCTCTTATTGACCGCCGTGCCGCCGATCACACCCGTAACCCAAGGGATCAGGGCGGTGGAAGTCTTGTCGGAAGTCAGGCCGTTCTTGACACTCACAACGCCTTCATAATCGGCCAGCTTACGGAAAAGAACCACCTGAAACTTCTTGCCCACATCATCACGCATACGCTTTGCGAAGGCCGCAAACAGGGCGGTGATGGTGGCCTTGCTCTCGGTACAACCCATAGCATTAAAGGTGTACGCTTCCGCCTGATCAAGATAGGTCTGATAGTCGGAATCGGCCACGGTGCCATTGGTGCCGCCCGTCAGGGGCAAGGAAGCGGTCAGGGAAAGGGTTCCGCTGGACTTCCAATCCAGATAGTCATTGGCCTTCAGGCCGGTGATAGCGGCCACACCTTCCTGAAGATCAACCTGAACGGTTCCCAAGAAGGTTTCCACATCGAACAGGGGCTTCTGTTCGGTGCTGTTTTCATTGGCCGTGATCACAACCCGAAGATCATTGCCACGGGTGCCGGGGTATTTGGCCGTTGCGTAGGTGTTGGACGCTTTCACGCCGCTGGAACCAAGGCGGAAGAAATGAACGGTCTTGGCGTGAAGGAAGATTTCACGCATGGGCTTCAGTTCATCCGCCGTGTACGCATAGCCGAAAATCTTCTGACTGTTCTTGATGAAGTCAGCCTGTTCCACCGTGAAAATCTTGCCTTCAGGCCCCCAATTCATGGCAAGGGGGATGGTGACAATGCCACGGTCAGAAAGGGTGGCGCTTGCCTGCGCCACAGAAATGAAGTTGATATATGCACCGGGCAGAACCTTGTTCTGCACCAAGAAGGTGCCGCCGCCAAGGGCCATATTAGTTCACCTTACCTTTCATAAAAATCTTTGATCAGCCCATCAATCTGATCATGGGTGTATTCCTTCCCATCTTCCAAAAGGATAGACAGCAGATCACGCCGGTTGGCGTAACGCCTGAAGGTCAACACTTTTTCTTTGGGGAATACCACCGGGGCCGTGATGGGCGGTTCCTGTGCGGTGGTGGCTTTCTTTCTGGTAGCCATTCAATCACCCTTTCTTTGGCTCCACATCCACATCCAAGGTTTCCATTGGGGTTTCCTCGGACGGGCGGGATAGTGTCAGATTGAAGTTGACGAAGAAGTGAAGAACCCCATCTTCAACTTCATAACTCATGGAAGTTCCGTGAAGCACATCCCCATTGGGAAGGGTGATGAACTCCAAACATTCCATCAAATCCCCGGCCACCGTGAACAATTCGGTGTTGTTCCTCCCGCTGGTGGGGAAATAGTGAACATCCAGCGGGTTCCGGTTCATGAACCGGTTCTTCTGCAACGGGGAAATGTCGGGCTTCAGAACGGCAATGAAAAAACAGGGTTCTTTGAAACCCTGTTCCACATCATTCTGATAGATTTTGTACCCGGCTCCAAAGGTGGCGTTCAGCTTCATGGAAACACCTTTGATGATTTCATTGATCAACTGAACACCCCCTTCAAGGCTTCATACAACATATCATTCAGAATGGACGGGGCCAAGGTTTTCACTTCCTGTTCGGAAATCGTCAGCATGAACCGCCCCTTCACCCAACTTGCCTTCAGGGTCTTACCCAAGGCGGAAACATAGCGCCCCGGTGTTTGCCGGTGGCCGTATTCCACATAGGACGCATATTCCAAGTTGTTGATGATGGTCACGGTGTACTGATCCCCATGTTTTTCAATGGGAAGGATCGTCCAAGCATCACGCAAGGAACCGCCACGATAACCGGGCCAATATTCTTCCTTGGCTTCATCCGTGGCATACGGCGGAACCACACCAACGGGGGTTCTTTTCTTCACCTTGTTCAGAAGGATTTGGGCAACCTTCTTGGCGGCATCCCGGCAAAGTCGATCCATGTCAACTTCCGAAAGCTGTTGAAGGCGTTCATCCAGCTTCTTCAATTCCCGGTAATCACACCGGCCCCATCTTGCCATCAGGCCCACCCCCTGAAGGGTTCAAGCATGATTTCTTGATGGTTGGAGAAAACACCCGGTTCACCGGAACGGGAATAGGTGAAGGTTCGTTCCACATCATTTGGCCGGGTGACAATGATCTTGCATCCTGCGGGAACCTTCACATCCGGGGAAAGGAACAGCTTCACCACCTGTTGGGCGGTTGCCACTTCATCCCCATTGGTTGAAGTTAAGCTCACCTGTGGATTACTTTGACCGCTATTATCGCAGTCAGGATGATCCTTACTTTGAAACCA
>OLOK01001620.1_pt1 | contig 18357 bp, 11 predicted proteins | sample 1672591 | NCBI WGS metagenome assembly OLOK01 (sample SAMEA3136703, study PRJEB25190) | human gut metagenome | biome: human gut; feature: human-associated habitat; material: faeces | place: Austria | collected 2013 | reverse complement strand
TTTACAAATGAAGGTCTGAGCTCTGCAAACTTGTTGGCATATGCCTCTGATGCTGAGCCCTCCCACTCTGTGAGCAGGGTTTCAAGTAATCTGTCCATCTTGTCGATTACGCTCTGTACATTATCTGCTTCTGTCCTGTACTCTCCTGCCCTTTCTCTCATTGTGTCAGGTGTCATTCTGATCTGTCCTGATGCCATTTTCATGTCCTCCTTAAAATAATTTTTATATATAATTGCATAAGCAATCATACCGTATTTAATCTGCAGCCTGTGAGCTTTCCTCTTTTTTGCTGCCCGGGAAAACTATCATCTGCTCCAGTTCTTCTTGGGTAACCGCCTGGTATTCTTTGAGGTAATCCACTGTATTGACTGTGGTTTTCTCTGTTCCCGGAGTGTCATATACAACTGTCTTGTTCTCTGTGAATTTATTGTCCGGAATAATATCATACTCTATCAGATTCAAATTATCTCTTACGCAGAATGTCATGTATGTTTTTCCATCCAGCTTTATCCTCTCAAATGTTCCAAATGATACTACAGGAAGGTTATCGTTTTTCTCTGTCTGGTTCCATTCTTTACTTCCAGCATCCCTGCTATAAAGAGTTCCCTTTGAATACGAATACAGTGTCTCCAGCTGGGCATTATTTCCCGAATCATCTGTAGTGATTTCGCGCTGTACATAGCCTTCTTCTTCCACATATTTTTCATCTCCAAACTCATTATCATATCTTTTCCAGTTTCCACCATATGCGCCTATATTATATGTTGAATAATCCACTTTATTATGTATTATGTCACCAAGTCTGGTCTCCATAAGAAAGTCATCAGGATTGTCATAGCCTGTTAGTTTCTCTCCATCATACGATATAATATTTACGTTTAAATCCTCTGTTATTTCCAAAGGAGTCTTTGACGGACCAAAATGCATCCTATATATCATTATCTTTCCTTCCTCTTTAATCCTCTGATCTATCATCTCTGATATCGTGATTTCACCTTCCGGCTCTGTGGTCACAAGCTCTGCTGCCGTGCAATCTGTTTCTGTTGCCTGAGCTGCTGATGTGTCATTTTCCTTCTTATCCTTTTTTTCACATGCTGTCACCATACATAACATACATGCTGCTATCATAAGAACTGATATTGCTTTCTTCATAATAAATTTTCCTTTCCGTCTGCGTTGCATTCATGCCTATTTATTGTTATCTCAATTTTCTATAACGTAATCAATATATTTTGATACTCTTCGACACAAAGCCTCATAACTTTCGTCATCATCTCTCTGATTTTTATCACCTGCTCCCCTGGCATAGTCTTTTAAGTCCTTAATACTTACCTTCATATCCGGCTTTGCCTGTGCATTATATGCATCCACCATCTTCGTCACTTTCTCCACATCCATCGTGATATTCTCACAGATATAGGTGTCACCTACCCTGGTTATCTCCATATCCATGCCGAAATAATTGGCATCTTCTATCATGTCCTGACATGTAAAGTCTGTTTCTGTCAGTCTGTCTTTTGCTTCATCAATTTCTGCATTATTTTGTACATTTTCATTATTTTCATCATATGCTGCATTTAAGTCATTCAAATAATTTATTGCTGCGTTAGCCTTGTTAATCTTATCTCCTACGGTTTCATTTATTATTACCGCTGAAAGGCCTATAGCTTCATCAATAATCTTACCTTTTAAAGTATTACTTGTTACATCAAAAAATACTCTGCATTCAGTCTTTTCCTCTTCCTTTTGATTTTCAAGATTCTGCTTTGTATTCTCAATCATGCCGTGTGGAAGTACATGGCTTACAATCTGATTATCTACCATTCCATACGCATCTATCTGATTGACCTTCTCATTTTCTTTTCCTACTTTTTCATTGATAGTTCCATTTGTTACCTTGACGTTATAATATTTGTCCAATATCTCCCTGTCATTGCTGTCTGTAATATTGCATATGCTTACATCAAACGGCAGCTCTTTCAGGCATACGGATACGGTCACATTTTTCTCTTTATCGGAATGTATTGTAAATCCATCGTTTTTTCCATTATATGCAACTCCTATTGTCGGGTAGCTATCAACCATTGCTTTAAACAGGGATGACACTCTGTACTGCTCTTTCATCTCTTCAAGCGCTTCATCACTAATCTCGTCGTTTCTGTATGCACATTTTTCGCTGTAATAGTCAATTATATCCATACTTGTCTTATATATATCCACCGCCCTCTTAAATGTATTCGTGACACTCACACTGTAATACTTAGGGTCTTCCAGATCTGCATTATCTATCCACTCATCATCCTTGGCGTTTCCATAACCTGCGCGCAGCATGTTCTCTATATTTGCTATGGTTTCTTCCTCATCATCTGTGGACAGCTTTGGAAATACTGATACAAGTGCCTGCAGCTCTGCATCTGGTACAAATTCCTTCCGCATCTCATAGTTTATTTCGTCCCAGTTCATAACTGTCTTTCCATTAGAATCCACTGAATAGAATCGCTCTTTATAATACTCTGTTATCTTCGAGTCCACTTTTGCCTGTATATTACCAGCTTTTGTTTTCAATGTCTGGCAATCCATCGTATATATATTCTCAACGGATCTTACATTAATCAGAGCTGCCAGTTCTTTAATTGCAGTGCTGAATCTTTCCAAATCCATATATTCGTCCCGAAACCTGGCTGCATATAGATCATCCACTCCATTTACATTATCAAACATCCTTCTTACACTATTGCTTGCCTCTTCATTTTGTCTCTGATATTCTGTTGCCGCGTTTCTTAGCTGTGATTCATAATCATATTGAAATATACCTTTGGTTTCCACTACACCGTAGGTTTTGTTTATTTCCTCCCACTGTTCTTCTCCTCCCATATAGCTTTGTATGTCATCGTATGCTTCCTGCGTAAAATCCTTAAATTTCATTATGCGTCACCCCTCCTTCTAATACGCTTCATATGTTCCTATACCATATATATCTCCATCTGCCTCATCTACATCTCTCACAAATTCATTAAGCTTTTTTGATATTTCCCTGAAGGATTCTCCCAGTATACTCTGATATGTATGAACAGCATCCTCGTACACTTCCAGCTTATCGTGCAATTCACCGCTTATAACCGCATTTGTGTTTATAATATCAAGTATCATCTGATATTCGTTCATCTGTCTATCTGCAATCTTTGCAAGTTCTGAGTATAAACGCACAAGTTCTGTAAATTCCTCCTGCTCAAACATTAAATTGTACTGTCCCATTACTTACTCTCCATTCTTCTTTTTTTTATTCTCAGCTGCTCTATATTGTCCTCATATGTACACAGCTGCTGATTTATTTCATATATCCTGTCATTTCTGCTCCTGATTGCATTCTCTACATCTCTCAGCATTGAATCTATAGCATTCATCGCATTGGCTACATACGATTTTCCGTCGTTTAATGAATTAATACTCTTAAGTCTGCCCTTCAGATTTGTTATATTACGACTGCTATATCTGTCCATGCCGGCTATATTATCAACTCTGCATTTAAACCGGTTTTGCGCCTGCCATTTATATTCCTTTATTTTCAATGCTTCCTGATCCAAAGCATCTATTTCATTAAGCAGCCTGTTTTTCTCAAGCTGCAGATTTTCTACATTTGCCCGGTACCTTGATATTCTGCGACTTAATTCTTTTAGTTCCATAATAGTATTATTCTCCTCACCTTTTACATTTGAAGCTATTCATTAAATATAAATTCCTCATTAGCTAACATCAGACAGTCTCCCGGTAATATCTCTGTTTCCTGCCCCGCCTTTATTATCCTTCCATTGATAAATGTGCCATTGGTAGAATTTTGGTCCATTACATAATAACGTCCGTTTCGCGTGGTTATCACTGCATGCACCCTGCTGATATTCGTATTGTCTGCTACCGCATAATCTGACTTTTCCGGATTCTTTCCCAGCACAAACGATGGTTTGCCAAGCTCTATCTTTTCACCTGTTACCTGCCTTGTAAGACTTGCAAAATGATAGTTCACCGGTTGCATCTGCTGTATCTGCTGTACGGATATGCCATCATCTGACAACACTGTAGTTCCATCCATGCTGCCCTGCATTACCTGCTGCATTATCTGTTGCTGCATTGTCTGCTGCATTGTCACTGCTTTGTTTTTCAGCACGTTCACAACTGCACGCTCTTCGCGTGAGATATATTTTTCTATTGCATTGCCGTTGAAGCCATGGAAGCTTCTGACATAATACATAAATCTGGATATATAATTCGTATCCTCATTGATAACAGGTGTCATTGTATAAATTATGTTTTCTATAAACCCAACAATATCTGCACTTTCCTGTCCTCCTACTATCGGAAAATATATAAAGTACATCTCTTTTGTCATCTCGTTTATGTATACATCATCCATATTAAAACGAACACTGTTTACGTTCAGTCCGTTATTGTATACATCCTGAACCATTATTACTATCTGCTCCATCATGAAAAAGAAATCATATTTGCTTACGGCTTTTTTCAATCTATCGGTAAGATTTATATTTGCAGGGCACGTATATATGACACTGTCTTTTTTTGTTTTTGTCACATGCATGATTCCACATGGTTTTATTCTGGCTAGCTGGCTTAGTTCGGTTTCATTTATTCTTTCCTTTCGTCCTGCCTTCATCATGGCAGTAACGGTCGATTTTTTTATGCTTACTTTTAATTTAGACATTCGCTATTTTCCATTCCTTATGAGATACATTCTGTCGTATGTAAAAATTCTATTTTCTTTGTTACTTCGAACCTGATATTGGTTTTCTGCAGCTTTTCGGTTATATCTTCCAATACTGTGGTTTCATCCTGCAATACTTCTGTCGGTGCATCCAGCACAGTAGTTTCATCTATATTTTGTGTATATCCCGGCTTTTTCTTATTCTCCCCTGCCAGGTTATATGACGGTGCTATCGGACCGGACGATGTTATGTCAATATGTCCCGCTGTCTGCTTTTGTACAATTGCTGCAATTCCTTTCCGGGCAGATTTTCCGGTAAGTGCACCTATGACCTTAGGTATTTCAAGCACTATAAGTATGACTATTGAAGCTATAAGCATTATGGCAAATGCCGTGAAGGATACGTAAAATATCATCCTGTACTGATTATAAGTCATCTTTGTTTTCCTCCTTCACGCTCTGTGCCTTCTCAATTGTTTTGTCTATATTATCCTGCAATCCTGTTATCTGCTCGCGCATTATGGATTTATCCAGCTTTTCTGTTTTGTCCTTTATTGTCTGTAATAAATCCATAACTTTATCCTTATCTGTCACTGCTATAAATGATGTGATATTTGTGTCAACTATATCATCTATCTCATTCCATACCTGAATCTTTGCGTCTAAGCTGTCAAAATTCTCTGATTTTGCATATAGCTCATTTATTTGCTTCCATAGCTTTTTGTATTCTTCATATGTTTTTTCTGTCTGTTGTATCTTTGCTCCATCATACTGGCTAATCAATGTCAGACAATCTGATATCTCACAGTATATTCCTGCCTCCGGATGATTCTCCTTCGCTTCCTTGAACCACTGCGCCGCACTGGAGTATCTGTCTTTTTCCACATTGATTTCGTAGTAGAATAAAAAGCTTTCACCAATCTTATAGCATACATCCTCATATCCCTTTGGATTTTTTTCTTTCAGCTTTGCCATGACATCATATGTATGCACCCGGCCATTGTGGTCCTTGCAATCTATACCTACCATCAGCCTGTTCAATATCTGCGCCTCATCCCTGTCCAGCACAAAATCGTCTGTCAGTTTGTCATTCAGCTTAAGATATGCCTCCGTCCTTGTCGGGTCGGTGACTATAGCCGTGTAATATCCATTGTCATAATTGTCATAGGTATCCGCTTCTTTTAATATGCTATTATAGTTTTCATTTTTTTTGTGTTCTGCCGCACAATAGCTTAATACTGTGCTTGTTCCAAGCAGCATCGTCAAAACTGATGTGGTGATAAATACCGCAAGCTTTCTCTTTAGATTCTTCCTATACATGTCATCAATCTCTGTATAGTGCTCAAGGTCATACATCAGCTCAGCTGCGCTCTGATATCTGTTGTTTGGATCCGGCTGTGTACACTTTGTAATAATACGTTCAAGACCACCTGACAATGTTGGGTCAATTTCTCTGATCGGCCTTATTTCGTAAGGTGGCTCACAGGGATTCATTCCCGTAACAAGATGATACATTGTGGCTCCCAGACAATATATATCTGTTCTCGCGTCTGTCTGCCCCATTCCACCAAACTGTTCCGGTGCAGCATATCCCATCGTGCCAAGACATGTCGTATCCTCTATGTTATTTTCCTTATATTCCCTTGCTGTTCCAAAATCTATAAGCACCACATTTCCATCAGGCTTTAGCATTATGTTTGCCGGCTTCATATCACGATATATGATTGGCGGGTTCTGTGAGTGCAGATACCCAAGAACGTCGCATAGCTGTTTGGCCCACTTTATCACATTTTTCTGCGACTGGGCTCCGTACTCCTGCAATGCTGTCTTGAGAGAATTTCCCTCTATATAATCCATTACGATAAGGAATCTGTCATCCTCATCTATGACATCGACAATATCAGGAAGACTGGGATGGCTCAGTTTTTTGAGCATATTGGTCTCCGCAACAAGACTTTGCTTTACCACCTCAAAATCCTTTACTCCATCCTTTCTGACCTCTTTTATTGCCCACTGTTTGTTTGCCCTTTCATTCATAGCCAGGTACACAACGCTCATTCCGCCGTGTCCAACTTCGTTTAGTATCTTGTATTTTCCGTCAATTAAAGAGCCTATTTCAAGCATCTGTTCCTCCTACTGTGCCTTTATGAGCGCTGCTGTTATATTATCGCGCTCTCCTCTTTGCATGCTGAGTCTGATGAGCTGCTCCAGTCTGTCGTGCATATTCTGCCCGTCTACAGCTGCTGCCGGTTTCAGCATCTCATAGATTTCCTGTTCTGATACCTCATGCCTGAAGCCATCTGAACAAAGCAGAAGTGACATTCCATTTTTCATTGCCCCGGCCCTGTACTCCGGCTTTACCTCTGCTGATGCCCCGACACACTGCAGCAGTACATTCCTTCGCGGGTCTTTCATAGCCTGCTCCTGTGTCATATTTCCATTCATAATTTCCCGCTGTACATATGTCTGGTCTGTCGTAAGCCTTTCTATATGGTCTGAAAGGCTATATATTCTGGAATCGCCCACGTTTATAATGTAGTAGGCTTTTTGCGTGACAAGCAGCGCTACCACTGTTGTTCCCATGTTTACTGCATGTGCTTTGCCATATGCTTTTATTTTTTCGTTCTGCTGCTGTATTACTTCATCCCACTGTCTTTCCAGAATCAGACTGTCAATATCCGGGTTCGACGATTTGCAAAGCTCAGGCAGCTGCTCGTCACTCCATCTGTCAAATGCTCTGACTACAGTGGCACTGGCCAGCTCACCCTTCGATAAGCCGCCCATGCCGTCACATAATACTGCAAATGCCATGTCTCCTTTGCATGTTGAGAAGCACTTTACCAGCAGACTATCCTGATTAGTTTCTTTTACGATTCCTCTGTCCGTGTCAGCTGCTATTTCAAATCTCATACTCACTCCTCCCAGAATTCAAAATCTTCGTTGCCAAGTCTGCCTTGAAGGGCATGCGCTTTCGCGCATGCCACAGACATTGTTGTTTTTCCCACACCACCACATGGTGATGTAAATACATAGGTAATTATCTTATTGCTCATCATTGTCTTTCTTTTCTTTCATCTTTTTTCTCATATAATAAACGATTATCAATATCGCAATTATAAGTACAAATAATAATATTGCTCCAATTATATATACTGCCTTATCATTGTTTGTTTCTACTGATTTGACATCTGACGAATTTGATTCCATAGGTACATCATCTTCGGCAATCTCTGTATCTGCTTCTGTATCCTTACCATATATTTTTTTCACTTCATTGGTCTTTCCACCTTCGTCAACAGAACAGTCTGCACACTCTACCATAAGCCTTGAATCACCGTCTTTTGCAGAGAGCACCTCCTTAGGTACTTCAAACTCTATCTTTCCGTCATGCTTGTCCAGATAGTCAAGCATATCGTCTCCCGACATTTCCTTGATAACCTTTTTTTCTTTGTCATCCTTGCCCACTACAGTAATCTTTACACGTCCAAGCTTTCCGCCATCATCCTTCGGCATCAATACTGCATTCTTTGAGCCAATATAGTTTTCATTGTTTTTATCTACACCTGTCAATGTATATGTAGGTGCTGTCTTGTCCACAATAAATTCAATATTTACACTCTTCACATCACTGTAGGCAACTGAATCTGCTTTGTCCTTTGTCTCCACAACGATATTGTACTGACCCTCTTTTTCAAATACCGCATTTGATATCACATATTCGTACTTATGCCAGCCATCGCTTTCACTTACATTATTCACACTGAAGTCTGTTCCCTGCTTAAGTGCTTTTCCATTTACTTTGACAGTACAGCTGGTAACTTCATCCGGATTTATCTCTCTGACTACCACATCATGGTATACCTTCTGCACATAGTAATCCTTTACAAGCTTCATCGTATTGTCATCCAGCGAGAAGATTGAACCGCCTTTGTTTATGGAGAAATCCATCAATTTTCCTCCCTGCCCTGCAGTCTCTGTCACCTGCTTTCCGCCTGCATCTATAATATTGACTGTTTCATAAGAATTTCCGGCCTTATCCTGTGCATGGCATGTCAGTGAATACACTCCATCCTCATTGAGATTTCTAAACTCTACACGTTGTCCGTTTGAAATTGATATCACATTTCCGGTAATCGTTTTTCTTACGAATCTGCTATTTTCATATATCTCAACTGTAAGCACCGGTGAAAAGTATTCAAGATTAGTATCTGTGCACTCTATTACAAATGACATATTTCCTGAATTATTGTTTACTGAGCCCGGGGTTACTCCGTTGATTGTTACAACAGGCTTTGTCGTATCTATGCAGAACTCCTGCTTTGCAAGGTCTTTTGCCTTATTGCCGGCTTTGTCTGTATATGCAAGTGACCATGTATATGTAGCATCCGCATCAAAGCTTAATGTTGCCGTATGTATATCACCATTATCTGACCAGCTTCCAAATGCCGGTGCTGCTACTGATTTTCCTGCATCCTGCGCAGTCATGCTCAGTGCTATTCTGCTTGTATCAAAATTGTGCTCTGTGATTGTCACAGTTGCTGTTCTCTTGTTATTATAATAGTTTCCGTTTGATGCACTGTTGTTATCATATGCTACCGAAATAACAGGTGCTGTCGTATCAATTGTAAATTTTGTCGGTGCAAGCGAATTTGCATAATCCACTCCTGCTGCGGCATTTCCCGCAATGTCTTTTACTCCGATTCCAAATGTGTAATCGTCATCATGTCCGTAATATATTGTGGCAACATGTACTGTATCATCACCGTTACCGCTTCCACCTTCTGTGCTCCAGTTTGAAAGAGCAGGTGCCTTACCTGCTGCGGCTTTTATTTCCGCTGCTACCTTTGATGCATCAAAGTTACGCTCTGTTACTTTTACGGTTGCTGTTCGCGGTGCTTTGAAGTATGCTGTGTCTCCAAATGATTTATCTGCACTGTTATTGTCATAGCTTACCTGCACTGTTGGTGCTGTTGTATCTATTTTTATGTATTTTGTTACTGTGTATGCCGTTCCTGCATTGTCTGTTGCGGTAACATCTATACGCACTTCATTACTGTTGTTTGAAGCCGCGCTTATGTCAAATTGCTCTGTTACATGATTTTCCAGATCTTTTAAGCCCGCTGCTGTCTTATCATAGCTATATAATGTTCCATCCTGTGTCGTCTGTCCCATATTTGTTACCGTATAGTTTACGCTCTTTATTCCTGATGCAACTCCTGTGGCATTCTCATCTGATACCTCTATACTTACCGGCACATCTGCACTGTACACTCCTGATGCTGTCTCAGGTGTGATGACTGATATTGCCGGTGCGCATGTATCAACTACCAATCCATTTGTGCTGATATATGAAACATTACCGCTTAAATCTGTAACCCTGACATATACCACGCAGTTTTTGTTCTCGCATTCTATCGGTTCACTGAAGGTGCCATCCTCATTAAGGCTGTCAAGTGTCTTCCAGTCAGCCTCCTGAATACTGTCTACGTCAATTATTGCATCCTCTGCTGAAACGAAATACTCTGCTGACTTGATGCCGCCATGCTCATCTCCAAGCTGTCCGGCAATATTGACCTTCTTGGCAGCAAATCTTGAAATCTCATATTTGTCTTTTGGCAGCAATAAATCCCACACGGTATCCATGCCTGTTGAAAGTCCGTCAAACCTGATATTTCCTGTCGGCGACTGTACGTCAATTACAAACTCTGCTGATTTGTCTCCTTCTATCTCAAATCCATTATCTGAATTACCACACAAATCTTTTGCACTGACACTCAGCTCATACTTGTGTCCTGCATTGAATACAAGCTGCTTACTGTAAACAGCTTCTGCTCCCTCGCCTGTCTTTACCCAGTATGACTTTTCAGACCACGCATCTGACTGTGTCTGTTCATTTCCATCAACCTTTACATTGATTTTTGTTTCATCTGGGTCAAAGAAAAGCTCATTCTCTTTTACCGAAATGGTTGCAATCCTGTTTTCCCTGTAATACTCAGTGCCTTTTACACTGCTGATGCACTGTGGATCCGGCTGCTCCGGTGTACCATATGTCACTGTTATTGCAGGCGCTGCCTTGTGAATATAAAATGGCTGGCTGCCGCTTGCTGTCAAATCCGCTACAGTCACGTTTCCTGCCTCATCAACAGCTTTAACATATACATCTGTCTTTTTATCCAGATAAGCCTCAGCCGATACATTTATGATTCCTGATTCATCAAGCTCATTCCATGCACCTTCATCATCCGATACTGACTGATCATCTGTCACTATCTGGTATTTTGCTGATACAACACCTGAAATGCTGTCAGCTACACTTGTTTTTATACGGACATCGTCATTGAAATATTTTCTGTTTTTGCCCGCTTCAGGCTCTATACTGACATCAGGTGACTGACTGTCCATGCTGAACTTGAAGCTGTCACCTTTAACCTCTGTCTTAAGACCGGCATAATCAGTTGCCTTTACTGAAAGCATCAGATCAATTCCGTTAAACTGCTCTGTTGCCGGAATGGTTATCCTTCCTTCCCCGCTTGCGTCAAGCTCAACAGTCTGTCCTGATACAATTTTCCTTTTCCCATCAAATACAGTGTATTCAACACTCTTAATTCCTGATAAGCTGTCATCAGCCTTAACGATATAGCTTATATCATCCTTATGCCAGCCTTTTTCATCGGCTGCTGTCATGGTATCCTGGGACACTGTAAGCTCCGGTGGCAGGGTATCAACAACCAGCTTCGATGTGGAGAAAAATGCTGTCTCGCCATTACAATTGTCCTGAGCCTTTACATATACGTTATATGAAGTATCCTTCAGATCAGATGTATTAATCTTGTACTTATATCGGGCATCATATGTATCCTCAATAAGCTCTAACGGCTTCCATGCTGAATCATCAAGCGCTTTTACCTGCTCATCATTTAAAATACTGCCACTTTCATCTGATTCATTCACATAGTAGAATGCCTGCTTTATTCCGCTGATATCCTCCAGCTGTCCATATACATTTGATGCCTGCTGACTGACCATATTCTGCTCGTCTATTAAATCAGCATCATATCCAATAGTACCTGAAGGCGCTTTTCTATCCACATAAAACGGCTGCTCTATTGAGCTTGTATCATTACACTCATGCTCCGCCTGATCCTTCGCATACATTCCGATTATCTGATATTTGTGTTCCTCATCCGCTTTTGTACCAAATGTGATGCAGCTGCTATAATCAGCCCCTGTCACGATCCACTCACTATACTCTATTCCTGCATCAATCAGCTTCTGGGCATTATCGACATCAAATACATCGAATTCTTCCCGGTCATCAACCTTTACCCAAAGCTGTGTGGAACCATCATCCAAAGAGACATCGTGGATATTCATGTCTACTTTTCTGACATTTCCATAATAATCCACAGCATCCTTTGTGAAAGCAAGTTTATCATCCTCCTTTGGATTCAATGTTATCTTTGGAGGCTGTGTATCATATTTGTAGTCGAGCCGCAGACTTCCAATATCTGTGATAGCTCCGCTTTCCTTGTCCTTACGTGCTATTACAAGAGTCTGTCTGTTATCACCCTGCTGTGGCATAAGCTGATATTTATCAGCTTCAATCCATTCATCACCTTTTCTAACCACATATACCGCCTGATTGTCACTTGCCAGCGATAATGTAGGTGCTTCTACATAAAACTGTGTACCCTGCAGCATTGTCCCTGTCAGGCTGTTATTCATACTGCTGTAATCATATTCTTTGATGGTAACAGTATATTCTGCCTCTGCTGACTTATATTTGTCATCTTCTGCTTTTGTCACCTTTATCCTTACAGTTCCGGTATCCTTTGCTGTCCATATACCGTTTGATGCAAAGTCTGTATCCTTTTCAATCAGATTTTTGCCTTCTACAACATTGTATTTTAAATTGTCAACGGCTGCATCCGCCCTGTCGGATTTTACCACCGGAACAACTTTGTTCCCCACATAAATATCATCCGCCGGTGTATACTCTACCGTCAGCTGCTGTGGCTGTTTTTCCTCGGTGGCATTATTATCCGAATCCTGTTCATCTGGAATTTTACTGTCAGATATATCATCCGAAGCTGCGTCGTTAGATATATCATACTCTGAAGAGGGTGTATCAGCACTTACCTGTGTTGCCGGAAGCGATGTCGCACCCATTACAGAAGCTAGCATGATTGCTAGTAACCTGTTAAGTTTTTTATTAAACACTCTCATATCTCCTTTTCTATAGTATTTTTTGTAACTATTCCGTTACGATTTTATTTATATTCCCACTCTTCATTCCATTATACAAAACAATGGTCACACAACGGTCACACGGAGACAACTTTGTGAAAACTGCATAATAAAAGCGCCGAAAATTACATATTTTTTAGACAATTTTCGGCGCTTTTTTGGATTATTTTTTTGTAACTATTATTTACTATACTTGTTGTATATCTTTTCAAACGCAGGCATAGAGTGCTTTATCATTTCCCTGTCCACACAGTATGATATTCTCACCCAGCCCGGACAGCCGAAGCCGTCTGCTGCTACTATGAGCACATCCTCCTCCTTTGCCTTCTCGCAGAATGCATTGCTGTCATCCTCGAGTGCCTTTACAAACATATAAAAGGCTCCGTCCGGCTTGAAGCAGTGATAACCTATCCTTGTGAGTCCCTCGTACAGAAGGTCTCTGTTTTCTTTGTAGGCATTGATATCACCGGTTGCCCCCTGGCATTTTACTATCATCTTCTGGAACAAGCTTGGTGCACACACGTAACCGAGTGCTCTTCCCGCACCACAGACTGCTGCATACAGCTCTGCCTTATCGTACACCTCATCAGGCACGAGGACGTATCCTATTCTCTCTCCCGGCAGCGAAAGTGACTTGCTGTATGAGTAGCATACCAGTGTGTTGCCGTAATATTTGGTCACAAACGGTACCTTGATTCCGTCGTAGACTATCTCTCTGTACGGCTCATCTGCGATGATGAATATCGGTCTTCCTATCTCCTCAGACTTTTTCTCAAGGAGGTCTGAAAGCTTTTTGATGGTCTCCTCAGAATAGACTGTGCCGGATGGGTTGTTTGGTGAATTGATTATGACACCTCTGGTGTGCGCATTGATTCTCTCCTCAAGAGCCTCAAAATCTATCTGAAAATGCTCTGTGTCTGCAGGCACCTCTACAAGCCTTGCTCCTGCTGCATTCACAAATACCTTGTACTCCGGGAAATATGGCGCTATGGTAATAAACTCATCATATGCGTCGCTTGTCAACGCACGAAAGCAGATTGACAGCGATGCCGCTGCTCCCATTGTCATGTAAAGGTTGTCCGCATTAAAATGTGTGCCGTGTGTGTTGTTCAAAAATTCAGCTATTGCCGCTCTCGTTTCCACGTCTCCCTGTGCTGAGGTGTAGCCGTGCAGCGCAACAGAATCATAATCTGTCACAAGCTCCTTTATTGTGTCGTTTACTATCTGCGGAGCCGGTATGCTCGGGTTTCCTATTGAGAAATCATACACATTTTCCTTACCTACAATTGCTGCTCTTTTTTTACCATACTCGAAAAGCTCCCTGATTGCTGAGCGCACGCTTCCGAGCTGGTACATGCTTTCGTTTACTACCATTTTCTTGTCTCCTTATCTCTGATGCTCTTGCATGTTTACTATTATAATATCTCTGCTTATGACATACAAATGTCTTTATAAACATCTCTTTATACACATATTGTTACCATTTATGACCGTTTATCCTGATATGAATGCCTCCATCCCGGCACGCTTCGTCATCTCAATATGCTCCTTAAGCTCGCGTGCTGACATTCGCAGTGCCCCTAGGCTCATGACCGTCTGCTGCTCCAGTCCGTCAGAGGTTGCCACTGTTACCTTGTACCTGTCACGTATGCCAAACACAGTCTTTTCGATAAATGCATCGGCTGTCTCGTCCTGCTTTGTATACACAACCTCTATGTTGTGGAAGGTCTCTCTCTTTCCGGCATTGCCCTTCACCTTGTACGCATCAAACACCAGCAGCAGATGACAGCCCTTATAGCCCTGGTAATCCGATAAAACATCCTTCAGCGCATCTCTCGCCGAATCAATGTTTATGCGCGAGAGCTCCTTTAAATCCTCCCATGCAAATATTATATTATATCCGTCAACTATCAGGTACTCTTCCCCCGGGGATTTCTTCGGATAAATCGGATTGCCGTGCTTATCATGCTTTACGGTGCGCGGTTTACCACTTAGACCTTCATACTCATTTTTCTTTTTGCCTGACAATTTGCGCCTCTGATCCTCTGCGATATCGTTTTTGCCCATGCCAAACTCCCTGGCATAAACATCTGCAAGCTGCGCATCAAGCTCCACTGATGACATACCTGAAACAGCTTTCTCAAAGCTCATCCTGCGGCGGTTTCCGGCAAGAGCCTGCGCATCCTCCGCTGAAAATGCATTCTGCGTGCGGGCACTCGCTGCAAGTGCCTCCTCAGACTCATCTCCGTGGTAGACATACGGCAGGTGCATATGCTCCGGGACCTCATCCCACGGCACCACGTAGCCTGAGCCGTGCGCACAAAATACCGAGCCTGTCGGATTGCGGAAATCCTCCTCGCTGTCATAGTGCATCTGCGCAATCACCTCCGCAGGATTGTGACACTCATCATAACCCCACAGCTCCAGTGTCAGGTGCCCGAGCCCCTTTGTATACGCATGCACCAGACTCACATAATCCTGCATTGTCGCAACCGGTGCCTTACCGGTAATTGTTGCCATCTCCCTCGCAGCGGTTGTGGCAAACTGCGGGCTCTCGGCTCTTGCAAATCTCTGCTCCAAATCTGTCATTGCACGGCCGACATACTCCATCGGCACCTGTAGGATAAAGCTGTAGTATGGCTCCAGCAGCACGCTCTCTGTGGATTTAAGTCCCTGGCGGATTGCTCTGTATGTAGCCTGACGGAAATCGCCTCCCTCCGTGTGCTTTACATGTGCTCTTCCTGTAAGAATAGTGACCTTCACATCGGTAAGCGCTGAGCCTGTGAGCACCCCCCTGTGCTCCTTTTCCTCAACGTGTGTGGCTATGAGGCGCTGCCAGTTTTTGTCGAGCACATCCTCACTGCAGGTGGATGTAACCGTGATTCCGCTGCCACGCTCCGCCGGCGACAAAAGCAGATGCACCTCTGCATAATGGCGCAACGGCTCGAAATGTCCTACTCCCTCGACAGCCCTTGCTATCGTTTCCTTATATACAATGCTGCCCGGTCCAAACGTGACAACAACACCAAACCTGTCCTTTATGAGACGCACAAGCACCTCCATCTGCACCTGTCCCATAAGCTGCACATGGATTTCCTTAAACTCCTCCACCCACACTATGTAAAGCTGTGGGTCTTCCTCCTCAAGCTGCTTTAGCTTTTCCATAAATGCCGCCGGATTTACATCATCCGGCAGAATCATCCTATAGTTTAGTACCGGTTCAAGGATTGGCATATTGGACTGCTGCTCAACCCCGAGCCCCTGCCCCGGAAATGTCGAGCTAAGACCTGTGACAGCAACTATCTCTCCCGCCTCTGCCACATCAGCTATCTCATATTTTTCACCGGAATACTTTCTTATCTGGTCGATTTTCTCAATCAGAAGGCCTTTCGCCTCGTCACCGCCATGCGCTTTGTACTCTATTTTGTCCCTGACTCTAAGACAGCCTCCGGTAACCTTTAAAAATGTCAGCCTGCTGCCTCTGTCATCCCTGCCTATCTTGTATACGCGGGCAGAAAAATCGTCAGGATAATTTCTTTTACACATAAACCTCGAAAGTCCCTGAATCAGCGTATCCACTCTGTCGAGCTTAAGTGCCGAGCCGTAAAAGCAGGGGAACACCTCCCTTTGAGCCACAGCCTGCGCAATATGTACATCTGTAAGCTCTCCCGATTCCATAAATTCATCTAAAAGAGGCTCACTGCACATGGCAAGCTCATCAAATAAATCCTGTGAAGAAAAGTCCACGCAGCCATCGCTCAGCTCGCTCCTTAGCTCTGCCTGCACTTTCTCCGCATCCGTGCCCTGCATATCCATCTTGTTTACAAAAATAAATGTCGGCACATTATAGTGCTTTAAAAGTCTCCACAGTGTGCGCGTGTGCCCCTGCACTCCATCAGTTGCGCTGATTACAAGTATTGCATAGTCGAGCACCTGAAGGGTACGCTCCATCTCTGCCGAAAAATCCACATGCCCCGGTGTATCAAGCATGACTACATGCCATGTACGAGCTGTATCTGCCGTACGTGCTACATCTGCTGTACGTGCTGTATCTGCCGCATTTGTGCCACGCGAAATATCAAGCCTTGCCTGCTTTGAAAAAATGGTTATTCCACGCTCACGCTCCTGCGCATCGTTGTCCAGATACGCGTCCTGATGGTCCACGCGCCCGAGTGAGCGAATCTGCCCGGTGCTGTAAAGCATGGCCTCAGACAGGGTTGTCTTTCCCGCATCTACATGTGCGAGAATACCGATTGTAATGTGATTGTTTGTCATGTTCTGCTCCATTTATGCCTCAATCCAAGAACAGAGACACCTGTGGATGTCTCTGTGTCAGCCTTTATATCATAATCCGTTGATTTCCTAAATTATAGCATTTTGTGGTTGGTCTGTCATCTTTTTTCTTGATTGACAGCGGGACATAAAAGGCGCCGCTCAATTGACAAATATTTATTCCATACATATAATGTGATTACGAAAATTTTTGAATGGTATGAAAATAATGCGAGGATAATATGAACAAAAAAGAAGTATTGGAACTAAAACGAAGATTAAAAAAAGACCAGGCAACCTTCAGTCGTCTGGTCGGCTGCTACGTGGACTGCAACCATGAAAAGGTCTGCAAATTCGGTGGCAAATTTCTCACTCTGGAGGAGGATGAATACTACAAATATCTGGAGATTTCAAACAAGGTGCTTTCCGGCACTCTCGGAAACAACCTGCTCAATCTGCAGTTTCCGCTTGAGGAGGAAGAGGTCGGAGGCCGCCAGCAGATTCTCATGGCGCTTCGCGACAGCGATCTTAATGATGAGACTCTGCTCGATACATACTATGATCTGGTCATCGACACCTACGATGAGGCCGGGAACTATCTGATTCTTTTGTATCTCGACAGCTACGATGTCATGACACGTACAAAGGACAACATCAACGTGGATGAGTCCGAGGAGGTGTACAAATACATGCTCTGCGCTATCTGCCCTGTCACACTTTCAAAGCCGGGTCTTGGCTATCTGGAAAAGGAGCAGCGTATCGGAGCCCGCATAAGGGACTGGGTAGTCGGCGCTCCTGAGACAGGTTTTTTATTCCCTGCTTTCAATGATAGGAGCACTGACATACACTCCACTCTTTTCTATACGAAAAATACCAAGGAGCCTCACTCTGAGTTTATGACAAACGGCCTTGGCTGCGGTGTGGAGCGCACAGCTACTGAGCAGAAGATGGCTTTTCATTCAATCGTCAGAAACGTGCTAGGTGCTGAGGACGAGAGCACGGATGACAAGCTGCTTGATATCCAGCAGAATCTGTCCGAGATGGCCGATGACTACGCTGAGACTCACGATGATGACGATGATCCGTTCATTCTCGACAGCGAGGCTATGAACAAGGTGCTTAGT
>OLOK01001616.1_pt1 | contig 18362 bp, 18 predicted proteins | sample 1672591 | NCBI WGS metagenome assembly OLOK01 (sample SAMEA3136703, study PRJEB25190) | human gut metagenome | biome: human gut; feature: human-associated habitat; material: faeces | place: Austria | collected 2013 | reverse complement strand
TGAGGAAGGCTCTGCTTATTATACGGAAGACCATTTGCTTTCTTTATTGTCGCGTGTCAATTATGATTATGATAATAAATATTATGCGTCCGTAAACTTCCGTAGAGATGGTAGCTCACGTTTGGGAGCCAATAACCGTTGGGCTAATTTCTGGTCTGTATCAGCAGCCTGGAGATTGACACAGGAAGGTTTCATGAAGGGTATCACACAGGTTAATGACTTGAAAGTGAGAGCTTCTTATGGTATAAACGGGACATTGCCTAGAGACTTGTATGGTCATTTAAGTTTGTATGGATATGGCTATAATTATCAAAACATTGCGGGTTCGGCACCTCAATCAGTTCCTAATCCTGATTTGTCATGGGAGAAGAATAAAAACTTCAATATTGGTTTTGACGCATCTCTTTTTGATCGTTTGAATATTAGTTTCGATTATTACAGTCGTAGAACTAGCGATTTGTTGCAGAATGTACCGACTTCAATGGTTGTTGGTTTCAAGACGATGTTGAAGAATGTAGGCGAGATGACCAACAAAGGTGTGGAACTTGATATTAATGTTGATGTATTCAAACACACACAAGTAAAATGGAATACAGGTTTGGCACTTTCGCACAACTCCAATAAAGTGTCAAAGTTATATGAAGGAAAAGATATAATAAACGGTACCAGTATCATTCGTGAAGGCGAATCATACTATGCATGGTGGAGTCGTGAATGGGCAGGCGTTGATCCGGCGACAGGTGAGGAACAATGGGCTCCGGCGGCCCGGAAAACACCGGTGAGACGTAGACCCTGCTTTCGGCCAGCAGGGCAGAGCCAAAGGCCACCCGGTCGGCGGAATCGTGGTTGCCCGAGATGGCGAACACCGGCAGCTCCCGGCGGGAAAGCTCGGTGAGGAACCAGTCCAGCAGGCGGACCGCCTCGGCAGGCGGCACGGGTTTGTCGTACAGGTCACCGGCCAGCAGCACGGCATCCACGGGGCGGGAATCGAGCAGGGATAAGATCTGCTCTAAAATATAGCGCTGGTCATCCAGCATGGAGAACTCGCAGACCCGTTTGCCCAGGTGCAGGTCGGAGAGGTGGAGAAAACGCATGGGGAAGCCCCCTTTCTAAAAGGATGGCTCTATTATACCACGGAATGTTCTCTTTTGCGTGCCAAAAGAGAACCAGAAAAGCACCCGCTACTTTCGAAGCGCGGGAGGCACGAACTAGGGGCTGCTCGCCCCTAGTAACCCCAAAGCAGAGGGCTCCGAACAAAAATGCTGGAGATTCCCGCCTGTCGGCGTGAAGATCTCTTAACCGCATTTTTGCCCGGAGCCGATTGAAATTTTTAACTAGCGGGGAACAGCTTCTCCCAGGTGGCCTTGCCCACAGCACCGTCAGCGTTCAGGCCGTTGCGGCGCTGGAACCGCTGAACAGCGGCGGCAGTCCGGGAGCCGAACTTTCCGTCCGTGCCGATCTTATCCCCCAGCGTGTTGAGCTTCTGCTGGATGAGCCGGATGGTGCCGCCGGACATGCCGGTGCGCATCACGATGCCGGGATAGGGCACCGCCAGCCCGTGCTTTGCGGTGTACTTTGCGTAGAGGACATTCCAGGTATTGGCCCCGACTTTGCCGTCCATGTTCATATTGTTCCGGAGCTGGAATTCTTTCACGGCGTTTTCGCTCCTGGTGCCAAAGCGGCCGTCTATGGTCAGTGCGGGGTAATAGCTGCACTGGTCACGTACGCCGTTCAGCCAGGTCTGCACCAGGGCTTCGTCCGGGCCGTAGGAGCCCTTTTGGATCAACGAATAATAAGCGGGGATCGCCATTGTGGTCACACTCCTTCCACGACAGCGTATGCAGCGCTGTGGGGAGGTGTGCCATAGCGTTTTTGCCCTCTCCGTCTTTGCTTCGCGCCTGAGAGGGCGAGGCTGTTTCGACCAGCACCTTATCCTCCCGGCTCGCCGTCACCCGCTGCCACCACTCCACGCATTTGAACCGCACCACATACGACCCACACACCAGATCGTTTTCCTCCGGCAGGGCGTAGGTTCCGCAGGCAGAGCGGCACAGCCCCGGGTAGAGCACGCACCACCAGTTTTTGCCGTGGCGGGCGTTGCCGCCCAGGTCGATGCGCAGAGCCTGATACCGCCCGGCGGGCAGGATGCCGGTGGAATAGCGGGTGGTATCAAAGTACATTTCCACCAGCTGTACCGTAACGGTGGAAAAAATCCCCCGCCTTGCCAGCACGGCCCGGGCCGTCAGCTCCAGTGCGGGCAGGTTCTCTGCCGCCCAGCGCAGGGCGGCAGGCTTGTCCTGTGCGGTGCAGTGGACATCGGCGTAGGCCAGAACAGCATCCCGCACGGCGAGCTTGACGGTCTGGTCGGCAGGGGAATCGCTGTCGGCCCGGATGTGGAAGCGCAGAGTGTCGGCACAGAGGAGGGCTCCGGTGTCCAGCTGTGCCTGCCCCCAGCGCAGGGCAGCAGGCAGGGCGCTCAGGAGCAGCGCAAGGGAAAGCACGGCGCACCCCAGCGCCATCTCACGGCGGGTGAGCGTGCGGGCAAAGAATGGCAGCATAAAAAACAGGCCCCTTTTCTGGAAATGATAACCAGAGAATGGGCCTGTTTGACACATTTTATTCTGATACTTGATTTTTGCAGTGAAGTCTGACTGTAATGCCAAGGGCTCCCCCTTCGGGGGAGCTGGCAATGCGAAGCATTGACTGAGAGGGTTGTTCCTTTTAGTTCTTCAGGGACTGCATGGGAGCCGGCAGGCGGCCGCCGCGGTTGATGAACACCGAGGGGTCACGCTGATTGACCGGCATGATGGGGCCATAGCCCAGCAGACCGCCGAAATCCAGGATCTCGCCTGCCTTGCGGCCGATGGCGGGAATGACGCGGACAGCGGTGGTCTTGCTGTTCACCATGCCAATGGCGGCTTCGTCGGCGATCAGGGCGCTGATGACAGCGGGGGTGGTGTCGCCGGGGATGATGACCATATCGATGCCCACCGAGCAGACAGCTGTCATGGCTTCCAGCTTTTCGATGGTCAGGCAGCCGCACTCGGCGGCGTGGATCATGCCGTCGTCCTCGCTGACGGGGATAAAGGCACCGGAGAGGCCGCCCACATGGTTGGAGGCCATCACGCCGCCCTTCTTCACAGCATCGTTCAGCAGGGCCAGGCAGGCCGTGGTGCCGCAGCAGCCGCAGGTCTCAAGGCCCATCTCTTCCAGAATGTTGGCCACGCTGTCGCCCACAGCAGGGGTGGGGGCCAGCGAAAGGTCGATGATGCCTGCGGGCACGCCCAGAGCCTTGGAGGCCAGATTGGCCACCAGCTGGCCCACGCGGGTGATCTTGAAGGCGGTGCGCTTGACCAGCTCCGCCACCTCGTCGATGGGAGCATCCTTGGGCAGCTTTGCCAGTGCGGCGCGCACAGCGCCGGGGCCGGAAACGCCGACGTGGATCTCACAGTCGGGCTCGCCGGGGCCGTGGAATGCACCGGCCATGAAGGGATTGTCCTCGGGTGCGTTGCAGAACACCACCAGCTTTGCCGCGCCGATGCACTGGCGGTCGGCGGTCAGCTCGCTGGCCTTCTTCACGGCTTCGCCCATCAGCTTGATGGCATCCATGTTCAGGCCCGCCTTGGTGGCACCGATATTCACCGAGCTGCACACGATGTCGGTCTCGGCCAGTGCGCGGGGGATGGACTCGATCAGGCGGCGGTCACCGGCCGAGAAGCCCTTGTGCACAAGGGCGGTGTAGCCGCCCACAAAGTTCACGCCCACCTTTTTGCCTGCGGCATCCAGTGCCTTGGCAAAGTCCACGGGGTCTGCATCGGGGCAGGCACCCAGCAGCATGGCAATGGGGGTGACGCTGATCCGCTTGTTGATGATGGGAATGCCGTACTCGACGCTGATATGCTCCACGGCGGGCACCAGATCGGCTGCCTTGGTGGTGATCTTATTGTAGATTTTTTCGCAGGCCTTCTTCGGGTCCGGATCAATGCAGTCCAGCAGGCTGATGCCCATGGTGACCGTGCGCACGTCCAGATTGTCCTGCGTGAACATCTCGATGGTCTCGAGGATGTCGCCGGTATTCATCATGCTCATAAGAGTATCCTTTCTAAACCTCTCCGTCATTGCTTCGCAATGCCACCTCTATTAAAGGAGCTGGCGCAAAGCGTCTGAGAGGTCTTGTCTGTTAGATGGTATGCATCGCGTCAAAAACTTCCTGACGGGTCAGATTGATCTGCATCCCCATCTCCTTGGCCAGAGCATCGGTGCGGGTGTGCAGCTCCTCATGGCTGACGCTGCACTTGGAGATGTCCACCAGCATGATCATGGCAAACATGCCCTGCAGAACACTCTGGGTCACATCCTCAATGTTGATGTTCAGCTCACAGCAAAGGGCGGCCACTTTGGCAACAACGCCCACGGTATCGTGTCCGATGACAGTGATAAACGCTTTCATATTCCTTACCCCCATTGTTTCTGGTAAAAACCCCTCAGGCGCTTCGCGCCAGCCCCCCTAGTAGTGGGGCCTCTGGCGTTGCGTGGAGTTTTGCAAGTTCCCCGTTCCGCACAAACTGTATCATTCTGCCAAGGCCGCCCCTATTAGGGGAGGTGGCAAAGCCGTCAGGCTTTGACGGAAGGGTTTAATTTCAGTATAGCAGATTTGCCGATTTTTGAACACTCTTTTTGGAAAAAAGAGCAGTTTTCAGGCGGAAAAGACATTCTATACCGCTTTGGCGTAAAAAACAAGATGCAAAGCGGCGATTCTTGTGCTATACTGAAAAATAACAGCGGGGCGGGTACGCCCACCCGCGCAAAACAAAGGAGAAACGACCATGGAACAGCTTTTGAAGATTCTGGAAGACAATGCGCGGCTGCCCATTGAGGACATTGCCACCATGCTGAATAAATCCCCCGCCGAGGTGGCGGCTATGATCGACCTGGCCCGGGCGCAGGGCATCATCAAGGGCTACAAGACCCTTGTGGACTGGGAAAAGGCCGGGGTGAACCGGGTGGAAGCAGTCATCGAGCTGAATGTCAGCCCCAAGAAGAGCCGCGGCTTTGATGAGATCGCAGCCACCATTGCCGCCTTTGACGAGGTGGAGAGCGTGCTGCTGATGAGCGGCGGCTACGACCTGCAGCTGGTCATCAAGGGCCAGACCTTCCAGGAGATCGCCCTGTTCGTGGCAAAGCGCCTGAGCCCGCTGGACGATGTGCTGTCCACTGCCACCCATTTTGTCCTGCGCACCTATAAAAAAGAGGGCCGCCTGTATCAGGACGAAGAGATCGATGAAAGAGAGTGCACGGTTCTGTGATGGATTACGATAAACTGATCGCGCCTGCCGCACGGGAGATGCGCCCCTCCGGCATCCGCAAATTCTTTGATCTGGCCGCTGATATGCCCGAGTGCATCAGTCTGGGCGTGGGCGAGCCGGATTTCAAAACACCGTGGGCTGTGCGGGAAGCAGGCATCGAGAGCCTGGAGCATGGCCGCACCCGCTACACCGCCAACGCAGGCCTGAAAGAGCTGCGGGCGGAGATCTGCAGATATCTGGAGCGCCGGATGCACCTGCACTACGACCCCCTGCGAGAGGTGCTGGTGACCGTGGGCGGCAGCGAAGCCATTGATATGTGCATCCGCGCCATTGTGCAGCCCGGGGATGAGGTGATCATCCCGGAGCCCTGCTTTGTCTGCTATGAGCCCATCACCACCCTGTCCGGCGGTGTGCCGGTGCATGTGCCCTGCCGCCAGGAGGATGAGTTCCGCCTCAGGCCCGAGGCCCTGAAAGCCGCCATCACCCCCAAGACCAAGCTCCTTATCATGCCGTTCCCCAACAACCCCACCGGTGCGGTGATGGAGCAGGAGGATCTGGAAGCCATTGCGGAGGTCCTGCGGGATACCAACGTCATGGTGCTTTCGGATGAGATCTACGCCGAGCTGAACTACGGCCTGCGGCCCCATGTCTCCATTGCCACCCTGCCCGGCATGGCCGAGCGGACCATTGTGGTGAATGGTTTTTCCAAGAGTTATGCCATGACCGGCTGGCGCTTGGGCTATGCCTGCGGCCCGGCTCCCATCATCAAAATTATGACCAAGATCCACCAGAGCGCCATTATGAGCGCCCCCACCACCAGCCAGTATGCGGCCATCACCGCCCTGCGGGAGTGCGACGGTGAGATCGACAAGATGCGGGATGAGTACAACATGCGCCGCCGCCTGGTGGTGCACGGCTTTAACTCTATGGGCCTGACCTGCTTTGAGCCGCGGGGTGCGTTCTACGCCTTCCCCTGCATCAAGAGCACCGGTATGACCAGCCAGGAGTTCTGCACAAAGCTGCTGGAGCAGAAGCATGTTGCGCTGGTGCCCGGCGATGCCTTTGGCGCATCCGGCGAGGGCTACTGCCGTGTTTCCTATGCTTACAGCGTGGAGCACCTGACCGAGGCCATGAAGCGCATCCGGGAGTTCCTGAAAGAAAACGGAATCAACAGCGGAGAGCAGTGAGGAGGAAGAACGATGGCAAAACTGAACTGCGTGACCGTTCTGGCCCCGGCCAAGCTGAATCTGGCGCTGGATGTGGTGGGCCTGCTGCCCAACGGCTACCATAACCTGGATATGACGATGCAGGCCATTACCCTGTATGAGCGGGTGGTGCTGCGCCGCAGCCAGAACCTGAGCCTGACCCTGCCGGGCAGCCCGGTGGCCGCCAACGATTCCAACACGGCCATCAAAGCGGCGCTGGCCTTCTTCCACTATACCGGCCTGCTGGCGGGTGTAGAGATCACCATTTATAAGAATGTGCCGGTACGTGCCGGTATGGCAGGCGGCAGCGCCGATGCCGCCGGTGTGCTGGTGGGCCTGAACGTCCTTTACGGCGCAAAGCTCTCCATGAGTGAGCTCTGCGCGCTGGGGGCAAAGATCGGCGCGGATGTGCCCTTTGCCCTGATGGGCGGCACCTGCCGGGTGCAGGGCGTGGGCGATGTGATGAAAGCTCTGCCGCCCTGCCCGGACTGCTGGTTCACGGTGGTCATGCCCGATTACGGCGTTTCTACCCCGGAGGCCTTTGCCGCTTATGACAAAGTGGGCAGCAGCACCCACCCCGACTGCGAAGCCCAGGAAAAGGCGATCCGCGCCGAGGATCTGGCGGGTGTGTGTGCCGCCGCAGGCAACGCGCTGGAGGAATGCAGCGGTGCCAGAGACAACGAGGCCATCAAGACCGCGCTGAAAGAGAACGGCGCTGTCACTGCCCTGATGACCGGCAGCGGCGCGGCTGTGTTTGGCATCTTTGAGAGCGAAGAAGCTGCCCGAAGTGCCGTCGAGGTTGTCAGGGCGCAGTGGCCGCAGGTGTATGTGGCCCGGCCCGATCGGGGCGGCGCGCGGGTCATCAGCCCGAAGTGGATGCTGTAACATGCATAACCTCCTTTCCAATGGGGAAAACTGCCCAAAGGAAAGGAGGTCTTTTTGTGCAGACCTTTTATAAAGTGTGCCTGATCCTGATGATCATTGGCGGCATCAACTGGGGGCTTGTGGGCCTGTTCCAGTTTGACTTTGTGGGCTGGCTGCTGGGCGGCAGCAGCTCAATCTGGTCGCGCATCGTGTTTACGGTGGTGGGCGTGGCCGCTGTCTGCGGCATCCCGGGGCTGTTTGCAGAGGAAACGGAAGAATGAAAAACGGCTGCTGCACGGAAAATGTGCAGCAGCCGTTTTTGTGGATCATTCAGTTATCCCACCCCACCAGATCGGGCAGGGTAAGGGTCTCGTCCGAGCAGTGGGGGTCTGCGGGGCCGTCGGTGGGGGCGGTGGCCTTTTCCACAGCCCGCACGATCTCGCTGATGGCGGCGCAGTCCTCGGGCAGGTCGGTCTGGCTGCGGCCCGAGTGGGTGAACAGGATCTTGCCCAGATGGCCCACCACCAGCGTCAGCGGCAGCAGCTGAGGGGCTTTGGTGTCGTAGTGGTAACCGGCATCTCTGGCGGCTTTGTAGATCTTCTGGGCCGCAAAGCTCCAGCTCAGCAGGCCGCGGGTCTGCTCTACGCCCAGGTAGCCGTACAGTACGCCGGGGCCGTCGCAGATGACAGGAAAGGGGAAATCTGAGCCGTGGGTGGCCTTTGCCACCGCCTGCGCCGAGGAACGCACCACACAGACAAGCCGTGCCCCCTTGAGCTGGGGCAGCGTTTTCAGGTAGCGGGTGATATATTCGCGGCTGACAGGGTGGTCGAACCCGGGCAGGAAGATCATGCACAGCGGATGCTCCCCCTCGCACAGGGCGTAAAAATCATTGCCCGGCACCGTGGGGGTGTCGTAGGTGAAACGGGGGATGCTCGTCCCCACAAGATGTTCGCTTTTCATACCGCAATGCACATCCTTTCCATCATCACCAAAACCTCTCCGTCATTGCTGCGCAATGCCACCTCTCCTAATAGGGGAGCGGGGGCATCAGTGCCTGAGAGATCGTCCTATAAAAAAATCCACACACTGGCCTTGTGGCAGGCCAGCGGTGGATGCAATGCTATAAAAAAATCCCGCCCGGTCGTCTGCGGCAATCAAACCTACCCTTACGGACAGGTGGGTGCCCTGTCGCCGGATTCACGCTTCCTCATCGAACCTCCATGGTCGACCCATGGCGGGGAGGTCTGCAATCCACCGGAGAACTCCGGGCTCCCGTTGAATGATTAGTAGGATCATATAAACCGCAACAAATCGCGCCGGGCAGGAAGTCTTGCCTGGGAATCTGTCTGTGCAGGGAAATTACTCGATCTCGAACTGGTCGCTCAGGCGCTGCTCAAACAGCTTGCTGACTTCCATCAGAGTCTCGTCATCCTCCACAACGTCCAGATATTCACCCTCGCTGTCCTCGCCCACGCTCAGGATGACCAGCTGTGCGTCCTCGTTGACATCCTCTTCATCCTCTGCGTATTCGACAACTGCAAGGTAATGCACGCCCTTATGGTCCAGTGCATCGATCACTTCAAACGTGACCTCATTGCCGTCCTCATCCTCAAGAGTCATCAGATCGGGCTGATATTCCTCTTCGGTGTTCGGGTTCTTGATCTCTTCTGCCATAAGATACGTTCTCCTGTCTATCCAAACCCAATCAAAGGGATGGTACTCAAATAAAATTACGCACACAGCCCGGGATCTGCTGCGTTCCCGCCGTCCCTTGCTGTGCTTATAGTGTAGCGTTTTTTTGCCTGCTCGTCAAGATGTTTTTCACACAGAAAATGCACGACAAATTTTCACGCATTTCCCTCTCGCTTCCCGGGCAGAAATATGCTATACTGAACTCTGTGCATCTCCCGCGTGCGGGGGAACTGCTATCAGAATATGAACGGAGGGATCTGTTTATGAATAAGACCCGTGTCCGGCTGGCGGCGCTGCTGATGGCCGTGAGTTTTGCACTGTCCGGCTGCAGCCTTGTGAAAAACATCGGCGGCAGCAGCGGAGCCGGAACAAAGACCATCACCCGCCCGGCGGTGGAATCGGCCGAGCTGCAGTTCACCCACCCGGCGGCGGGGGAACCCGTGGCGGTGTTCGATACCACGGCGGGTGTGTTCCGGGCGGTGCTCTTCCCGGAGCAGGCCCCGCAGGCCTATGATAACTTTGTGGGTCTGGTGCAGGCGGGCTACTATAACGGCCTGACCGTGACCCGTGTGGAGCAGGATTTTGTGGTGGAGGCCGGTCAGGGTGCTGACGGCAAGGGCACCACCATCTGGAACGGCAGCCGCTACCCGGCTGAGGCCACCGACAAGCTCCACCATTATTCCGGTGCCCTCTGCATGGCGGCGGACTCCTCCGGCAAGTGCGCCAGCGTCTTTTATATCATGGCCACTCTGCCCGGCGGGGATTCCATCACCCAGGAACTCACCGACCAGATGAACAGTGCAGGCTACCGCGCTGAGGTCGTTTCGGCCTACCAGACCGCCGGCGGCGCACCCTACCTCGACTACACCGATACCGTGCTGGGCCAGGTGTACGAGGGGATGGACGTGGTGGACACCATCGCTCAGGCCGCCGTGGATGAGAACCAGAAGCCCACGGAAACGATCACCATCAACAGCGTCAGCATTGAGACATATCAGGCGCAGTAACAACTGAAAATGACAAAACCGGCTTTCCCGTGGCAGCAGGAAAGCCGGTTTTGTGCTGAATGGAGAGAATGGGGGATATATCGGTCAGCGGGAAAGGCCGCTGACCCCACTGGCAATGACACCGCCGTCCATGACGATGTCCGTGCCGGTGAGATAACCGAGCCGTTCGTCCAGCAACAGGGCATACAGCGCGGCGATCTCTTCTGGCCTGCCGTTCCGCTTGAGGGCGGAATGGGCGGTAAAAGTCTGGGCTTCGGCGCTTTCCAACTGGCCCATGGGGGTATCAAAGTTGCCGGGGGTCACACTGAGGCAGCGCACCCCTTTGGCACCAAAGCGGGCGGCATCGGTTTTGGCAAACCAGATGACGAAATGCTTGCTGATGGAGTAGGCCACACCGGTGCGGGCGTTTTTGGGCATCAGGTTGATGCGAGCCATCATCTTTTTCAAAAATTTTTCCCGGTCGGTGCGGGCAAGGGGATAACTGTGTTTTGGCATGATGAATCCGGGGGCCAGATAGGCGCTCATGCTGGATGTATCAATGACACAGCCGCCAGAAACCATGACCGGATAGAAAGCATCATTGATGTTGACTGTGCCCAGCGCGTTGGCGCGCAGGATGGCTTCCGGGCTGCCCATGTGGGGACTCATGCCAGCAATGTGGAGCAGGGCTTTCACGGGGCCGCAGACGGCGGCGTGCTGTGCCAGCTTTTCGCAGGCAGAGCGGTCGGCAAGGTCGCAGGAAAAGGCTTCGGCTTCGTGTCCGGCTTCGGTCAGCTCGGCCACGGCGCTTTCCAGTTTTGCGGCAGTGCGGCCTACCAAAATCACATGATATCCGGCTTCACAGACCAGCTTGGCCGTGGCGCGGCCCATGCCGCTGCCGCCGCCGGTGATTACACAGACAGGCTTCATGGTGCACCTCCTCAGTGGATCTTGCCGTTGGCCTTGAGCCAGGCGGCGGTGTCGTGGAGTGTTTCGGCGTAGGGACGGGGGGCAAAGCCCAGCTCGTTCTTGGCTTTGGAGCAGTCAAAGGCGTTATTGCGCTCCAGGTTGTAGACCGCAAACTCCGTCAGAACCGGCTTTGTGCCCTTTTTTGCGGCCGATTTTTCCATCTGCTTTGCGGCAAGGTGGGCGAAGGAGAGGGGCAGATAGAACATACAGCCCTTGCAGCCGGTATCCTCTTTAAGCATCCGGCACATTTCCTTCAGGGTGACTTCATCATTGCTCAGGATGTAGCATTCACCTTTGCGGCCCTTGTCGGCGGCGGCAATGGTGCCTGCGGCCAGGTCCCGGACATCCACCATGTTGAAGCTGCCCGCCATGCCGATGGGCATTTCACCGTTGAGAATCTGGGTCAGGGTGCGGGTGGTCTGGCCGATGGCCGGGTCGTTGGGGCCGATGATGCCGCTGGGGTGGACAACGCAGGCGTTCAGGCCCGCGTGGGCGGCATCCAGTACCTTCTGGGTGGCCATGGCCTTGCTGCGGCTGTACCAGCCTACCACCTTTTCCTCTTCATAGGGGACGAACTGATTCACTTCCCGGATGGGCTGCCCGGCGGGAAGCTCAGGAATAGCACCGGTGGAGGAAACGTACACGAACTTCCTGCATTCCGGGTGGTGCTTGGCGGCGGCAAGCATATTCTCGGTGCCGCCCACATTGACGGCGATCAGCTTCTCGCTGTATTCCGGGTCGATGGTGACCATGCTGGCACAGTGGATGCAGACGCTCTGGCTGCCCTCGGGGATGTTGAAGAAGGCTTCGCAGTCCTCGGCGCTGCACAGATCGCCCTCAAAAACCTCGACCTCAGCGGGCAGATACTTGCGGGCGGGATCCCCCTTGAGGACGAAGGCCCGGATGTGCTCCCCCCGTTCGATCAGCTGCGTGCAGATGTTGATGCCCAGGAAACCGGCCGCGCCGGTCAACAGATAAGTGGTGTTGATGTTCATATTCATTTCCTCCCGCTTTTCTCTCAAAGTGTACGATACGGTTTACAGCATTGCGGCCAGACCCAGACCCATGCTGTCGAACCCCTCAGAGACAGCCAGATAGGCATCCATCGTGTCCTCGTCGATGCGGACGGGAGAAGAGGTGTTCCGGTTTTTGAGGCTGTTCAGAGTGGCAGCGAGTGCCAGACCGATGCCGTAGTTTGCACCGCCCTCAGTCAGGGTGTAGTAAGCGTCCAGCGCAGTCTCGTCCAGGGTGGAAGCGGTCATGTTCTTGCGGTTCATCATGGTAAGTATCCTCCGTTTTATGTTTGAATGTTTGTTGTTTGTTCTGTTGTGGAGCTCCGTGCTCCCTTGCGATGGCTAAAGGATACCCGACCAAGGTAAACGCAAGGTGAATATTTCTGTTTATCTTTTGTTTATCTTTGGGTGTATAATAGAGCCATACCATAGAAAGTGAGGAGAACGCCATGCTGAAAATTCTGGTTGCGGAAGATGACGTGAGCACCAACAAGCTGCTCTGCGCCATCTTAAAGATCAACGGCTATGAAGCGATCCCGGCCTTCAACGGCGAAGCGGCGCTGGATATCATCGACCACCAGCACATTGACCTGCTGCTGTGCGATGTGATGATGCCTAAAATGGATGGCTTTGCCCTGACCCAGGCCATCCGGGATGGCGGCAGCATGATGCCCATCCTGATGCTGACGGCCAAAGCCCTGCCTGAGGACAAGCACACCGGTTTTCTGGTGGGCACGGATGACTACATGACCAAGCCGCCGGATAAGACCGAGCTGCTGCTCCGCATCAAGGCCCTGCTCCGCCGGGCCCGCATCGTGGATGAGCATAAGATCACGGTGGGGGATGTGGTGGTGGATATGGACAGCCGCACCGTGCGGCGGGGGATGGAGGTGCAGACCCTGCCGCCCAAGGAGTTTGAACTGCTGTACAAGCTGCTGGCCTACCCGGAGCGAACCTTTACCCGGATGGAGCTGCTGGACGAGATCTGGGGCATCGACAGCGAGAGCGATGACAAGACCGTGAATGTCCACATCAACCGCCTGCGCAACCGTTTTTATGATTGGCCGGAGTTTGAGATCCAGACCGTCCGTGGCCTTGGCTACCGGGCCGTGAAGAAAGTGTGACCCAATGAAAAACGCATTCAACCGGCTGCGCAGCGGCATGGAGACCCTGAACCTGACCATGCTTCTGATCCTGAACCTCTTTTTCATGGTCTTTCTGCTGCTGGCCGTCTGCACCGTGCTGGTCCTGGCCGGTGTGGACGAGGGATTTTTTTATCACGATGGACAGGTCGAGCTCGGTGGTGCACTGGCCTTTGTCTATACCGTCTGCATCCTGATCGCTGTGAGCATGGTGGTGATGATACGGATGGTCTTTATCCACCCATTGCAGCGGAACATTGAGGCTATGAAAAAATTGGCAAATGGGGACTTTAACGTGCGTGTAAATCACGCGGAACACGGCTATGTGCCCCGGGAGATGGTCGAGTTTGAGCAGAGCTTCAACAAGGCAGCGGAGGAGTTGGGCGGCACTGAGATCCTGCGGAAAGATTTTATCAACAACTTCTCCCACGAGTTCAAAACGCCCATCGTCAGTATCAGCGGTTTTGCGGACCTGCTGCTGGAAGAGCAGCTGCCGCCCGAGGATCAGAAGGAATACCTGACCATCATCCGGGACGAGAGCAGGCGGCTGGCCGACCTGGCAACGAATATCCTGACCCTGAACCGGGTGGAGAGCCAGACGATCCTGACCGACAAAGCAGCCTTCCCGCTGGATGAGCAGCTGCGCCAGAGTGTGCTGGTGACCCAGCAGAAGTGGCGGCAGAAGGAGTTGGATTTTGATGCCGATCTTGCCCCGGCAGAGTACACCGGCAGCGAGGGGCTGCTGAAAGAAGTCTGGCTCAATCTGCTGGACAACGCCGCCAAGTTCAGCCCTGAGGGCGGCACCGTGGCCGTGAACCTGCGCAAAGAAAAAAGCGCCCTGATGATCTCGGTGACCGATCAGGGCGAGGGGATGCGCGCCGACACGCAGGCGCACATCTTTGAACAATTCTATCAGGGCGACACCAGCCACACCACTCAGGGCAACGGTCTGGGCCTTGCCATGGTGAAAAAGGTGCTGGAGCTCCACGGCGGCAGTATTCAGGTGAACAGTGCCCTCGGGCAGGGCAGCTGCTTTACCGTGACACTACCCATATAAACGAAAAAGAGGCGCTGAAAAGCGTCTCTTTTTGCTTCCGGTTCAAATTTCGCCGGGGTGCTCCTTGCGCCAGGCGAGGTAATCTTCCAGGATGACCGTGGCGCTGACGGAATCCAGAATGGCCTTGCGGTGGGCACCAAAAGTTCCCACCTCGTCCAGGATATCGGCGGCTTCACAGGTGGACTGCCGCTCGTCCCACATCCGCACGGGCAGGCCGCTCCAGATCTGCAAAGTCTTGCCCAGCTTGCGGCTCTTCTCAGCGCGCTCGCCCTCGGTGCCGTCCATGTTGAGCGGCAGGCCCACCACAATGAGCTCTGCCTTCTGCTCCTGGGCAATGCGGCAGACCTCGGCGGCCACCTTGGGCCGGGCCTTCAGGGTGATCTGGGGGGTGATGGGCGTGGTCAGAAACTCGGTGGGGTCGCAGACCGCAAGCCCCGTGCGGCTGGCACCGTAATCAACTGCTAGAATCTTCATGGGGAAGTGCCCCTCCTGTTTTGCTGTTTTTCCTCAGTTTACCACAGAATAGATTTTTCTTCAATTTTGCGGTACAATAAACTCAATTATTATCCATTGCGCAGGGCTGACCCGATATGCCAAAGGCTCTCCCTTCGGGAGAGCTGGCAAAGCCGCAGGCTTTGACTGAGAGGGTGAGCTCGTTATAGAAAGTGAGAAAACAATGTTACAGCTACTTCTGGGCGGTTCCGGCAGCGGAAAAACAACGCTGCTGTACCAGCGCATCCGCACCCGGGCCGAAAAAGGGGAAAAAAGCATCCTGCTGGTGCCGGAACAATTCACTTCCAGCACCGAGGGCCGCATCTACCGTGAACTGGGGGATGCCCTGTCCGGCATGGTGGAGAGTTTTTCTTTTACCAGTCTGGCAGAAAAGATCCTTTCCACCGAGGGCGGCGCGGCGGTGCAGACCCTCTCTGACGCAGGTCGTGCCGTGCTGGTGCGCAGGGTGCTGGAGGAGCTGCAGGACAATGTCCACTATTATCACCGCCACCGGCGCAGTGCGGCCTTTTGCCAGATGGCGGCTCAGACCATCGACGAGCTGAAGAGCGCGGGCCTTTCTGGCCGGCAGCTGGCACAGCTGGCCGGTGCCTGCGGAGCCGAGAGCGGTAAGCTCAGTGAGCTGGCCCTCATCTTTCAGGGCTACGAGACCCTGCTGGCCCGCAGCGGCATGGACCCCTCTGACCGGCTGGAGCTGGCCGGAGCCCGGCTGGAGGAAGCACTGGCCCGGCACAGCCTGCCGGAGTTTCTGCGGGACCGGGCGGTGTTTATTGATGAGTTCGATACCTTCAACGCGCCCAAAAAGCGGCTGCTGGGGGCCATGCTGGCGGCGCTGCCCAGCGTAACGGTGGCCCTCTGCGATGATGGAGCCCCCCTGCTGCCCGGTGACCTGAGCCTGTTCTCCGGGGCCAAGCAGGTGGCGGCGCAGCTGCGCCAACTGGCCCGGAAAAATGGGGCAGAGGTGGCCGTTCCGCAGCTTTTGCGCAAGGACCTGCGCCACCGGAACGCCCCGGGCCTTGCCGCAGTGGCAGAGCTGCTGGAAACCGGCAGCTGCACCGCGGATGCCCCGGCGGGCGAGGTACGGCTTTATGCCGCACCCAGCCGGGAGGAGGAGGCCCGTGCCGCTGCCGGTGCCATCCGGCGGCTGATGCGGCAGGGCGTGCGGTGCGGAAAGATCGCTGTGGTCTGCCGCGATATCGCCAAGTATCGTGCCGCTGTCCGGTATGAATTCCGGATGGCGGAGATCCCCCTGTACTGCGATGAACCCACCACCCCGGAATTCAGCGCCCCGGCCACGGCGGTGCGGGCCCTGCTGGAGATCGCCAGGGGAGCCGACCTGACCGAGAACCTGACCACCCTTGCCAAGACCGGCCTGTGTGCCCTGAGCGAGGAGCAGGTCTGCGCGCTGGAAAACTATGCCTACACCTGGGCCCCCACGGCGGCGGCCTGGCGGGAGAAGTTTGAGCGCAGCCCCAAGGGCTTTGGGGAGCAGGAGCTGACCGAAGAGGACCTCCGCAACCGGGAGCGGGCAGAACATGCCCGTGCCCTGCTCGTGGGGGCAGTGGATGCATTCCGGGCCAAGGTGCGCGGGGTCAATGCCGAGGCCATCAGCCGGGCGGTGTATTTCTGCCTGAAAACACTGGGGGCTGAGGAACAGCAGGCCGCTCAGGTAAAGGCCATCCGCGCGGGCCGGGGCATCCCGGCGGCGGAGGAAGCCGCCCGGGAGTGGAACGTGGTCATGGGGCTGCTGAACGAGATGGCCCATCTGCTGGGGGAGCAGACCGTTACCGTGGCCGAATACGAGGATCTGTTCGGGCTGCTGCTCCGCTCGTCCGACCTGGGGCACATCCCCCAGACCCTGGACGCGGTGGTGCTGGCCAGCGCAGGCAAGATGCGTCTGGACGCGCCGGACTATGTGTTCGTGCTGGGGCTGGCCGAGGGGGAATTCCCGGCCGCGCCCGGCGAGGTGGGTCTGCTGACCCACGCCGACCGCGATGCCCTGATGGCGCAGGAGATCGACCTGCCCGACTGCTTTGAGAACCGTGTGGTGCGTGAGCAGGTCTGCTTCTACAAGGCCCTGACCGCTCCTGCAAAGGGGCTGTGGCTCAGCTGGCCCAAGGGGCAAGGGCAGACCCTCTGCGCTGCGCTGGAACCCCTCGTGGAAGCACTGGCCCCTGCTGCCCCGGAGCTGGAACTGACGGACCTTGCGGCCACCCCTGCAGATGGGCTGGACTGTCTGGGCGGCGGCTGGCCCCTGACGGAGACCGAGCGTGCCAGCCTGACAGAAGCCCTGCACACCCCAGGCGAGACCGAGCCGCAGGGCCTTGCCCTGCTGCGCCGGATGGCCGACACGGCCCCCCGGCAGGTGCATGACCTGCCTGCGCTGGAAGCGCTGCTGGGGCGGAAGCTGCGCATTTCGCCCAGTCAGCTGGAAAAATATTATACCTGCCGCTACGGCTACTTTTTGCAGTATGTGCTGGGGCTCAGGCCCCGCCGCCGGGCCGAGCTTTCCGCCGACCAGAGCGGCACCCTGATGCACTGGGTGCTGCAGATGGCGCTGGACCCTCACCCCGGCCCGGACAACCCCATGGCGGCGCTGGAGCCCTTTATAGAGCTGGACGATGAGGCCATGGCGAGCCTTGCCGCGCTGCTGGTGGACGAGTACGCCAAACGCTATCTGCCCGAGGATACCGCCCGCTTTGCCTATCTGCTCTCCCGCCTGAAAAAGAGCATGACGAGCCTGCTGCTCTACCTGCGGGATGAGCAGCGGCAGTCCAGCTTCAAGCCTGTGGCCTGTGAGCTGAAGATCGGCCGGGGCGAGGATGCCGTGCCTGCCCAGGTGTATCACCTGTCGGACGGGCGCACCGTCCAGCTGGTGGGCACCGTGGACCGTGCCGACGAGTGGGTGGAGGAGGACGGCACCCGCTGGGTGCGGGTGGTGGACTACAAGACCGGCACCAAAAAGCTGGACCTGAAGGAAGTCTACTGCGGTCTGGACTGCCAGATGCTGCTCTACCTGTTCAGCCTGACCCGGGATAAAAGCGGCCGCTTTACGGGGGCGGAACCGGCTGGCGTGCTCTACCTGCTGGCCGACCCGGCCCCTGAGACCACCACCCGCGAAAAGGCGGCCCACAGTGTGGAATACAAACTGGACGGTTTGGTGCGGGACGAGCAGAAGCTGTTCGATGCCATGGATGCCGACGAGACCGGCAGATACCTGCCCTTCTCCTATTACAAAGGCGCGCCCAGCCCCTACCAGAAGGACAAGCGGGCAGACATCGCCAAGCTGAACCGCATCCAGCTGCATCTGGATGATCTTGTGACCCGGATGGGCCAGCAGCTCTATGAGGGTCAGATCGCCGCCGAACCGCTGGTCACGGGCCGGAGCCCCTGCCAGTGGTGTGATTACGGATTTATCTGCTGCCACGAGATCGGCATCGGGGAGCGGGCGCTGGAGGCCCCCGCAAAGCCCTTTGAGGCTCCCGGGCAGCCCGAAGAAGGAGAGGAGGAACAGGCATGAGTGAACCCAAGTGGACCCCCGCCCAGCGGGCCGCCATCGAGGACCGGGGCACCAAATATCAGGAGCACTATGGTTATGACATTGTTCTGCAGCTTTGC
>OLOK01001606.1_pt1 | contig 18458 bp, 10 predicted proteins | sample 1672591 | NCBI WGS metagenome assembly OLOK01 (sample SAMEA3136703, study PRJEB25190) | human gut metagenome | biome: human gut; feature: human-associated habitat; material: faeces | place: Austria | collected 2013 | reverse complement strand
ATATTGAAAATATCCTGTCTTGTAGAAAAAATCTACATATTAAATGGGATTAAAAATATAAATGGAGGTTCTTAACATGAGAAAAAAATTAAAAAAAGTAGCGGCTATCGCACTTTCCTGCCTTATGGCAGCAGGGGTCATGACTGGATGTGGTTCATCAAAGGCTGGTATAGGAACAAAAACGAACGATGGAAATAAAGTCTTATTCCAGTATGATGGTGAAAAGGTTACTTTAAAGGAAGGGTGGCTTTATGCAAAATTGATCGCCGCACAGTACGAAAGCACTTATAGCAGCACCTATGGTAAAGATTTCTGGAAAATGGACATGGGGCGGGATAATAAAGGAAAGGAGCAGACATTTGAAAGTTACACAAAACAGCAGATTATTTCACAGTTAAAACAGCAGATTGTCTTAAACAAGAAAGCAGATGCGTATGGATGTAAATTAAGCGCAGCAGATAAGAAAAAATGTACAGAATCTGCCTTGTCTTATTATCAAAGCAGCAACGGAAGAACAGTTATGAATGAATGTGGATTACTCCGAGAAGATGTAGAAGAATTCTATAAAGAAATTTTATTAGCATCGAAAGTGAAAGATAAGATAAAGTCACAGGCAAACGCAACCGTAACGGAGGACGAAGCTAGAAAATCTACAGTATACAGAGTCGTATTTCCAACAACAATGACAAAAGATGGCATGGTTCAGTTAATGAACAAGAAAGAAGAGGCATCTGTAAAGAGAAAAGCGCAAAAAGCGTTGAAAGAGATTCAGAGCGGTAAAAAGACGATTAAAAAGATTGCAAAGGAACAGGGCTATACTAACACTGATGAATCTTATGCAGCTGGGGAGTCTGAAGAAGGCAAATCTTTTGAAAAAGAGATGAAAAAATTAAAAGACGGAGATTTGTGCAGTAAAGTTTTAAAATGTGATAACGGATATGTTATTGCGAAACTTGTTGCTTATACAGATAAGAAAGAGACAGCCAGCAACAAAAAGGTTCTCAAAGAGGAAAAAGAATCTAAATACTTCCAAAAAGTATATGAAAAATGGACAAAGAAGTTAGATAAAAAATGGTCTTATGAAAAGAATGTAGATCAGAAGTTATGGAAACAGGTGAAATTAAATGATGCGGATGATTCTTCGGAGGCAACGCCAGAATTAAAAAAGCAGACTAAAAATGAAACGACAGAAAAACAAAAGACAAATTAAACATATTATATCAGAACGTACCCCGGAATCCTTCGTGGACCGGGGTCTTTTCTTACAAGAATTCTTAAAGATGCTATTTATCGTATCATTAAGAAAAGTTTTATGGAAGGAGGTAGTTTTATAAGAAAAACAAGGATTCTCCTAACCTCTAAATGAAATGTAGGTAGTGAGATGAATTGTATAGTTAACCTAGCGTCAGTAGTGGGCGGAGAGAAAACGGTATCCCCTACTGACAAGAAGTAAGCACCGCCGGATTTTGCTCGGCAATCAGCCTTCGCAAGGATACCGGCTGGGGATTAAAACAAGGGAAAAAAATAAACCGCCACTCTAACCCTTTGGCGGTTTATTCTGTAAAATAAAACTAACGGGGAGAATGTTTCAACTTCCCTTTTTCTATATTTACTGTATCACACCTTAAACCAAAATGCAATAAAAAGAATCGAATTCTTTTCTTCTAAAAGTTTCTATTAATTTTGGCGGAGTACCATGCCCATAGAAACAACTACACCGCATGAGCGTAGATGTTTTGTGAATCTAAATCTTGTGATTTAATTCTTTTGAGTTTAATTTTTATAAAGAAGAATCAGATTCTTATTATTTTGTTAAATTTTGTATTGACATAGTGAAATATATAGTGTATGTTTGATTTATGCAAGATGTGAACAATATTAAACTTACGCGTGAATGAAATTAACAAGGAGGACTGTATGGTAATTGATAAAGAACTACTTGCTCTTAGTGATGTAGCAAATATATGCGGTACCAGTAATAGCAATGTTTCAAATTGGAGAAAAAGAGATAATAGTTTTCCAGTACCGTTTGCAGAAACATCTGCAGGGCCGATTTGGAAATCCGAGGATATTGTTGAATATTTGCATCAGAAAAAAAAATATGATGCAATTTCAACAGGAAATCTTAAAACGAAAACGATTTCAATTATTGGTAGAGCACGGAGTGGAAAATCATTTTTGGGTTCCCGGTTTGTTATGGACAAGGTTGGGTTTGTTAAGTTGTTTTGTGGTAATAGCAATGATAAAACAGTATGTCCGATACATATTAAGATTTCAGAGTCAATATTGCTAGAGAGTTTTTCTTTTCATACAAATTTTAATTCTATTTACAGTGATTCGGATTCTGAAACAATAGCTCTACTTAGAGAAAAAATAAAGAATTTAATGAAGGGTTCGTATAGTCAGGAAGACATTTATCAGATGAATGAAATTGAGGAAGTAATCAGAAAAATTAGAGAAATTGAAAATGACTACCAAAATAGAAAGAAAGTTTCTATCTATATTGATACATATCAAAAACCTAGTTTGTTTTGTAAAGAATTGTTAAGAGAATGCGGATTAGGTAGTATTCAGATAATCGATACTCCGGGGGTTTCAGGTAATGTTGAACCCGAACGTATCGTTAAATCTGACATGTATATTTTCTTGGTAAAACCTGACAATAGTGACGAAGCTCAAACATTAAAAAAGATAGTAATGCAAATAAAAGCAGATGTAGCAACTAGCAAAGTTGCATTTTTATATAAAAAAGAAGGACTATTTTTTACAAAGGAAAAATATGAAGAAGCACAAAATACGGTGAAGAATGACATGATAGCTTTTTCTGATTTATTTTCTGATTTAAAAGGAAGCATCATTGCCACGGAGTTGGATGTGCTAAATCCATCAAGTCATTGTATCCTTTTTCCAACAATGGGTGAAGAAGTGAGTCCACCAGAGGAACTGTTTTTGCAAGCTATGAGAGAGAAACTTATAGAAGCATTCTTGCCAGAAGATACAGATAAAGAAGATAAAGAATTTCAGAATATAATACTTGAAAAGGAAGATTCAGCAAAAAAGTTAGTTATTGATATTATGAATAACATAACACCACATGATTTAAAAGATGGGACTAACAATTATGGATTGGAAGATATTATAGCAGAAAATCATAATCGAGTCATGACAAAAGACCATTACAGATTACATAGCGACTTAGATGCCGCATATGACAGAGAAATTAAATTACTGGATGAATATTTTTCAAAATTTAAACCTGATGATTACAAGGACGAGTGGCAACAGAAGATTATAAAGTATATTTATAAAAGATTGACACAAAGTGTTAGGCAAGATAGAGGCTTGGGAGTTGGTACTCATCCATGGGAGGAGCATCCTGCAAGAACAATGTTAGTGGAGGAGTCGATACTTGCTGATAAAATTCTTGTAGGTATCAATCCTGAAGAAAAATGGATGATGAATGAACCATATAAAAAAGCTTTTAAAGATAATAATATTACAAGTTCTACATGGAATTATGTTGGATGTGTAAATGATATCGATGCAATAATCAAATTAGAAATTATAAAAAATCACTTGTCACAAATAGAAGTATACACTCGTCAAGATCTAGTATTATGTAGATATATAGGCGGTTTAAGGCAAATAGCGCAGTACAAGATATTAAAATTAATGGGAAAAGAAGATACTGTAGCGATGGATATATTAAGAGAGATGCCATTTTGTAATTCCTCTGAGTCTTCAGCACAAGACAGTTGAGATCAGATGGCAGTTTTTCTGAAAGTCCCATTCCCTGTGCCCAATCACATAAGCTGCGGCACAATAAACCCCTCATTAAACAAAAAATATACATATTAGAAACAAATAACTGAAAGATAAAAGTGAGGGGTTTATATGACAAATGAAGAAAAATTATTCGATTACATAAAAACGAAAAGGGGTAGAAAACAATCTTCATTAGGATCAATAAGTTATGAAGAGAGTATAAAAGCGCATTATCTTTCAGGTGGTTGTCCAGTAATTATGCCACAGGTTTGGGGAGACTGGAATGCTTATCGTATTGGTCACATGATATTTTTTTCTGATATTAAAAGAACAAAAATAGAACGTGTATTTCTTTTAATGAAAGATAGCTTTAAATTTGAGGATTCAAGATTTCCAGTCATATGTCACTACCAAAAGATATTGAACAGATCAGTTTCGGCTTTAGAAATAGAATTAGAAGATGAAGATAAAACTTTGCTGCAGCAAATTCCTATATTTTCTTTTGTGGGCAAATCAATTTCTTATACTGTCTTTGGATTTATATTTTGGCAGATGGGAGAGAAAAAAGAAAGGTTTCCTTCGCACATATATCATATTAGGACAGAAAAAATATGGCAGGCACGATCCGCTATAGGAAAATATATTGTTCCCAGACGAAAATATAAAGATGTAGAGGAAATGCTGGAGAGTTTTAAAAATACATCTAAATACAATTTAAAGAAAAAGCATTGTCCACTACGAACAAGTAATTTCTAATTCAACATAATTTAATAAAATGATTGTGGTATAACTCCATCTGAATATAGTCCCCCTAGATTAAGATGGAGTTATACCAAAGAAATTAGATGTAAACTCCAAAATCACTGAATTGTAATAAAGGACGCATTGATTTTCCGCCAAAAACACAATCATAAAACACTTTTATATTTCGCACAATAATATAATTTAAGAAACTGTTCAAATCAACAAGTGCAGAGATAATCTCATCACTATGTAAATGGATTACCGGAAGTTTTTTATTTAAAGAAAATGCTTCCGCTTCTATATATCGGTGTCTTCCATCCAGTATCATATCATATTCTAATGGTTGGTAAAATGCGATTAGTATTTCCTGATATGTATGAGGATATTTTGGTTTTATATTTTTTCTTATTTCTTTAAAACTACGTTCTTCCGATGCCTTAATATCAATTTCACAAAATTTTTTGATTTCTTCTGCTGCCATGTATTCTATAATTTTATCACTAATGAGTGATTCATATATATATCCGATATCCCACGTTAAATTAAAATAATGTTCATTGGCTGGCGGTATTGGAAAACAATGTGTATTCCAAATTTTAGGTTTATCTTTTGGATAGACAGGATTATTTTGTTTTAAATTTCCATATTTTAAGTATACTTTCTGATATAGTGTTAATTCTGATAAGATTATACCTATATATTTTGTGCCTGTAGTAAAAAATATCCTTTTTAAATATTCCAAATATTGTATCATGATATTATCCTCTCAATTTTTATCTCGATTTAAGTAAATTATAACAAGATTCGCTTGAAAAGCAAAGTTATTCTTATTAGTAGAAAAACTTATATATAAAAGAGGTCATTAAAGCTTTTTATCTCAAAATTTTCCTCATATTAATCACGCCAGACCCTTTCATGGAATCCGATTCCGTGGTATAATACGGACAGACTCAATGAGAGGAAAGTACTTATCGTATCTGCGGATAACTTTCTTACAAAAATTCTTTTTTTGTGGAACGTGGTACGATAAGACTGGTCGAAAATATGCGACCAGAAAAATCAAATAATGAAGGGAGTTTTTGCTATGAAAACAAAAGCAACAAGTAGAATCTTTAAACAGACATTTGCATGGATTCTGGCATTGATGATGGTGTTTTCCATCTTCCCGGCAACCCAGGTAAATGCAGCAACAAAGCCTAAACTGAGTAAAACAAAGATTACCATGACAGTCGGGCAGAGTAAGAAACTTAAGGTGAAGGGTATCAGCAAGAAACGAGCCAAACGTATCAAGTGGAAATCTTCCAAAAAAAAGGTCGTTACTGTCACAAAGACAGGAAAACTCAAAGCTCGGAAAGCAGGCAAGGCTGTGATCACTGCAAAAATAGGCAAGAAAAAGCTGAAATGCAAAGTTGTAGTCAAAAGGAAGCGCAAGAAAGCTAGGAAGAAAAAAGAATCGAATTCTTCTTCTAAAAAGATGTGGTTAAGCAAAACAAGTGTTACTCTTCAAGCTGGTAGCGGTGTTGATTTAGTTCTACATAATGCAAAAAATGTTGTAAAATGGTCTAGTTCCAATAATAAAGTAGCATGGGCTGACAGGGCAACTTCTAGCTCAAAAAATTTAGGAACTATACAGGCTGTAAGCAAAGGAACTGCTGTTATCACAGCAAAAGTTGATGGAAAAACTTTCAAGTGTCATGTAAAAGTTATTGCAGATGATTATCATGCCAGTGAAGCGACTGAAGCAAAGATAAAACAGGCTTTAAAAATAGTCAACAATAGCATGTCAACACAGGAAAAAGTCCTAAAATTAACCATTTGGACTTGCGACCATTTAAAAAGAGTTTACGGAGAATACTGGTCATATGAGCCAGAGAATACTGTAAACTGTATTTTAAAGGGTAAAGCAACACGATATGGCTATAATGATTTCCTGGATGAATTGCTTTCTAGCGCAGGAATTAAAACCATGTATGTGAATGAATCTTATGGTGGAGCGAGATTAAAAGTTTCAATAGATGGAAAGTGGTATAACTTAGATGTTTATCGTATGGACCCTTCTACACAAGATTCTTCTGGACACGGACTGTGGAGTTATTCAATGCCATTCTTTTTATTTTCCGATGCGGAGGCGTATAAATATCATTCCCAGTATTATAGCAAACCAAGTAAGGAATTTGAAAAATACAATCCTCCTGCTACAAGCACAAGATTTGATTTTCTAAGTATGATTATTAGCAAAGGCAAAGAAGATAATCCTGTGGATTTTGAAGTCAATCCTGAATATTTCATGCAAGCATATACAGAAGATTGTGCAGGTAATCAGTACAATCCGTGGGTAACTGGAACATGGCGTAACTACTAGACAAAGCATCAAAAACTGAATATTAGGCAAGTATATATATGTATATAAAATTTTATTAATGCTATACAGATAGCATTTAGGAGCCATGCGTGGCTCCTTTTTTGTTTATGAAAAATACCATTATATGCACAAAAAGAGAGAAGATTATAATACTAGAATTAAAAGTAAAAGAATATCTGTACTTTCTCTGTTTATGGAGGTATATTAAAATTAAATCCTGTTAGCATATTAAGGGTAAAAATAACAGGAGGTATAACAAGATGACTGTCATAAGAATAGTAAAGATAGTGAGCTGGATAGTAAGTTTTTTTGCAATTATATATACAATCAATATGTACTATATAAGTGCTAAAGGTACAGCACCGATAGATTTAAAAAAACAATTAATTCCTACAAGAATTACATTATTATTCATTATCGTTATTAATATTTTTTTAAAATTAAGGAGTTAAAATGGATATTTTAGTCAGAAAATATGTGGAAAAGAAAGCAAATAAATGGGGATTCAGTGATGATATTGATATTTCAAAAGAGATAATAAAAGTTGAAAACACATATTCTGACAAAATATTTAAAGTACGATTTAATTCTTTTAGATTTTTAGGTTATTACGGACTTGATGCGTTTGTTGGAAAACAAAAAATTATTTTTTCTCCAGAATGGGCAGCTAGAGTTGTATTAAAACGAAATGAATCTCAAATTCCTTTTTTATATACACTAGGGCATGAAATGGCACATACAGAAAGAGATATTTGTCCACTAAAACATCCTAAATATTGCAAATTTATTGCATGGACAAACGAAGTACATGCGGATTTAGAGAGCGGTAAAATATTTTTAAATAGAGATAAGAAAAAATTGCTTTCAGCAATGCTGTATATATGTAATAGTAACGGGAAAGATATTGAAACAATAACACATCCTTCATGGAAACGAAGATTACAATATGTAGAGAATTTTTCTTCTTTTAATAAAAAGTTGGTATTACAAATAGCAAAGGATACGAATACTTTAAATAATGACATTGTACAAATGGTTCTGAAAAATCATGAAATCTAAAGTCACAAGAAAATTCAGAAAAATACATCTGAATCGACTGGAAACAATAAATAGTAAAGAACGGGTTCAGTCAAGCCAATGACTGAATCTTTTTTATCTGCAGCTTTACTGGGACAAGTACCTGCCTGGTGGATAAAAACGGCTGCTATGTATCACAGCCCAGAAAAACATATTCATCTCCCGGTTAAAACCGGGAGATTTCTACTTATAATTTAATTAAAAAAAAGAAGTCATTATGGCTTCTTTTTTTTATTTCTATCATAAAAAGGAATTCGATTCTTTTTTCCATTTTCCTTTCAAAAAATCAATTTTACATATTAGGTGGGACTGTGATGGAGCAGTCAGAAAGGAGGATGTCTTATGAAATGCCGAGACAGACCAAATCCATAGACTTATAAAGCAAACAAGCTTGGGTGCTTTATATAGCACTATGGTACCGTACCTTGAAAATTTTATAAAACATAACAGGAGGTCATTTATGTTTAGAAGTCTGAAAAAAATCGCTTCTGTCGTAATGGCTACGGCAATGGCTGTGACGACAGCAGTGCCAGGAACAGCGATTGTTGCTAATGCTGAAACAACGACAATAAAGACTCGTGTAAAGAATTCGGATAAGAAGCAGAATACAATTAATGCGGCAGATATGAACAAATTAAGTATCAATACAGAAAATGCAACTGTTACTTATTCTTCTAGCCTTGCTACTGATAATGCAGCAGCTAGATGGGCTAAGAAAGAGATGAAAGACAGCGAAAAACCTAAACTTGGTACCCCGATTGCAGGTAAGTTAGATGCAAGTAAAATCAACGATTCTAATAATGGATATTGGATCAAATATTCCGGTGTAACTCTTGACGGAGCAGAAAAAGGGCAAAAATATGATTTAAAAGTATCTGTGGAACAGGCTCATGGTGCTATCAGCGGAGCGGATGGTCCATATATTGCATTTCATAAAAAAACGCCAGCGAGTATCCGGTATAGTGGATATCAGTGGATTGTGGTTACCTACACATTAACGGATGCCGGAAAATCTACTTTAGGTTCTACATGGAAAGGCAATATGACATTTTGGGATATTGACTCCTACCAGGGGTTAGAGATCCGTACTCCGGGACGTGTTACATGGGCTGGATTAAAAAATGCTAGTGCAGCAAAGGATGATACAGCACTTGGATTTAACATGCCAGCAGACCGACTTCCGAGCGGTAGTGTAAAAGATAATACTGTTTATTGCGATTCAAGTAGTGATGCGACAGATGGAGGAACTGGTTCAAACGCTCAGAGATATGCCCTGTATGTACAGGCTCAGTTAACACCAGCTAACAACAAAATGAAAATACGTTATTTTACTGGTGGAAAAGACGGTAAACAGCCAAATGGGGTCTTTTTATCTTTTGATGCTCGTAATAGATCTGGCGATAGTCCTACGATTATTAATTTTCCGTTAACTAAAACAGTTAATGGAAAAACAGATGTTACATTATCAAATTCATCTGACTCATTTGAATACACATTATCTACAACTTGTGGTAATGCTGTCGGAAGCCAAATAAAAAGTTTTATTTGGAAAGATACATTAGAAAGTGTCCTTGAATTTACAGGAAATCCAACTGTAACTAGAGTAAGAGATGGGAAAACCGAGAACGTAACAAGTAATTTTACAATTAAGACAAATGGTCAGATATTAACGGCTACTGCTAATAAACTTACTGATGATGAAATGCGCGGTAAATTTACTCTTCATTTCCATGCAAAAGTAAAAGCGGGAGCTAACCTTTCTAAATATCTTAATGCTGATAAAACAGAAGTTGTTATCCCTAACAAGGGTACGTTAACAACAAAACAGGATAGCGGAACAAAAACTAACACATCTAATACTGTCAATGTCCGTATGAAGATGGCAAAACTCGCTGTGGACAAAGTCGTAGACAAATACGAACATAAAGTTGGCGATAACGTAGTCTTTACGATCACAACAAAGGAAACAGGAAAAACTACAAATGCAGCAAATGTAAATGTAACAGACACCATTCCTTCTGAGTATAAGATCACCAGCGTAAAAACAGAAGGTATTGAAGCTACCAGTTCTTTTTCTGGACAAAATGTTAAGGTAACAGCCGCTTCCCTTCCAGCAGGAAAAGAATTTAAGACAATCGTCACTTGTACTGCATTAGAGAGCGGAAACGCAAAAGAAAATTACAATACTGCAAAAGCCACAGCAACAAACGCTATGGAGGCTGCACAGGATGATGCCGAAGCTTATACAAACGGCGGCGAATTATCGATTGATAAAGTCGTAGATAAGTATGAGTATGAAGTAGGTGACACTGCAAACTTTACCGTAAAGGTAAAAAACAATAAAGGTATTGCCAAAAATGTTACAATCGCAGATACACTTCCTGAAGGATTAGAACTTGTTTCTGGTTCTTTAAAGATGAGTGGAGTGCCTGATTCCGTGACAGAACATGTTGCCGGAACAGCAGACCCAACCAATAAATTGAATCCAGAACTTCGTAATGAGACAGCAACATCAAAAGTTACGTCCAATATTGCAGCAGACGGAAACGGATACAAAGCAACTATCTCCGCTCTGCCAAAAGATGCGGAAGTAACGATCACATTTTCTGCTAAGACAACAAAAGCTGGAAATGGTAAAGAAATCGTCAATATTGCTTCTGCAAAAGCAGATAATGCCGATGAAGTAAAAGACGATGCAGAACTTTACATCAATACAGCAGACCTTTCTATCGCAAAGAAATACATCAATGAGTATAAAGCGAAGAAAAAGGATAACCGAGCAGACAACGAATTCCGTGTTTATGAAGAAGAGACAGGAAATGAGTTAGTAAAATATCAGGTAGATGTAACATCAAACGGTGCAGATGGCACAGTAGCAAAAGATGTAGACATCTCTGATATCAGTTTACCAGATGGACTCATCTTAAACTATGATGATATCCAGATTGTAGAGACCACAAAAGATGAAAAAACAGTAACCTTTAAAGCCGCAGGCGGCAAGGGAACAACCATCAAATATCATGTTGCAGGAACAGCGGATGAAACAAATAAGTTAAATCCAGATAAATATAACGAAACCGAAGACCGTACTCCTGAGATCACTCTGGAAAAGAGCGGTAACGGATGGAAGTTAAAAGATACTTATCTTGCCTCCGGCAGCAAACTGACGATCACTTATACTGGCAAAGCAACAGAGATTGTTAATGGTACAGAAGTAAGAAATACAGCAAAGGCAACCGCTTCCAATCTTGAAAAAACAGATGGCAAAGCAAAAACAGTAAAAGCGGATGCTCTTGTATATATCAACAGTCCTCGCCTTGTTATCACAAAGAAAGCGGATAAGGAAAAATATGCGATCGGTGATACGGTTACTTATAAAATCGATGTTACAAACTCCCAGATCGGTACAGTCGCAAGAAACCTTGTAATTGATGATGATATCCAGACAGAAGGTGTCGAACTGCAAAAAGCCAGCATTGTGCTGATGGATGCAGAGGGTAATGTTATTAAGAAAGAATCTTATGACGAAGCCGTTAAGAACAACACCTTCGCATTAAAGACAAAGAGACACCTTGTAAAAGAAGGAAATTATAGCCTCTGGGATCTTGAAGCTGGAAAGAAACCGGAAACACAGAAGACATGGAACCCAGTCGGAGTGACAAAAGAAACAAAGCTGCAGATTGAATACCAGATGGTCATCACAGATAACAAGCTTGCTGGTAAAGAGATCAAGAATGTAGCCAATGCCGTATCTGATGAAGCTTTAAAAGTAACGACAGATGCAACTGTTACACCAAACGGCCCATCTATCACACCGAATAAAGACTCAGATAAAGCAACGTATTACTTAGGCGAAGAAGCACAATATACGATCACAGCCAGACAGAGCCGTGAAAATGTAACTGCTGAAAAGGTTATCATCAAAGACCAGTTCGACCAGAAAGATAACTTCCTTATTAAAGAAGGTTCTTTCCATGTAACATTTAATGGTAATGACATCACAAAAGATGTTAAGATCACATTAAATGAAGCAAAAGATGGATTTACTATCGAAACTGGAAAAGACCTTACAGAAGCAGATACGATCAAAGTAACATATCGTGCGACCCCACAGGCAGCATCCGTTGGAAAAGAGACAACAAACTCTGTTCTTATCTGGGGAAGCAATGCACCACAGGTACTTGCTACAAACAGAGTAAAGACAGAACCTGTTACACCGGAACTTTCTATCACAAAGAAATCCGATAAAAGCGTTTATTCTATTGGAGAGACTGGACACTACACTGTAGTAGTCAGACAGACAAAGAAGAATGCGACAGCAGAAAATGTTGTTATTGCTGATGCCATGCAGGTAGCCGGAACAAAGATCAGCAATGTTAAGATCATGAAAGGTGAGAAAGACATTACTGAAAAAGCAGAGATTTCTGTGAAAGATGGAAGCTATTCTATTAATACAAATGAAAACCTTGCAAAAGATGAAACATTCACAATCACATACGATGCATTGTTTGAATCTGATTCCTTAGATGGAAAGAAAGTGAAGAACATTGCTGATGCGAAAGCGGATAATGCAGATGAGGTAAAGGCTGATAATGAAGTAACCCTTCATGCACCAAACCTTACTATCACAAAATCTTCTGATAAGAAGGTTTACAATCTTTCCGAGACTGGACATTATACTGTAAAGGTAACACAGGATAAGAAAGATGCAGAAGCAATCAATGTAAGGATCAATGATGCACTGCAGGTTAAGGGCGTAAGCATTGTAAAAGATTCTGTTAAGATTGCTGATACTACTGGAAAAGACATCACAAAAGATGTCAAGATTGAGACAAAAGATGATAGCTACTCTATCAACACTGGCAGAAACTTAGCGTATGGTGAATCTTTCACTGTAACTTATGATGTGGTATTTAAGGATGCATCTTTAGCAAATAAAGATATCCCTAACGTAGCTGAAGCTGTTGCAGACAATACAAAAGCAGAAACAGATAATACCGTTACACCAGTTGATATTGAAGACGGACTTACAGCTATCAAAACGGCAAATCCAGAAAGTGGATCTGTTGTAAATACAGGTAATGAAATCACTTATAACATCACTGTCACAAATACTTCGAAAGAAGATAAGAAGAATGTAATGATCCGTGATATGGTTCCAGAACTTACGGAATATGTATCTGGTGGAACTCTTAAGACTATCAGTGGCAAATCTTATGTTACTTTCTTAGTTGATACTTTAAAGGTAGGAGAGTCTAAGACAGAATCCTTTAAGGTAAAAGTAACAGGAACAGGACTTGCAACAATCAAAAACGTAGCACAGGTAAAAACATCTGATGAGCCAGATAAGCATTGGGAAGATGATGATTTTGTTGATACCAATAAAGTTATCCACACCATCCCATATATCGTAACAGAAGTTGTTCCTGCTCTTTCAATCGAAAAATCATCTGATAAAGAGACATACAGCGTAGGCGATACTGGACACTATACTGTAAAGGTAAGTGAGACAGAAAAAGATGCGGCTGCAAAAGATGTCATCATCAAAGATGCGATTGAAAATAATGCAGCAGATATCTTAACAGATACAATCAAGATCACAGATCCTGATGGAAAAGATATCACAAAAGAAGTAGAAATCAAATCTACAAAGAGCGGCTATACTATTAAGACTGGCAAAGATTTAAGCTATGGTAAGGCATTTACCGTAACTTATGATGTGAAGTTTACAAAAGCGTCTGTTGCTAATGAGAAAGTACGAAATGTAGCAAAAGCTACTGCCGGAAACTTAACAACAACGACAACAAAGGATGTAACTCCGGGAACTTATAAGGATGAAAACGGAAATGCACTCTTTGAGATTGTAAAAGATTCTGACCCAGCAAATGGCAGCACTGTCAATGTGGGGGATGATATCAAATACTCTATCAAAGTAAAGAACACATCCGAAAAAGACATCTCAAACATCCATATCCTTGACGCTGTACCAACCGGCACAACATACAAAGATGGCGGGGATGTAAAAGATATCAACGGTGTATCTTATGTTGCATTTACGATCGATACTTTAAAAGCAGGAGAAGAAAAGACCGTATCCTTTACGGTAACTGTTAATGAAAGTGCTGACAAGCAGGTTGCAAACAAAGCGTTAGTAAAAGTAACTGACAAAGACGATGATACTGATTTAAGCTCCTATCAGGAGACAAATGAGGTAACCCATCCACTGCCATCATGGGTAGAGGATGATAACGAAGTTACTGTGATCGCTCCAAGCTTAACTATCCAGAAAGCATCTGATAAAGATGTTTATCAGGTAGGCGAAACTGGACATTATACAGTAACAGTAGGACAGGATACAGAAAATGCGGTTGCAAAAAATGTTGTTATCAAAGATGCTTTACAGGTAAAAGGTGCTGAGATCCAGACAGCTACAATCAAGATTGTAGATACAAACGGAAAAGACATCACAAATAAAGTAGATAACATCACAAAGGATACATCTGGTTACACGATCGAGACAGGAAGAGACCTTGCCTTTGGCGAGACATTTACTGTGACATATGATGTATTGTTCAAAGATGGCTCTTTAGCAGGACAGGCTGTAAAGAACATCGCAAAAGCAAAAGCGGACAACGCATCTGCAAAAACAGACAACGATGTGACACCGGTTACTGTAGAAGACGGACTCACTGCATTAAAGAGTGCCGAGCCAGCTTCCGGTACACAGGTTAAAGCCGGAGACGAGATCACATACAATATTGAAGTAACAAATACTTCTAATGAGGAAAAGAAAAACGTCCTCGTTCTGGATGCTGTACCAGACAAAACAACTTATGTTGAAGGTTCTGGCGGTAAATTAGTCGAGATCAGCGGAAAATCTTATGTATCTTTCACTGTTCCAAGCGTAGCAGCTGGAGCGTCAGAGAGCGTTTCCTTTAAAGTAAAGGTAGCTGATACTGTAACAGATGATGATGTAATCACAAATGTTGCACTTGTAAAGAAAGCAGATAAGGAGAATCCAAAAGATCCTTCTTCATGGACACCTGATAGCTTCGTACCAACAAACGAAGTAAAACACCCAACATCTGATTGGGTAGAGACAGAAAAAGAAGTTACAGTAGATGGTCCGGAAATGGCTATCGAAAAAACATCTGATAAAAACGTTTATGGTGTTGGCGAAACAGGTCACTATACTGTAAAACTCAGCCAGACAAAAGAAAATGCTGAAGCAAAGAACGTCATCATTGAAGATGCCTTACAGACAGAAGGTGCTGAAATCCTTTCTGATACGATCAAAGTATTGGATACAAAGGGTACAGACATCACAAAATCTGTCCAGATCGCAACTACAAAAACATCATACACTATTAAAACTGGTATGAATCTTGCAAAAGATGAATCCTTTACTGTTAATTACGACGTTAAGTTCACTTCCAAGTCCCTTGTAGGCAAGAAAGTGAAAAATATCGCAATTGGTAAAGCTGATACTGGTGAAGTAACAACTGACCATGAAGTTGACGTTGATAAGGGTACGGACCCTCGTTTAGTAGTGAAAAAGACATCTGATAAAGATTCTTACAAAGTAGGCGGGCAGGGACAGTACACTATCACTGTAACAAACGACCGTAAAGGTACTGTTGCAAAGAATGTAGTCATCAAAGATGCCTTACAGACAACGGGAACTGTCATTGATGAAAAGAGCATTAAGGTTACTGGTCCAGATGGAAAAGAAATCAAAAAAGCTACGATCAAGATGACAAAGAACGGATTTACCGTTAAGACAAAATCCAACTTAGAGGGTGAAAAATCCATGAAAGTAACTTATAAAGTAACTTTCAAAGATGCATCCCTTGCTGGAAAGAATGTAAAGAACGTGGCAACGGCAACTTCCGATAATACAAAGCCAGGAAAATCCACGAAGACTGTCAAAGTTACAAAAGCTACTCCGAAGAAATCCACACCAAAGAAATCTTCCGGAAAGAACAGTGGAAACAGTGGCAGCGGAACTTCCTCCAATGGTGGAAGCAATGGCACATCAAAGACTGTTAAGACAAGCGATATCATCTTTATGGTATTGATTGGAGCAGCGGTTGTATTTTGTGTCAGCGGCGTTGTATATGTCATTAAGAAGAGAAAAAGAATCTAACATTTAGATTTATTTTTAGCACCTGCGGGCAACCGCAGGTGTTTTTTCATATTAAAGATAAAAAAGCGGAAAGCAGGACAAATAAATGAAAAACACACTTTTCTTGAAAAAAAGAATAAAAAACTAATGAAACAACTTGAAGAATACAAAGAATTGCAGGTAAGGCAACAACAGCCAGAATATCCAGAACGATAGCTTTCTTATAAAAATTAAAAAATACATATTAAATAAGGAACAAAAAATATTTTTGTTCCCTCATTTTTTTAATCCTTTCTTAAAGCCCCGGTCTTGTACCGGGGTTTTTATTTTGAAAAATATGGTACGAAGGAGGCTATTTTTTCGTAACAACATAAAAGAATTTCAAATCCTCTCCAGTATATTCCTTCATAAACTCATCTATATCTTCATATTTATCCGATGGAATAACATAGCCATCTTTATCTGTTATACCAAAAGTCAATGTATATGGAAGCCTTGCTTCTAAGTATTTTGGAAAGTTACGATAAAATGGAATTGATTTTTTCCAATTTCCATTAAAAGAGTCTGTATAGGCTAATGTACCCGTTATTTTTTCTGGAATAATATCCCATTTGCATAAAATATCATATAGCATCACATTTAAAAGTTCTGTACACAAATGCTCTTGTTTGAATTCTGGCGGATAACTTATAGCCCTTGCTAGACTTTCAATATATAGTATTTTTTCGTCAGCCGATAACTGAAATATACAGTGTGCTAATTCCCATTTTCTATAGTGAAAAGTGTACTGATAACTTGAACCATCTGGAGTCCAATGCAGGTCAGCAATGGGTGGAAATTTTTCTGTCAAATAAATCATCTTTGAATCCTCCTTGTTTTAAAAAAGTATACATATTAATGATATCACAAAAAACCAATGAACTAAAATAAGGAAGGAGTGTCATCTCTAATATGGAAAAGTATATTGTAGATGAAATGAAGCGGCTTGAAGAACAGCTTGCTGTTTTCGCAAAAGAAGAAGAAGATTTCTATCAGATGAAAAAAGGACAACTGGTCTTTTATCAAAGCGTTATCAGTGGGATGTTCAATCTGATGTCTGTACTATTTGGCGCTGTATGCGAGTATGACCGAACTTTGCCGTTTAAAAATGGACGTTCTGGTATCAGTGAAACTCATAACAAAGCATTATTGATATGCAGAAAAAACCATGAAATATTTGCACATTTATTGTTGGTTTTGGAAGACAGAATCAAGGCTGAGAGTGCAAAAGAAATCGCTGCTACACAAAATCTGGAACAGGCAGCTAGGAATATTGGAATTTCCCAGACACGCTTGAAAAGAATCCTCGACAGAAAAGAAGAAGGAAAACTCGATATTGATACATTAAGGGTAGTCTGCCAGACGTTAAATATTCCAGTCGAATATGTTAGCCAGTAAGGAGGAAAATAAAATAGAGGTAACACACAACCTCTCTTTTGGAATCGAATTCTTTTTATCGCCTTATAAGAAAGTCTGTTTTCAGGCTTTCTTTTTTCTTACAAAAATTCTTCTCACAAGATGACTTGCTATGATTTGAGTGTATCTGGAACACACATATACCTGTGATAATTTTTCACACAACTTAGGTTTGTTATGTGAAGAAATATCACTTATATATCTATGAAGAAAGTCCACAGGTATATGTGTGTTTTTCAGACACACAACTTCTACATATTAATAAAGGAAATTATTGCAAGAAAAGAAAGGAGCAATTATGGTACCTACAAATCTTTATAGAACTCGTCACGAATTTTTTAATATCCCAATGCAGCTTCCGAAAGCCCCTAAATTTATCGTTGGTCTGGATGCAGGCTATTCCGGGATGAAGGTATGGTATGAAAGAGGGTATTTCTGTTTTCCATCATTTGTAAAAGAACTGACAGATGAAAGCCTGAACCTGTTTGATGAAAAGGATATCCTGTACCGGGACAATGATACTGGAAAAACATATATGCTGGGTTACACTGGACAGGAAATGGTTGAAAGTGGAGATACGAACGAAACAGACTCTGAGACTTATGATCGAAAAAGATATTGGAATCCAAAGTTTCAGATCTTATGCAAGGCAGCGATTGGGCTCGCTATTATGTCAAGAGAGAAAGAAGATAAACGTCCTATTTTCTTGGAAACAGGACTTCCGGCTTCTTACCTTAAAGCAGACTCCTCTGCAATGAAAGAATCATTGACAAAACCATTTAACTTTTCTTTAAAAAAAGGAAATAAACCATGGGTAAATATTAATCTACAGATTACTTCTGAAAATATCCATCTCATGGCGCAGCCAGCAGGGGCTTTATATTCAGCTTTGATTGGAAAAGATGCAAAATACAGTGCAGATACTAAAAA
>OLOK01001598.1_pt1 | contig 18511 bp, 22 predicted proteins | sample 1672591 | NCBI WGS metagenome assembly OLOK01 (sample SAMEA3136703, study PRJEB25190) | human gut metagenome | biome: human gut; feature: human-associated habitat; material: faeces | place: Austria | collected 2013 | reverse complement strand
CATGGATTTTTGTAGTCTTTCCACCATGACTTACACCGATAAACTGGTTGTTTTCCGAATTTATACTAAAATCTAGTAAAACACTTTAACCGTCTTACCAGATATGCTATACTGTATCTGGGTGATGAATAATGGCATCGAACTATAAATTCAGCAATGAGGAAATGGCCGCAATAAAGGCAGCACGCAGAGAGACAAAGGACAAACGCGCGGATGCAAGATGAATAATTGCCTCAGAAACATCAATAACTTTTTGTGTGCGAGACTCTGTTAGCTGGCTATAAAGACTTTTCCATTTGGCTTTTTCGGATTTTTTTGTAATTGGATACCACTTGATTCCGAGCGTGTCATAAAGCAACTGGGTATTCGAGGTATCAAGCGCATGATATATTGGTTCAACCGTATCAACAAAGAAAACAAGAAAAGGATCTTCCTTATTGCGCAATCCATCATTCAATATATCCAGCAGTTGCTCGTAGCCTTGTTGGGAAGCAAGGACTTTGTGCGTAATCATCAGCACTTTAAGATTTTCGTCAGAGGGAGTATTCTGTTCAATTTTTTCTCTGATATTATTTAGCCTTACCCTCAATTCGTCTGCTGGTAATTCATTTTTGAAATTGCGTTCCGTGCGACGAACCCCCGAAAAATCATCACATGTAATCGCTAAAACTTCACCATCAAATCCATCAATTGCTGATTTTTGCGGCAATTCTGGGCGGATATCATTCAGCAATTGAACAATTCTTGGTGCAGATCGGAAATTTGATCCTTTCTTTATTACGTCGATTTTATCGTGTTCAATTTTTCCACAGGCTTTGTTTGACTGATAGATAGTCTGCCAAGCATCGCCAAAGAAGCCGAACTGTGGTCCAATACCTTTTGCTATAAAAAACTCAACAAAGCGGTCAATAATCGGCTTATAGGAATCCTGGTATTCATCGATCAGTATCACAGGATATTTATCCGCAAATACACGACGAAACTTAGCGTTATCTAAAAGTAGGCAGAATAGTTTTAGAACATCGTCGTGATAAAGGTACTGAATACCATTTTCTTTGTAGCGATGTCCCAAAGTATATTCATAGTTGATCTCCTTTGCTCATCCGTGTTTATGTTCCAATGCCAGCTCAATCAACCGATCTGCCTGATCTGCCATAAACAGAGGGATGTTCAGTACATCATCATCCAGCTTCAGATTATCCAGAGAGAACCGCACACGGAGCTTGACTTGATCCGGGAACAACTCCTTAAACTTCTTGAGGCTCTTGCTGGTGGTATTGGCCTCAGACTTGACCTCAACAGGGAAAATGTCATTTTCCCGTTGAATGAGGAAATCCACTTCATAAGGTGGATTATTCTGGCTCCAATAGCGGGGAACCACTTCAAACTGCGTGATCAGGGTCTGCAGCACAAAGTTTTCAGTCAAAGCGCCCTTGAACTCGGTGAACAGGCGGTTGCCCTCTCCAAAGGCCGTGGGAGCCAGCTGTGCCAGACGGCGGAGCAAACCCACATCCACCAGATAAATCTTAAATGCAGACAGGTCATCGTAGGCAGCCACCGGCAGGCCGGGAGCAGTGCTGCGGTAGATCTTATGCACCAGTCTTGCATCCACCAGCCACTGCAAAGCATCCTCGTATTCTCGGGCTCTTGCGCCTTCTTTGACAACTTTGTAGATAAACTTCTTATTCTCCCTTGCCAGCTGGGACGGTATAGACTTCCAGATCATAGAGATCTTTGGGAACTCACTGATATTGGGGTGCTTGGCAAAGTCACGTTCGTAGGCACCAATAATCCCAGACAGGGCTTCCTGCATGGCGGAGACATCCCGTGCCTCCGTCCACATGAGCACAGGTTCCGGCATGCCTCCGGTGACATAGTACATCTTCAGTTTTTCATAGAGCGGATTGAAAAAGGCATCGGGAATCGGCTCGATGGTATCCACGCTTTCCAAGAACTTCACAAGGTTTTCGTCGCCATTGGCAAGCAGAAATTCTGTGAAGGTCATAGGGTCAATCTGCAGGAAGTTGACCTTGCCCACCGGGAAAGAGGATGGTTTTGCCAGGGCAATGCCCAGCAGAGAACCGGCGCAGGCGATATGATACTGCGGAGCGTTCTCGCAGAAATACTTCATGGAGTTGATAACCTTCGGGCAGTCCTGCACCTCGTCAAAAATGATAAGTGTCTTTTCCGGGACAATCTTCTGACCACTGGCCAACATTAGATTTTGCATGATGCGATCCACGTCCTTGGTGGTTTCAAAGAACTGTTTATATTCTTCGTTTTCGTCAAAGTTAAAATAGGCAGTATTTTCATAATAACGTCTACCAAATTCTTTGAGAACCCAAGTCTTGCCCACCTGACGCACACCCTTTAAGATTAGCGGTTTGCGGTAGGGAGAATTCTTCCAGTCCAGCAGCTTTTTTAGGATGACTCTTTCCACTAGCGTTCTCCTCACATTTTTATTGGAATATTTGTGGCTGTAATCACATTTTTATTATACGCAATCTCCCATCAAAATACAACCCCATTCACAAAATTATTATGATCTTACGGCACAATAATCACATTATTATATAAAACAGCAGGAGAAAACGTCTCTCCTGCTGTCGGTGTCTATTCCTTATTCACTTTCCATCCCATGCAGAGTTGTGCCGTTCAAATAGCTCTTAATTCTGCCAGACAGCACCAGTCCGGCATACTCTATCGGCGCATGATATACCAGCCAATCCAGGTCTGTCAGTTGCCATCTTGTGACATGATAGAAGTTCTCCACTTCCTCGCAGTCGATCATCAGCACAGAGCCATCGCTGTAAGTCAGCTCCACTCTGTTTTCGTCCATATTATAAAATCCATGCAATACCTTCATTGGTCTGTTCCTCCATCATCATTTTAGGAAGCAACAGGACTTTTCCACAGTTTCCCCACTGCCGGTTGCTTTTTCTTCATTTTCGTCAATTCAGGCCCTGTGGGATTATTGGTGTAAAAGTGGTGTAATTTCAGGAAGTTCCATGTAAAAATCCATTGTGGCCTAGAGGAATTTCATTTGTATTCCTATATTGCCGTGGCATAAAAATAGGATTTTTACCATCTTCCAAACTCCATATTTTGCAATATCCGATTTTTACTGCCCTTCTCTATATCTCCCGGGGCAGCCGCAAAACTGCCCCGGGAGGTTTTCGTTATTTCTGAACGGTCAGCGTGAATCTGGCCTGAATGGGTTTTGCGTCTGCGGCGGCATTTTCCGGAGTAACGTCCAGAATCACCGTGTACCTGCCGGGTTTCAGGGAAGCGAACGCCTTCGCCGGGATTCTGACAACTCCCCCGCTGACTTCTATCCCTCCGGCAGCTTCCACCGCGTTCCGGAGAGCGGTGGTGCTTCTGGAATTCAGGGTGATCTCTCCGAATTCTGCCGTCGCCGGGCTGGTGATGCTCAGCACCTGCACCAGCGGCGCGGTCTGGGACTGATACACCGTCCGGTTCGAGAGCTTCGCCAATTTCACCGTGCTCTGCGTAACCCGGATGCTCAGGGTGCTGCCTGTGACCTCCTGACCGAAGAAGGTCAGAACCGGGATCACCTTGTAGGTCGTTCTGGTGGAATACGTGCAGCCCTTTGCCATGGTCAGGTGCACAACGCCGTCAACCACCTCAGCCGCGAACAGCTCCGCGTCCGCGCCTTCCAGCCGGATATCCGTAACGGTGCCCTGCGCGTTGGTCAGCCTGGGCGTATAGACGATCTCACTTGCCGGGTTCAGCACATCCAGCTTGCCCTTGGCAGTCAGCCGGAAGGAGGGCGCTCTGTCGTAAACCTGCACCCTCAGGATTACCCCTGCGGGCAGCGTTGCCGTTTCCCCGTTCCGGCTGACGATGGCGTTCAGCACATAGCTGCCGCCGGTAAAGTCTGCGTTGGGGATGGTCGCCGTCAGGATGCCGTCGGCGTAGTCCAGACAGTCGGGCAGTTCCTCGAAGCCCTCAATGGCATACCCATCGCCGCCGGTCAGGGTCACCTTCACGGCAATACTCTCCTCCCCTGCCAGCTGCCGGTTCAGCCGCACCATGGCGGCGGACAGCCTTGCTCTGGGCAGCGTGTTGGATACGGTGACACGCACCGTGCCTCCGGAGATTTCCGTGCCACTTTCCAGAATGCCGGTGCAGGCGAAAGAATAAGTCCCGTTTTTGATGCCGGAATCCGCGATTTCCGCAACGATTTCTCCGGAATCCGCGTCATAGTACACATTCAGCTTGTCGGACTCCGCCCGGGCGGCGGTACCCTCCCTTGCCGCGGGAGTCAGCTCCACATCGGTCAGGGAAACATTGCCCTGGGAGAGGATCATGCCGGTGGAAGCCGTCTCGGAGGGGAACCAGCTGTTCAGCTTCAGCGTGCCGGCCGCCGCTCTGAGGGTGGGCAGTCTGTTGGTGACGGTAACTCTGTGGGTGAGCTTGACGGGCTTCGTCCAGTTGTCGTCCTGCACATAGACATTGGCCGACACGTTCTTCGCCTCGGTCAGCGTCAGGGTCAGGACGTTTCCGCTCAGCGCCACATCCACGCCCGGGGTGTCTGTATAGGCGTAAAGGCTCTCGCCGTCCGCGCCCGACAGGACCGTCTCCACGGACCAGTCCGAATTCAGTGCGGTATTCAGCGTGCTGGAAGTGGGGTTCAGCTTAAGCTTCGGCGCGGTGTTTACGGTGCCGATGGTCAGCGCCCTGGTCACCGGGATGTTATAGCCCGCGAAGGAGACGCTCAGGGTCGCTCTGGTGCTGGGCTTGGCAGGAGCGTTCTCCGGGTCAGCGTAGCGGATGACCCACTCGCCGTCCTCATTCTCCAGCACGAAATCGCTGTTTCCGGTGAGCTCCGCGCTTTCGACTTCCCCGCCGGTGATGGTCAGGGTAGCCTGACTGTCACGGTAGAACAGGTTGAACCGCTGGCTCTGCCTTACGGTCAGTCTGGGCAGCGTCTGGGAAGCTCTCACGGTAATCGGGTAGGTATAGGTTCGGCCATTGCCGCAGATGGCCTCCAGCGTCATGGCGTAATTACCTCTGGCAACGGCTTCCCGAGCGGACAAGGTCAGCAAATTGTTTTCATAGGAAACACGGAACCGCGCATCGTCCACGGTGACTTTTTCAATGGCGTTGCCGTAGCTTTCCACCAGAGCAACGTCCACACCCGCAGTGGACGCAGTATTCAAACTCAGCGTCGAAGCTTCCAGCCGGGGGGCATAATCCCGAACGGAGATCAGAATTGTCGCCGACGCCATCGCCAGATCCTGTGCGGTCGCCGTGATGGTGCAGTAGCCGTTCGCTCCCGCTTTCACCGTCACATTGCCCTCAAAATCCACTTTGGCGATGGAAGTGTCGGAACTGCTCCACAGGATGTCCTTTACCACTTCCACGCCCTGCCGGTCGAAAGCCTTGGCAGTGACCGGGAAGATCACGTCCCGGTTCAGCTCCGTGCGGTCAAAAATCACTGTACCGTCAAGCAGATTTTCCTCCGGGAGTTCTGCCGTCAAGGCCAACTCCGCCGCCTGAACGGGGATGACCTGAATCGAAATGCTGGCAGTTCTGCCAAGCGGATCGTCCTTCAGCGCCGCGGTCACATCGACCCGTCCGGTAAGTGTCCCCGCAGTGAACAGGCCATTTTCGTCCACGCTGCCCATGGCGCTCTGATTGGAGAGCACGGAGAAGATGACACTTTCATAGGGTATCGCCTGCTCGCCCCGCAAGGTCAGGCGCACCTTCTGTCCCGGCTGTAGGCCGATCTCGGGCATCTCGCCTGCGGTCAGGGTCAGTTTTCCGGCGCTGTCCACGTAGGTCACGTTCAGCGTCACCTGTGCCGTGAGTCGGCTGCCGTCCTTCGTCGCCGCCTTGATGACCGTGACACCGGGCTTTACCAGCGTTACAAGGCCGTTTTCATCCACGCGGGCGACCCCGCTGGCGGTGGAAGTCCACTGCATTTCCTGCAGTGCCCCATCAGGGTAGACCTTGGCGGACAGCTGCAGGGTCTCCGTCTGCGCCTGATCCACGTTCAGGGTGCTGCCCAAAGGCGCGCCATCCAGCATCAGCCCCAGTCCTGTGGTCTTGGGCAGAATCCAGATGTTCTTTGTCGCACGCTCGCCGCCATCGTAGAGCTGGGCAATGACGGTGATCTGCTGAGCGGCGTATACCGTCTTGGCGGTCAGATTGCCCCTGTAGTCGATGGACGCATATTCCTCACTGCCGGGAGCCAGGCTCCAAACCACGTCAGCCCTGCTTTCTGCTGGCACGTTCCATGCGGAAAGCGCCAGTTTGCTGCCGCTGACCAGATAGCCGGTATCGGCGGGCCGAATGACGATGCCGGTTTTGATTTCGATTTCCTTGCTGCCGCGGATGCCGGTGTAGGTGTCTTGACAGACAATAGAGCACTTGCCGGATTTATACGCCTCAAGGAGCCACCGGTTGTCCCAATCCTGATAGACATGTGCGACGGCATAGTCCGCATCCGTCTGATACAGATCCCAGCCTATTTCCGCCTTACCTTTGGTGGCACGAACCAGCCAATCGGGGAACGTCACCATGCCGGTCAGGTAAGTCTCCCGCTCAATGAAGGTATCCGGGACTTTGGACATGTCAATCAGCTGAAGCTTATTGCATTCTTTGAAACAGTCCTGACCCAAAGTTTGCAGGCTGTCCGGTATGGTGATATCCGTCAAATTTTCACAGAACTCAAATGCGTGTGCGCCAATCGTTTGCAGACTTGTTGGAAGAACGAGCTGCTCCAGATTCTGACACCTGTTAAATGCGTAGTCGTCAATAGAAGTAATCCCTTCTGAGAGAATTACCTTCCGGGCATTCCTTCCGGGGAGAGTATCGTACCAGATATAACCGTCTTTGTCAGCCGGTGCCCTGCCCATAACATACGTTCCTGTTAGCGTCAACGTGTCGACGCCCCACCAGCTAATCCATCCGCTGGCATCTACTTCCCCGGACATGGTCAAATACTTCAGTTTTTCCAAGCCATAGAATGCCCCATCACCGATATTCTTCAATCCGTCCGGAATTGTGAGCGATGTAATGCTGCTACACCCCTGAAAAGCATATTCTCCAATGGTCTTTAGCTTGCTTCCCGGGGCAAATCGCAGAGTGGATAGAGCTGTACACCGCATAAAGGCATTCTCGCCGATTTCCTCCATCGTATTGGGAATGGAAACAGAGGTCAAAGTTGTATTGTTATTCACATAGCCGAAATAATCATCTCGATTGACAAAAACATAGGGGTCAATACCCACAATGGTCACGCCGTCGATCTTAGCAGGAATCAGTACATTTTTAACCGTCTCATCCGCACCGGTGATCCAGCCGGTTTCTGCATTGTAGTACAGATTGCCGCTGCCGTCAGGAAGGGCATAGGTACAGACAGTATCGGTAATAGTCAGTTCTTTTGTAGCAACTACCTGCTTGCTGTCCTTGGCAGTGGCAGTCAACGTAACACTGCCCGCTTTCTGGCACTCCAATTTGGCGTACTCATGATCGCTATCGATACAGAGCTTTGCCGCGCCGGTTTCGTTTATAACTTTCCACTCGACTTCTTTTGTGGTGGTATCCTCCGGGGACAGTCTGAAGGAAAGCTCCGCACCCTCACCGGCAGCAAATCGGGACAAGTCCTCTTTTCCATTCAGCAGGATGGTGATTTCCTCTGCATAGCGGACAATGTTCACTGTGCAGCCGCCCTCAATTCCACTGGGCGTCGTGGCGTACACCATTACCGTACCCGTGGTCAAAGGAGTCAGCTAACCATTTTCATCAATGGTTGCTGTACCCGTACCGTTTTCCAGTGACCAAGTGACGCTTCTTTCCGACGCATTGGCAGGCGTGAACACCGGAATCATCTGCACCGATTTGCCCAGTTCCGTCTCACCGGGGTAGTCATTGAGAGTCGTTACAGCGAGACCTGTCAATGCGCCAGTAGGCGGCAGAATCATCACAACAATTTCATCAAAAACAGCCGGGTTCTGGACACACTGCACTCGTACCGTGACCGTTCCGGTAGACAGGGTCGTCAACACCCCATCTTTTGAAATCCGTGCATCCGCGGTAGTTTTCTCGGAAACAACAGTCCATGTATAGTCATCCGTTGTGTCAATGGGGTTCAGCGAGACCTGCAGTTCCATTTGTGTACCCAGTTCAACACTGACTGTGGACTCGCTAGTTTCAATGGTAATTCCCTCCATCGGGATATTCTCTGTGCTGACATAGTTGATTGACTTGCAGCTTCTGTCCCAGCGATATGTTTCTATCGCCTTGTTGATCCTGCGTGCGCTAGGAACCCGAATTGTTCTCGCCAGCCTACAAGCACTGTCAAAGGAACTCTCATGAATCCTCAGGCTGTCGTCAAACTTATGTCCGAAGGTAATATCGGTCATGTTCTCGCATTCTTCAAATGCATAATCGTCTATATAAGTTACCGTACTGGGGATGCTGACACTCAGCACATTGCTGCACGCACTAAAAGCAGTCCAACCGACACTCGTCACACCGGGTTCCAGAACGATTGCAGTTATTTGTTCCCAGTAAGCAACCCAGGGAGCTGTCGTGCGCCGAACATTATCCATGGAATAGCCCGCCATTTCTCCGCTGCCGGAAATGGTCAGCGTACCGTCTCCCGTAAGTACCCATGTCAGGTTATCGCCATTTTCACCGCACTCGCCGGAAGCGATCACGTCCCCATCATCCGCGAACAGGGCAATGTCCTCCACGGTTTCCTCGGTGGCTTCGGTGGCTTCCTCTGTGGCCTCCGTGGGCGCAGAGGTTTCCTCGGTAGGCGCGGTCGTTTCCTCCGTGGGCGCAGTCGTTTCCTCCGCAGGCGCTTCAGAGGGTGCCTTCGTCTCCACGACGGCCTCGGTCGGGGCGGTGGTCTCCTCCGTCCCTTCGGTGTCCGCGAAAACCGGCGTCACCAGCTGGAACGTCACGGCGACCGCCATCAGCAAAGCCAGCAATTTCTTCATGATGCAACCTTCTTCCTTTATTTTCGGCCGGTACAGCTTCCCCCAAAACAGGCCGCTGCACCCCATTCCATAACACTGCTATCAGCATACCACTGAACCGCGTAAATTGCAAGGGAAACAGGTAAAAATAATACAATTCTTCCATTTTCTGCCAGTTCCCCAACGTTAAACGCCCGGTTCCTTTTCGCTCGCGCAACACTCCTTTTTCTCCGCTTTTGACGGCGCTGATTGCAAGAATGCCCCTGCTTTCAGCAATCGGAAGCAGGGGCTCTCTGAACTGTCTCCCGGGGGGCGTTACTTCTGAGCGGTCGGCGTGTCCTGCCCGATGCCCCTCGTACTCACCAACGAACTCAGACTCTTTTTTCTTCCTCGTGATAGACGGCATTCTGCCGCTGCGTTCCCTCCAGCTGGTGCAAAGAAAGCCCCGCGGACTGCGCGGTGAAGAGCAGGGCGCGGACATCCTTCGGGAAGCAGGAGCCGCCATATCCGCGGTCGTCGGGAAATACCTGCGTATGACTCTCCCCAATGCGGCCATCCGCCAGCCAGAGGCGCCGGGCCTCCTCGTAGGAAATGCCGCAGCGGGCGGCAATATCGTACATCTCGTTGCAGAAGATGACTTTTGCCGCGAGAAAAATGAGCGCAAACTCTCGCAGCTCCAACACAAAAAGCAGCAGCTTGAAAACCGCATCATCTACTACGAAAAAGGAGAACGACGCAAGCGGGCACACCACCTTATCACCCGTGGCGCAGCCATTGAAAGCGTCGCGCCGCTGACAAAGGTTTTGACCGGAACTGAGTTTTATGCCTTCGCCCTATGCTCTGCGGGAACTTGTTAAGGGAGTTTATATCGAAGCTCCCGACAAGAGCAGCGGCAAACGGCGGCAGAACACCCGCATTTCCTATGACCTTGTGGGCTTTATCCCGCTGAATGAGCTGATGAAAGAGGAAACGGCATGACCGAAGCCATGCCGTTCCTGCAAAAATACGATATTACTTTCTTACGACCCCCGACCATTCGCCGGAGGTTTCGTTCTGTTGGTCAAAAAATTCCGTGTCAGCTCTCCCGCGTCTCATACCGCAGCGGCACCCCGTACACCGTCTCATAGGTCTCCCGGCAGAAATCTTCCGTCTTCTGCCGAAGCTGCTCCCGGGCGGCGGGGCGGGACAGGGTCTCGTCCGGCCAGATGGGCGCGCCTAAATGGGGCGTGTATTCCTGCACAGGGAACCCGTCGGCGCCGACCAAGTCGCTGTCCGCCATCGTGATGAAGCACGGCACCACCGGTACGTGGTTCTTCAGCGCCATGTCAAAGGCGCCGGGCTTCATGGGCTTGGGCTTGCGGTAGTTCCACCACATGCTCTGTTCCGGGTAGATCAGCAGGCAGTTGCCCTCCGACAGCACCTGATCTACCGCGCGGAGAAATTTCTTCATCGTCTGCATGTTGGAGCTGAGGGGAAGGGTGTTGCAGTTGCGCATGAGAAAGCCGTAAAAGCCGGGGAAGCTGGTGTAGTTCCCCTCCCGGATCACCCGATACATCCGCTTGGGATGCTTCGACGCGTCAAACACCTTCTGCATGATGAAGCTGTCCATGGGGTGAAAATGGTTGCAGGTGATCACCGCACCCTTTACCCCGGCCAGATGCTCCAGCCCCTCGGTTTTGCACAGGATGATCTCTTTTTTGCGCCGCAGATTCCAGAAATACAGATACGCCGCGCCAAATGCCGCCGTCCGCCTGCATTCCGCAGAAAAGCGCCTGTCCGCGTACTCGATCTCCTCCGGCAGCAGGACGCGGCTTGGGGGATCGTTTTCCACGTCCTCGTCAAAGCGTCCCTCCCGCTCGTACTGGGCGATTTTTTCCAGTATGGCCAGACGTTCCGGGGACTTGGGAATCTCCTGAGACGTCATACGTTCACCACCCGCCTGATCTTCCAGCGGATCAGCATATTTGCCGTCCGCTTTCTGGCCTGCTTTTTGCCCATGGCGATCAGATGCGTGGTCTCCTCAGCGGAGCGGGCAACGTGCCACTCGGTGTAGCCTTCCCGAACCTTGCGGATTTCCTCCAGATAGCCGGAACGTTCCGCATAGTCCCAGAACACGTCGCTGAAGGCCACGTCGTCCCGGTGCCAGGGCTTGAAGTCCAGATTGTAGTGGATGAGCTTGGGGGCGTTCGTGTGGACGTCGCAGGGCATGGTGTTCCACTCGAAGCCCACGTACTCTACCCGGTTCTTGCAGATGACGTTCAGATAGTCCTGATCCTGCGCGATCTGGAAGGTGACGCTTTGCAGCAGCCGGAGGAACACGTTCAGGAAATCGCATTTGCGCATGGCGTCCAGATTCATCAGCAGTACGCCGGCGTTGAAGTAGTGATCCGCCGCCACCCGCAGGCGCTTTTTCGTGTACAGCGCCAGCGCCGGGATGGAGCCGACCACACTGTCGGGAATCGCGCCCACCAGCTTGTCCTCCAAGTCCACGTCGTACAGCTCTGACACATCGCCCAGCAGCACCACGTCGCTGTCCAGATACAGCGCCTTGTTAAGCCCGGGGAACAGATCGGGGATGAACAGACGGTAATAGGTGGATTTGGAATAGTAGTCACGGGTGTGGAGCTTGTCGGCAAACTGCTCCACGGCCTGCGTGATGTCAATAAACTCCATGGTAAAGCCGTCGGAGGCGAAGGAATCCGTCAGCCGCCGGATGTTCTCCGGGTCAAGACCGGTGTGGAGTATCCGCAGGGCATAGTCCCGCTTTGGATTGCAGTTTTCCTTCAGTGACGTGAGCGTCACCGCGAGGAAGGGAACGTAGGCGTTGTCACAGGCGAAAAATAAGTTGACGGGGTTCATTGCAGGTTCTCCTTTATGGACAGATATTCATTCAGGATGTCATCGAAGCAGGTGTAGCCGAATTTCTTATGTACCTTCTCCACCTGCCATTGCTTGATGTTCTCCGTGTGGGGGTAGGGGGTGTAAAACAGCCGCTTGGAAAAATGCCGGATTACGGTATGACCGTGGAGGAACTTCTGGTCGTTGAACCGCTGGGGCAGGAGCCGCCGGGATGTGGTGGAGCGGATGAGTGCGGACTGATCCGCAAACATCAGCTTTTTCGTCCGAAGCAACTCCCGGGATTTTTCAAAAATCCCGGTCTCGCGGCACAGCTTCATGTTGAACAGAAGCACACCGGCGTTGATGTAGTTTGGGTTAATGAGATATTTCCCGTAGTGATCCCGGGCGGCGGCGTACTCCACGGTTTCCACGTCCAGATCGTAAAGCAGGCCGATATCCTTGCAGACCATGATGTCCGCGTCCAGATACAGCAGCTTGTCCGGCATGGGCAGAAGATCCGCCAGCAGCCGCAGCAGGGTGTAGGGGGAACAGTAGCAGCCCTCGTTGGCGTTTCGCTTCAGGTGCCGCTCGTAAAGCGCCGTGACGTCATAGAGCTTTACGTGGGTGTCGGGGTTGTGGCGGCGCAGCGCCGTCTCGATGATGTCCGCATGGTGCCGGGTCATGGGAAGATAATTGGGGGAAACCCGGGTCAGCTCCATGGTGAAAATGTGGATGGTCAGCGGTCTCGGCGCGTCCAGCCGGCGCACAATGGACAGGCCCGACGTCAGAACGCCGTCGAACACCTTGTCGTTGCCGCAATACAGGATATCGGTCACGTCTTCTCCTCTTTCTTCACATATCGGATGTATTCGTAGTCGCTTTCCTGACTCCGGCTGACCATGGTCTTGTAGATCTCATCCCGCAGCGCCTGCGCTCTGGCTCTGGGAGGGAGACTGTGGTCCGGGTAAAAGGGGCCGTCCAGATACGTCACCGTCCGGGGCTTCCGGCCGAAGCGGCGGCGATGGTAGGTGGTGGTCAGGGCGAAGCTGGGAACGTCCAGCTCCACGGGGTATTTCATGGACGTGGCGGGGAAATCCCGGATGCCGGTATAGTACGGCCAGATGTGGGCTTCCGGGTAGACCATGATGAAGCTGCCTTCCTCAATTCTGGTGCGGATGGCGTCCAGAAAGGAACGCATGGCTTTTATGTTGGAGGGGAGGGGCAGAGCGCCTAAGTACGGCGTGATCTTTCCCAGCACCGGCATGGAGACGTTGTTGGGGTGGACGATCATGTAGACGCTTTTCGGAAACAGCGCCAGATTGGGCAGGAACGGGTCGCCCACCTGCTGGGTGTGGTTGCCGTAGACGAAGCAGCCGGTCTTGCCGGCCTTCCTCAGCACCTGCCGGTTTTCAAACCGCGCGTGGAGCGCCAGCTTGCAGTACAGGAATGCCGCGGGCATGGCAAACAGGCGGTAAGCGATGAATCTTGCCGCCTTCCACCCGGGGCGGGGGTCAATGTACCGGTAGCTCTCGTCAATGCGCCGCGTTTCGATCTCGGCGGAGGAAAACTCGTCGGTTCGCTCGTCGGTGTAATATACGGTTCTGATGGGCGCGGGGGGTTGCGTTTTCATAAGGTGCTCCATCCAAATCTTCAGAGTGTGTCATAGTCTATCGCCAAAATTTCCGAAAGTCAAGGAGCTTCGGCTTCCCCACGCTCTACCCGCGCGTCCCCCTCTGCCCGGCCGGTAGAATGGGGCGGAAAGGGCTCTACCGGGGATTCTACCGGCGGGGGAGTCGATTTTTGCGGGGTTTTCGGCTGCATATCCGGTTCGGGCGCAAAAGCCGGAGCCGCACTGCCCTGCGCAGTACGGCTCCGGTGGTTTTCCAGAAGCTGGCGTCTCTCCCTAATATTTCAGATACCGCCTGAGCTTGGCCTCCGCCCGTTTCAGCGTCCGGCAGACGGTGCTTTTGTTCACGCCACGGTCCGCGGCGATCTGGGTCAGGGTCTGTTCCTGAAAATAAAAGGCGATAAGGGTCTCCCGCTGCAAGGGCGTCAGCTCCTCCTGCATCACCCGCTGCACCCGCTTCAGCTGCACCTCCCGGGGCAGCCGGGGGCCGAGGTAGCCCTCATACAGTATATTTTTCATTCCGGTAGTACCCCCTGTCGTAGTAGTGAGCCGTCAGCTCCGCCAGTTCGTTCATTTGGGTCAGCATGGGGGTCAGTTCCGCAATGCGGCGCTTACAGCGCCAGATTTCCTCCGGGTCTTCCGTTGCTGCCAGCAGCAGCCGAAGCTCCCGCAGCCGCCGTCGCAGGGGGACGGCGGCTTCCTCGTAGCACACGCTCAGCTCTGCCAGCGTCATAGCGCGTCTCCTTCACAGCAGCGGCAGACGCCGTCCGGCGCGTAGCATTCGCCGCCGCATTTTTCACACAGACACACAGGCACTTGCGCCTGATCGTCTATGTACAGCATGGGTTCCAGGAATCGGATCATAAGAATCGACCTCTTTCGTAAGAAATGTAGGGTATCTAGGCAATAACCTGTCGAAATTGGCATTCTTTTTTTCGCATAATTTCCCAGCTATTTCCATGGAAACAGCATACCACACGCTATGTGTAATGTCCGTCGAAATGTGTAGGCGTCTTTATTCCCCTGTTTTTTCACTTTTTTTGTGGTATCCTTGCGCTAACCAGATAACAAGAAAGAAGTGGTCATATGTTGGGAACCCGAATTGCGGCGCTGCGCCGGGAGGCGGGGTTAAGTCAGGCGGAGCTGGCGCAGCGGCTGCAGGTCAGTCCAAGTGCGCTGGGGATGTACGAGCAGGAACGGCGGGAGCCGTCCATGCAGACCCTCGTGAAGCTGTCACGGGAGCTGGGCGTCACCACGGACTATCTGCTCACGGGAACCCCGGCGGAAAAAGAACGGGCGGAACTGGAAGGAATGCTGCTGGGCCGTATCCGCGCCGCGGATCAGCGGCTGGAGCAGCGCCGGGAGCGTCCCTTCTCCCGGGAAGAGCTGGCGGTCCTGTTTGCCGCCATGCTGATGGAGGAATAAGTATTTTTTGTTGACTGTCCTGTCCGGATTCGCTATGATTATCCCAAAAGGAGGGATCGTCATGGAGGACACGTATTTTATGGACGAAGCGCTTGCTCTGGCGCGGGAGGCCGCGGCGGACGGCGAGGTGCCGGTGGGCTGCGTGATCGTCCGGGGGGACACCATCGTCGGCCGGGGGCGCAACCGCCGGGAGACGGACAAGTCCGCCCTCGCCCACGCGGAGATAGAAGCCATCGGGGAAGCATGCCGGCGTTTGGGCGGCTGGCGTCTGTGGGAGTGTACCCTGTACGTGACGCTGGAACCCTGCCCCATGTGTGCCGGGGCCATTATCAACGCCCGCATCCCCCGGGTGGTCTACGGCGCTTCCGACCGGAAGTGCGGCGCTGTGGATTCGGTGTGCAGTCTGTTTTCCATGGAGTTCAATCATCACCCGCAAGTGGAAAGCGGCGTCCGGGAAGCCGAGTGCGGGGCGCTGCTGACGGAATTTTTCCGTAATCTCCGGATGGAACTGCGTTCCAGGCCCAAGTGGAAGCCGGGGAGCGGCAAGTAAGTTTTCCGGCGTCATTTTTCGACGCTGACGAGGTTTTTCGACATTTCTTTACGTAAGGGGGGCGGCGTATGGGCAGCAGAGCGCTGCGGGTGGGCGCGGCGGCAATTCTTTGCGCCCTTACCCTGCGGCTGTTCGCTTCGGGACTTCCGGGGAAACTCCTGTCGTGGCTGACAAGCCCGGATACCGCCGCATTCCTGATCTACTTAGAAACCGGACGAGATGTCCGGTTTTCGCCGTCTCAGGAGGCATTTTCGGTGGATTTCGTGGAATCTCCGCCCCCTGCGGCACCGGAACCCACCGAGCCGCCCCTTCCGTCCTTTTCTGACCCGGAAATGGTGAAGCTGTACTATGCCTGTTCCGTCAGCCCGGACATCGGAGCGCTGATGGAGCAGCCCCTGAACTGGGATCTGACCGGTGACCAGCCCACGGTGCTGATTCTGCACACCCACTCCACGGAAAGCTACACCCGCCGGGGCGAGGCTTACACCGAGACCTCCGCCTACCGGACGCTGGACGACAATTTCAACATGCTCTCCATCGGCCGCCGGGTGCAGGCGCTTCTGGGGGAAAGCGGCATCGTCGCCGTACAGGACACGTCCCTGCACGACTACCCGTCCTACAACGGGTCTTATGCAGACGCCCGGAAGTCCATCAAAAAACTCTTGGAGGAATACCCCACGATCCAGATGGTGCTCGACCTCCACCGGGACGCCTCCGGCGGGGCAAGCCAGATGCGCACCCTCGCCCATGTAGATGGCAGCGACAGCGCCCAGCTGATGATCGTCGTGGGCACGAATTACGATACATGGGAGGAAAATCTCTCCCTTGCGCTGAAGCTCCACGCCCAGCTGGAAACGGCCTGCCCCGGAATCACCCGCCCGTTACAGCTGCGCGGCCAGCGGTTCAACGAGGATCTGTCCCCCGGCGGTCTGCTGATCGAGGTAGGTGCCGCCGGGAACTCCCACGACGAGGCGCTGACCGCCGCCGGGGAACTGGCGAAGGCCATCATCGCACTGGCGAAGGGCACTCAGCCGTTGGATGAAGAATAAGAGTACCGCACAGATTTGCTGGGCGGTCGTAAAACAGCGAATGGAGCGTATCGGTAAAGATACGCTCCATTCCTGCGCTCAGCCACCTCTCCCATAGGGAGAGGCAAGAGGGTGCAGCTTTTTTAAAACAGATTCCACCATGACGCCCCGTGAGCCTGCCCCATGGCTTCCACCTTTCTGGAAAGGGCGGCGCACCCGGCGGCGAAGTCGGTTTCCTCCCGGGCGGCGGCGTAGACCTCCACCTCGGCAAACAGCGCGTCAATCTCCTCCATGGGCGTGTGGTCGGCAAAGCAGGCGCCCAGATGGCGGCTGCGCCCCCATGCTTCCCGCGCCTGAAGCATCAGCACTTCTCCCTGCGCCATGTCTCCCTGAAGCGCCGTTTTCGCGGCGTTTTCCAAATCCCGTGCAATCGGCTCATGGCACTTGGCCATGCCCCATGTGGCGGCAATGCCCCCGGCCAGCAGGACGAGAAGCAGAGCGAATCCGATCCAACTGCGTTTCATCTGCCGTACTCCTTTCCCAGCCACACGACCTTGTTCCCGGCGTCCACCGTCAGCAGCAGGGTGTCCGCGATTTCCGCGCGGTGCTCTTGCAAGATTTGCTTCAGCCATGCTTCATCCTTCCCGGCTCTGCCCAGATTCTCTCTGGAAAGGAAGCCGTCCTCCACGATGGTCACGGGGAGGAACTGGGGCTTGGGGTGAATGCCCGCATCCTTGGCGCTGGCAGGTCGCTCCTTGGGGAAGGGGAACACGGAAAGATTTCCGTCGGTTTCCAGAATGGCGTACTGCACGGCGGTGATGTCCAGCACGTCCTTTTCCCGCAGGTGCCCCGTCAGCTCGTCCAGCGTCACCCGGGTGCGGCGGAGATTGTCCTGCATCAGCTTCCCGTTTTCAATCAGGATCACCGGCTTGCCGCACAGCAGCTGCCGGAACTTCACGCTGTACAGGATCAGCCCGGACAGCACCAGCTCCGACCCCAGAACCGTCAATATCGGCACAAGCCCGGAATACAGGGGGATCGCCCCGTCCTGCATGGGAATTGCCGCCAGATTTGCCAGCAGCATGGTCACAACAAACTCCGTCGGCTCCATCTCCCCGATCTGCCGCTTGCCCATCAGCCGGACGCAGACGATCAGCACCAGATACAGCGCGATGGTGCGCACATAAGACATAATCAAAACCCGTCACCTCTTTGAAGTAGCTTCTCCAAAAGGCGGCGGGATATACGAAAATTCTCCCGGACGGCTGCGCCATCCGGGAGAAAAATCATGCGGGAATATTCTCTTTCACAACGGCAACGCCGTCTACCAGATTCGCCATTTCCAGCGTACCCTCCACGGCCATCTGGCGTTCCATCAGGTCGGTGAGGATCACCATGCCGTCCCGGCACTCGATCTTCATGACGTTGCGCATCATGACCGTTTCCGGGGTAAGCTTGTTCTTATAAACGGTAGAAAGACACATTGTCTGTCCCTCCTTTACTTGACCTCAAGGCTGGACAGCACAACGCTCAGGCGCATGTTGCCCTTCTCAAAGTCGGATACGGCGGCCATGACCTGCTCGTAAGCGGTGTGGTCGCCCGCCTTGTCCAGCTGGACGGCCAGATCGGCCAGCTCTTTGGCATGGGCGGCGTTGTGGCCGACCATGTACTTCATCAGCGCCACCAGCTCCTCCATGGGCGTGTGCTCGCAGGTGCTGGCGCAGGACGCGCAGTCCTGACCGCAGTCATGGGAGTGGGTATGCTCCGCGCCGTCGGCGTGGAGGTGGGCGTGGTCGTGGGGATGTTCGTGGTCGTGGGTATGCTCATGGGTATGGGGGTGGGTGTGGGCAACGCCGTCATGGGTATGCTCGTGGGTATGGGTGTGCTCATGCTCGTGGTCATGGCCGCCGGCCACGTGGTCGGAATCGATATGCATAGGAAAAGCCTCCTTGAGTTTTTCTAAGGAAGCTCTGAATAAATCGGCAAGAGCTGTGAGCGAGAGATTTTTCGGCCAATCGACGCATCGAAAGCGGCGGAATACTTTGTGTATTTCCCGTTTTCGATACCGAAGAGTGGGCGGAAAAGATCC